>Ga0208460_10000010_pt1 | contig 148225 bp, 113 predicted proteins | sample AD_STIC10_MetaG_FD_184436 | JGI IMG/M metagenome (GOLD analysis project Ga0208460, IMG submission 184436) | Active sludge microbial communities of municipal wastewater-treating anaerobic digesters from USA - AD_STIC10_MetaG (SPAdes) (version 2) | ecosystem: Engineered > Bioreactor > Anaerobic... | reverse complement strand
GGCATAAAGGTTAAAAACCATTCTATACTGATTTGGCAATTCCGATATCAGCAAAAGCAATTGCCTATAATCAATATCAACACTCAAAGGCTCCTGCGATAGCAATAAGGCATCCGACAGGTCAACCATCTTTTCATCCTTAATTTTTCGATGGTATTCTAATGCCGTATTAATAATAATCCGCCGTATCCAACCCTCAATAGAACCTTCGAAACGGAAAGAATGTATGTTTTCAAAAACCTTAATAAACCCATCCTGAAGGATATCCTGTGCAATCTCAACGTTGGGATAGTACCTCAGGCACACTCCATACATCCTTGACGAGTAGTGAACGTAAAGCGCTTGCTGAGCTTTACGGTCATTCCTCATGCAACGTTCCAGTAAATTTCGGCTGATCTCCAAAATGACCTAGTAAATAATTAGCACAAGCAAATATAGTAATATTTGGAAAGTCGGCCATGAAAAAGATGATAAAAAAAGCAAAAGGGTTGCGAGTGGAATCATTAAAAATTAGGTTGTTATGCCAATACCAATACTTTTACAACCTTACCGCACGCAACCTTTTTTAAACCTTTATCATCTTCTCATTGAAAATTGCCCTATTTATTATAATTCTCCAGCCTAAATTAAAAGCCCGCTTGTGAAAATGCAAGCGGGCTTTATTCATTTTAATTTTTTCGTTTCCTACGGATTGTATAGCGAAAGGGTTAATATTTGCTGGTAATTATCCTCCTTCATCAAATCGTACAGCGTACAGCGTTTGTTCTTCTCCATGTACTTGGAAACAATTCTGTAACCAAGCCATACGGCAGCCTTCCCCGGAGATTCCTGAGTAAATCCTTGAGTGAATGGAGCGTCGCCAATGAACTGGTTGATGGTAAACTGCTCAGTGTTGAACAACAACTTGTGTTCAACCAGATGTGTCCACATCTGCGACTCGTTGTTTCTGCACCACTTCATTTGATTGGGAGTAAACCCAAGTATCAAACTATCGGGTTCATCGGGAAGCAAACGTTTGGTGAAATAGACAAGTTTTCCCTCATAAATCATATTGTTCAACAGGTTATCTACCGAATCGCTGAATTGAAACTCACCCAGCCCCCATGCTCTAATCAAATCGGAAGGAATTTTCCTCAAATGCATGTTGTAAGTCAAGTATTTATGAATGCCAAGCTGCGGGTAATACTCGCATTGACGACCAAGGTACCTGTCGAAACCAACACCCAGCATGCTGTCGGCCAGAACAACGGATACATTAAAGCCTGAAACAAATCCGTAAATAGGTGGAATGAACCTGTCGGGGAAATAGTATCGAAACCGCTTAAAGGCATCCGTCAGGATTTTATCCAATTCCTTAGTATCGGGATAGGTATTCTGAACGCTCCGATAGGTTTCCGAAACCATATTGTCGTTTATGAAGCTGTAAAGGTAATCGGCGAAGCCGGAGTCTTCGGGCAAGCCAATGCCTATAACCCTGTTGCAGAACAGCTCAAAAAAGGCTCCGTATGAAGCATGCAATCGGGCAACCTCAGTTTCAATGGAGTCGGTATTGATACTAAACAGGTCATGGTCAAACCGTTGAATCTTCACCTCAACATCAATCCTATCTAACGGAATTTTCGGCTCATGGCGGCAGGAGCATGAATGTAGCCAAAGAGCAACCCATGGGATAAAGATTAAAACAAATCTGTTTTTTTTCATTTTTTACAAAGAATTATCTTTAAAAACGGTTCCATTTTCTCAGCCTACTATACACACATGTTTCTCTCAAGTAAATTGACTTTTGGCTAATTGTAAATCGGCAAGTATGAGTAGTTTTCCGAGTACTCCATCATTTGCTTTGTATAATCCATGGGATACTCAAGTTTTATATCGATAATGGTGTCGCCGTCGTATTGGGGGATCATCTTTGGATTGACGAATCCAGCATATGGGGCAATATTCAACTTGGCAAAACGCTCCAAAACCTCCTTGTGAAGATCGTAATCAATTTTCACTGCATAGGTTTCTATCAAATCCTTGGCTCCCTCAAAATCGCCGGTACTCTTTACCCGCTGTATCTCTTTTAACAACTCACCAAAAAGCGTCCGGAGCTTATCATAATCGTTGATGACAAAATATGTTTTGCCATCGCGGATACGCTTTTCTATGACATTGTCTTTCTTGCCATGCTCATAGCACCAGCGGGCTATCAGCTGCCTGTTTCGCATGTGGGCTTGTTCCACGTCTTTCCCAAGTTCAATGCGGGTAATCTGCGTCATTATGCCATTCCTGATATAGCTGTTGTACTCCGCTTTAGCCGCATCAAGATTTGGCATAATACCCAACTCTACCATTTTGGGATCCATGATAAAGTAAAGCGCAAACAGGTCGGCCCGGCTTTCCTCGATGGGAGAGCCGTACTGCTTAAGCTCATCGCCGGCCACACCGGGGGCCAGCTGCCCGCTTCCATGGCCTAGGCACTCGTGCAGATCGGTATGTAAACTTCCTGCAAGCAAACTATATTTACGATGCAGTTCTACCTCTGCCTGATCCCAGGCAAACTCTTCGAGAAAACCGCTGCCTATGGACGCCCTATCGTTTGCATAAGAAATATTCTCGATGGTTACACTCTTTGATCCATGCTCTTTCCTTATCCAATCCGCATTGGGAAGGTTAATCCCAATGGGAGTAACCGGATAGCAATCGCCTCCAAGGGTAGTGGCGTTGATTACTTTTGCCGAAATCCCTTTTACCTCTTTCTTTTTAAATTCGCTACTTATCGGTGAGTGATCCTCGAACCACTGCGCATTTTCACTCAACAGCGTAGTACGCCTGGTCGATTCCAAATCCTTAACGTTGACCAACGATTCCCATGAAGCCTTAATCCCCATGGGGTCGCCATAATCCTCAATAAACCCATTCACAAAATCTACTTGCGACACCGTATCCTGCAACCAAAGGATGCTGTACTTATCGAAAAGACTCAGGTCGCCTGTCCTGTAGTAGTCAATTAACGTATTGATAATCAAGGCCTGATGTTCATTCTCGGCCACTCCCGCGGCTTTTTCAAGCCAGTAAACAATACGCCCAATGGCCTCTCCATACATCCCATCTACCCGCCATACTTTCTCCTTAATCACACCATTCTCCTTAACAAGTTTTGAGTTCAAACCGTAGGAAATTGGTGTTGGGTCATTGGGTTTAGCCATTTTTGCATAAAACTTCTCAACCTCTTTTTGGGTAACCCCCTCGTAGTAGTTGTTGGCCGATGTGGTAATCAAATCAACGCCATCCTGCTGGTTGACACGTTTAGCCGCAATAGCGGGATCGAAAATTATTGGGGTAAACTTTTCCAATATCTCATTACGATCGCCCAATTCCTTGGGGAAAAATTTTTGGGGTGTATTCCCAATCAATTCTGCGAAATACTCCTTAGAAATATCCGGTAAAATTTTATCGGTTGAATAGTGATGGTGTATGCCATTGGAAAACCAAACCCGTTTCAGGTAAACCATAAACTTTCCCCACTCCTCAACCTCTCTCGACCCTTCGTACCCATTGTAAATCGCTTCAAGAGTTTTGCGTATGGCCAGATTGTGCTTAAAATTCTGATCAAACATGATATCCCGGCCGCAAAGTGCAGCTTCTCCTAAATAGTAAAGCAATTCTTTTTGCTTCAATGTCAGGCTATCCCAGTCGGGTATCTGATAGCGAAGTATTCGTATATCGGCAAATTCATCAATTTTCCACTGGAATTGATCCTCTGCCTTTTCGCCGTCTTTTCCTCCCGAACAGCCCATTAATCCTGCTGTTAACAGTGTCATTGCAATCATTATTCGTTTCATTTTATAATATAGTTAGGTTAAAAAATGTTCAGTTCAGGGCATAAAATTAGGTAAAGAAATTGAAATTTAAAGTCTGCCGCGATAACCCAATCGTGTTGTTTCATTATGGTTTGGTGCTATGAAGCACCTGTACGAAATATTTTTCAGGGGCATATGAATCAGATAAGGCTAATTTTACAATTACCTAACACATTATATTGATTATCCGCACATTAATCTATAGAAAAAGAATTATATCCTAAGGATAAAATAAAAAGTTTAACGTTTCTTAAAGCGAACATTGGCTTTAAAAGGGTATTTTTGCCGCAAACAGCTAAAAACATGTACGCGATATTCATAAAAGAGCTTAACAGTTTTTTTTCGTCGCTCACAGGTATCATAGCAGCCATAGTGTTTTTGGTTATTAGCGGGTTGTTTATCTGGGTATTTCCCGGCGAATTGAACGTGCTCGATGGCGGCTATGCCACTCTGGATAGCCTTTTCATCATTGCTCCCTGGGTATTCATGTTTCTAATCCCTGCCCTCACCATGCGCTCTTTTGCCGAGGAGAAGCGAACCGGAACCATAGAGCTGCTTCTAACCAGACCTATCAGTGAAATGCAGCTCGTTCTTGGAAAATTTTTGGCAACGGTTGTACTGGTGCTGATTATTCTTATTCCCGCCGCGATTTTCTTTTTGTCAGTTTATTTGCTTGGAAACCCAAGGGGCAATATTGATGTGGGCGGGACATGGGGTTCGTTCATCGGGCTATTCTTTCTTGCATCGGCATATGCCTCCATGGGAATATTCGCTTCGAACTTAACCCGCAACCACATCGTAGCTTTTATGATAGCGGCGCTGCTTTGTTTTTTTATGTTCGTGGGAATAGGAACAATGAGTTCGCTTTACATTTTTAAGAAGATTGAGTATGGCCTGCTATGGTTGAGTATCCACGAGCATTACCGTTCGATCAGCCGGGGGGTTATCGATACCCGCGATCTGTACTACTTTGCAGGTTTAGCGGCATTTTTCATCATGCTTACGCGTTTTGTTTTGCAATCACGCAAGTGGTAATGGCTTTCTTAACAATTAATTGATATTCAAACAATGGTTGTCCCATCGCGAAGAAAAAGTATCGTAGAATTAACCCTCTTTGTGCTATCGCTTGTACTTTTGGGGTATATTCTGAATTTTAAATTCCTGCGATTAGACCTTACCTCTGAGAAACGCTACACGCTGAGCAACGTTACCAAAAGCGTCGTGTCCGATTTGGATGATGTGGTGTTTGTAAAGGTTTATCTCGATGGTGATCTGCCCATTGGTTTCAAACGCATGCAAAGGGCGTTGAAGGAAACCCTGGATGAGTTTAGGGTGTTTGGACCAACTACGTTCCACTACGAGTTTATCGACCCGTCGGTATCATCGTCAAAAGATGTTAGGGATGCGGAACTCCGCCATCTTCACGATTTGGGCCTTGAGCCTACCAACGTTCAGGAGCGTAATCCTAAGGGGGGAACAACCCAGCGTATTATCTTCCCCGGAGCCATTGTGAACTATAAAGGTCGCGAAGCTGTGGTAAACCTGCTGAACAACAATCCGGCCCTCTCGGGCGATGAGAACATCAACATCTCCATTCAGGAATTTGAGTTTAAGTTGATTAGCACAATCATCAGGCTAAAGCCAGATGTATTGCCCAAATTGGCCTTTGTTCATGGACATGGTCAGCTCGATGAACTGGAAACGGGCGATATCGTGCAGGATTTATCGCAGCAATTCGAAGTACACAGGGTAATCCTGGGTGGAGAGGTTGGAGGGCTCGATCCCTACGCCGTTGTTATCATGGCAGGGCCAACCAAAAAAGTACCCGAGTCGGACAAACTTGTGCTCGACCAGTACATCATGGGCGGCGGAAAAGTTCTCTGGTTCATCGACGGGGTAAACGTAAGCATCGACAGCCTTTCGCATGGTGCAACCACGTTGGCATTTCCCAACCAGCATAACCTCGATGATATACTCTTTCGCTATGGTGCCAGGGTTAACTACAATCTGATTCAGGATATGCAATGTGCAGTGATTCCCATAAATATTGCCCTTGAAGGGCAAACTCCTCGCTTTGCCCCCGCCCCATGGGTTTACTTTCCGTTGCTGAATGCTCCCGACAACAATCCCATAACCCGTAATCTCAACCTGATTAAAAGCCAGTTTGCCAGCACGGTCGATACGGTGGGATTAAACCCTGAGGTGAGCAAACGCTTTCTCCTCCGCACATCCGACTATAGCCGACTCCTCAATGTTCCGCTATACATTAACCTAAGGCAAATAGAAAGTAGCCCGCTTGAGCGGGACTTCAACCTATCGTTTTTACCCGTTGCTGCCCTGCTGGAAGGGATTTTCCCTTCGGCATTCACCAACAGGCCTCTGGCCTCGTTCAACAATGGACACCCTTTTCAATTTCGCGACCATAGCATTCCCACTCAAATGATCGTGGTTTCCGATGCCGATATCATTCGGAATGACGTCAGCCGAAGGGGCGATGGTGCTTACATATCGCCTTTGGGGTACGACCGTTACACCAACCAAACTTTTGGCAATAAGGAGTTGGTGCTGAATATGGTAAATTACCTATACAACGACTCGGAGCTGATTAACCTGCGGGGCAGGGAATTCAAATTGAGGCTCCTCGATAGAAAGGCCATACTGGAAAGCAGGGTTAAATGGCAAATTATCAACCTTACTCTTCCACCTCTAATCCTGTTGGCTATTGGTGCGGCTTGGCTTTTCATTAGAAGGCGCAGGCATGCGACATAGGTAAATTTTTAGTCTATTACCCTGAAGTCTGATTCACTTATTAACTTGCTATAATCCATTATGTTAACGCTATAAACCAATGAATCTTAGGTATATCTTATCGAAATATTGGTGGTTTTTGGCCTTGCTCATCGTTGCAGGCATTTTCCTTTATAAAAACAAACGGGCAGGCACCCTTAATCCTGCAGAAACAAACTTCTCTTACACGAATACCGACAGGATTACTTCTGTTATCATTTCTGACAGTCAGGGTTCAATTTCCCTAATGTATAATGGCAATGAGTGGATACTTAATGGGGATGGCATGGCCGACAATGTCCCAATTAACGCATTACTTTTTGCTCTCTCCAATGTTAGAGTTGCCTCACCTATTCTGCTTTCCTTGCAGGATAGCATAAGGCAAGAGCTGATTATCAACGGCCGGAGTGTAAAGGTCTTTTCGGGGAAACGCCCTATAAAAGAATTTTCAATGCTGGAAACCCATGCAAAAGAGCGTGGAGTTGTAGGCATGTTGAGAAAAGCCAAAAAACCGTATAGGCTTGAATTGACCGGGTATGATGGCAACATATACAATATTTTTAGCACAAACCCTTCCCATTGGCTGTCCAAGCGCATTGCTATACCCGACTTACAAAACCTCTCTGCCGTTGAGGTTGAGATACCATCGAAGCCTGAAATGTCGTACAGAATCGACAAGGCTGACGGCAAAACCATAAAACTGTTCAATTTGTTGCAAGGGAAATACTATAGGCAGTTCGATACACTTAAGGTATTGAATGTTTTACAGAACCTTCACTCATTAAGATACAAAGAAAAAGTCTCAGGCTTTACAGCCAATGAAATGAAATCTGTATTATCGGTTCCGCCCGATTTTGTATTCATCATCTACCCGACAAGCGGAGAGCCAATCATCATGAAAGTAATTCCAATTCCCATTGAAGGACAAATTGATGACCTCGGGCGACCTGTTACATACGACCCCAACACGCTTTATATCAATATCGGCAGCAAACCTGATTTGTACAAAATTTCCTATATCGACTGCTTCCCCATTCTAAAAGAGATTTCCCACTTTAATCCGAATTTTTAGAATTAACGTTGGCAGATTGCTCAAAAAGTTGTAATATTGGTCATTATTTTTAAGCCTGAAGTGCTTGTGAAGCATTGTTCGATATCAACCTGTTGTGTGAATGGCACCAGGGTATAATGAATAGGGAAAAAAGCAGTTTAATAAACAAAAAATAACCACATATGAAATTTGTTGTTTCAAGTACAGAACTTTTAAGCCACCTCACCGTGGTCAGCAGGGTGATTAGTTCGAAGAACACTCTCCCCATTCTCGATAATTTTCTTTTCAATCTAAAGGGTAACGATTTGGAAATAACGGCTTCCGACCTGGAAACTACCCTAACCACCCGCATAAAGTTGGAAAACGTGACCGATGATGGGCAGGTGGCAATACCCTATCGCATTCTGGTTGATACGCTTAAGGAGTTTCCTGAGCAACCTCTTACTTTCGATATCAATAAAAGCAACCAGGCCATTAAGGTTAGCACCGACACGGGAGAATTCAATATTGTAGGCCAACCGGCAGAGGATTTCCCCATTAAAGCAACCATTAAATCGGAGTCAAAAGTTTCCCTGCAACTACCTGCAACTTCGCTGCTTAGTGGGATATCAAAAACCATTTTTGCCACTGCCGACGATGAAATGCGACCCGTTATGAATGGTATTTTGCTGGAGCTATCGGATGAGAGTTTAACTTTTGTTGCCTCCGACGCTCACAAGCTGGTTCGGTACAAAAGGCTGGATGTAAAACCACAGCAGCATGCCTCGTTCATTCTTCCCAAAAAACCGGCATCGCTGCTCAAAGCTATTCTGGGGAAAGATGGCGCTGACGTGACCATTGAGTTCGACGACAAAAATGCCCTTTTCACCATGGAGAATTACAACCTTGTATGCAGGCTTGTAGAAGGGGTATATCCAAATTACAATTCGGTGATACCCACAAGCAATCCAAATACCATGACCATTGACAGGCTCGATTTTTACAACTCTCTGAGGCGCGTTGCGCCTTTTACCAATCAGGCCAGCAACCTGGTTAAGCTGACGCTCAAGGGAAATCAACTGGTGGTATCGGCACAAGACCTCGACTTTTCCATATCAGCCTTTGAAAGAATCAACTGTCAGTACGATGGAGAGGACATGGAGATAGGATTCAAATCGGTTTTCCTGATTGAAATACTTGCCAATATTTCGGCCACCGATATTATCCTTTCCCTTTCCGACCCATCAAGAGCAGGACTGCTTTTCCCGGCGGTAGCCGATAATGAAAATGAGGATGTGCTAATGCTTTTAATGCCTATGATGGTTAGTGCCTGATCATCGCAACAATAATTAACCACGGAAGCTGTTCCTTGCTCACACAGGACAGCTTCTTTTTTTAGATACAATAGCAAAAACATGGAACTAAACTTAAAAAACCCTTTAGTATTCATCGATTTGGAAACCACCGGCGTGGATATCGTAAAGGATCGTATTGTAGAAATAGCGCTGCTCAAGCTGAAGCCAAACGGACAATCCGAGGTTAAAGTCCATAGGGTTAATCCAACCGTACCCATCCCGGCCGAATCCACGGCTATTCATGGCATCACCGATGAGGATGTGAAGGATAAACCAACATTTCAGGAAATAGCTAAGTCGTTGGCAAACATGATGGAAGGTTGCGACTTGGCGGGGTTCAACTCGAGCAAATTTGATTTTCCTCTGCTGGCCGAAGAATTCCTCAGGGCTGATATAGATTTCGATTTCCAGAAAAGAAAATTCATTGATGTACAAACCATTTTTCATAAAATGGAACGACGTACCCTCGAAGCAGCCTATAAATTTTACTGCGACAAGGATTTAACCGATGCACATAGTGCCAAAGCCGACACAATGGCCACCTACGAGGTGCTGAAAGCGCAGTTGGATCGCTATCCCGAGTTGGAAAATGATATTAACTTTCTTTCCGAGTTTAGCTACCACAAGCAGAATGCTGACCTTGCCGGAAGAATTATTTTCGATGAGAATGGAATTGAAGTTTTTAATTTCGGCAAGCACAAAGGAAAATCGGTTGAAGGTATTTTATCCACCGAGCCCAGCTACTACTCGTGGGTAATGAATGGTGAATTCCCTCTGTACACAAAGAAAGTATTAACCAATATCTACCTGAGGATGAGAAAAAAGTAGGGGAATTAAGAAGGAATATGGTCGGGGTGGTGAGATTCGAACTCACGACCTCGTCGTCCCGAACGACGCGCGCTAACCGGGCTGCGCTACACCCCGAAATTTTTGGTTAAGTCCAAAAATAACGAGTGCAAAATTATAAAAAGAATCCACTTACCACTTCGCAGTGGACGAATTTTTCTCTACCTTCGAATAAAATGCCAATCACATGCACGAGGACATTATCCACTTTATCTGGAAACACAAGCCCGCTTTATTCAACGGGCTCACATGCCAGCCCGGGGGAAAAGTTGAAGTTATCTCACCCGGCAATCACAATTTCGACTCAGGCCCCGATTTTTTCAATGCAAAGGTTAAGATTGACAATACTATTTGGGCAGGTAACGTGGAAATTCATGTTAAATCATCGGACTGGAACAGGCACGGGCACAACAAGGATGAGGCGTACAACAATGTCATTCTGCACGTTGTGGCAGTAAACGATATGCCCGTAAGCAATGCCAACGGCGATCCGGTAACTACCCTCGAAATACCGTATCCCCACGACTTAGAGTGGGAACTACAACGGCTTGTAGCCACAGAAAGTTGGATCCCGTGTGCCAAAGATATAGGTAAGGTAAACCCCATCAGCATCCAAATGTGGTTGACCTCACTGTGTATTCAGCGGCTCGAGCAAAAGACGGATCAAGTTCAAAACCTTGTTACAGAGTATAATGGCAGTTGGGAAGAGGCCTTTTACGTATCATTGGCACGTAGTTTTGGGCTAAAGATCAATAGTTTGCCATTTGAACTGTTGGCAAAATCGACACCCCTGAAGGCACTGTCGAAAGTAAAGGATAATCTTATTAGCGTTGAAGCGCTGCTTTTTGGCCAAGCAGGATTGCTCAACTTTTCGGCTATCACCGCGGATGACTACATGCAGGAGTTGGTCAAGGAGTACAATTATCAACAAAGGAAATTTCAACTAATTCCCATACCCGGTCACCTGTGGAAATTTATGCGGCTCAGGCCAAACGCTTTTCCCACAATTCGTTTATCCCAATTTGCCCGGTTAATACACAATTCTGCCGGCCTTTTTTCGCAATGCATGGAGGCGGGCACGCTATCCGATTATGTGGAAATTTTGAGGGTTATCTCTTCCTCCTATTGGAATAATCACTACACATTCGGCAAAGTGACTGAAGGCAAAAAGAAGTTGTTGGGTGAGAATGCGATTAAGACAATAATTTTGAACACCATAGTGCCATTCATGTTTACTTACGGCAAGGTCAGAGGTAACGAAGTTCTCAAAGATAAATCGCTCAACCTGCTGGAAGAACTGCCGCCCGAATCCAATTCAATCGTAAAAGGGTTCGAATCCATTGGGATAAAGGCAGACAACTCATTCTTTTCTCAGGCATTGGTACAGCTTAAAAACCAGTACTGCGATAAAAGGAAATGCCTGTTTTGCCAAATTGGTACCAGTGTACTGCTCAAAAAAGTCGAAAAAACGTAGTCATATTACCTACATTTCACAACAAAAAAATAATTAAATCGCACAATTGATTGTTATACTTTATTGAATATCTGACATATAGACAACGAGATTGTTTACTCTTTGAAAATGGCTTTAAAAAATAGGTAGTAAAAGTACTCTGGCATTAAAAAAACTATTACTTTTGCAGTCTGAAAAAAAAGCATACCATATACCCAACTAATATATTGAGTAGCTATGAATTATTTGACCGCAGAACAGAAGCTGGAGATCTTTAAAGAGTACGGAAAGTCTAATACCGACACTGGTTCACCTGAGAGCCAAATTGCGTTATTTTCCCACCGTATCGGCCATTTAACTGAGCATCTGAAGAAACACCGCAAGGATTACAGTACTCAGCGCTCGCTTTTAAAGCTGGTAGGGAAGCGCAGAAGGCTACTGGATTATCTAAAAGAACGGGATATTGAGAGGTATCGAGCCATAATAAAGGCGTTAAATCTAAGGAAGTAAACGTTATAGAAAGGCAATTGCTCGATTGCCTTTTTTTGTCATTTTTGTGAGGGGATCAGAGGAATTTTTAGTTTCTTCCTCTGATTTTTTGTTTAAACACAAGTGTTTTTATTTAATATGAAGAATTGAAGTATGTTTAATGTTGTAAAAAAGTCAATCGATTTGGGTGATGGTCGTACCATTACCATTGAAACCGGAAAATTAGCCCGCCAAGCCGATGGTTCGGTTGTTATTCGTATGGGAAAAACCATGATGCTTGCCACGGCTGTCAGCGCAAAAGAGGTAAAAGAGGATGTTGATTTCATGCCCCTGAGCGTCGACTACAAGGAAAAATTTGCTGCCAGCGGCCGATTTCCCGGAGGATTCCTCAAAAGGGAAACCAAACCATCCGACTATGAAGTGCTCATTGCAAGACTCGTAGATAGGGCTTTGCGCCCTCTTTTCCCCGATGATTTTCATGCCGAAACCTTTGTCACAATTAACCTCATATCCGCAGAAAAAGAGATTACTCCCGACGCGCTGGCAGGTTTGGCTGCATCGGCTGCTCTCACCATTTCTGATATCCCATTCAACGGGCCTATTTCCGAAGTAAGGGTGGCCAGAATCGACGGGAAATTGGTAATAAATCCCTCATTCAGCCAGTTGGAAAATGCTGACATTGATATGATTGTGGGTGCCACCTATGATAACATCCTAATGGTTGAGGGAGAGTTGAATGAGGTTTCGGAGGAAGACATGCTCGAGGCCATTAAATTTGCACACGATGCCATCAAAAAGCATTGCGTAGCTCAAATGGAACTTGCCAAGGAACTTGGCGTTGTTAAGCGGGAGTACTGCCACGAGACCAACGATGAAGAGTTGAAAAAACAGGTTCAGGATTTCTGCTACGATAAAGTTTACAAGGTGGCTAAATCGATGCTGCCCAAGCACGAGCGGGGGGATGCGTTTGCTGCCATCAAGGAGGAATTTATGCAAACCATTCCCGAGGAAGAACGTGAGGCCAAAGAGATTATGGTTTCAAGGTACTACCACAATGTGGAAAAGGAGGCCATGCGTAGGATGATTTTAGACGAAGGGATAAGACTCGATGGTCGTAAAACCGATCAGATAAGGCCCATTGAATGCGAAGTTGACTTTTTACCCTCGGCCCATGGATCGGCCCTGTTCACCAGGGGCGAAACCCAATCGCTCACTTCGGTAACCCTGGGCACAAAACTCGATGAGAAAATCATCGATGAGGTTTTGGTGCGCGGAACCGAAAAATTTACCCTGCATTACAATTTTCCACCATTCTCAACAGGCGAGGCACGGGCTTACCGTGGGGTTAGTCGCAGGGAGATTGGCCATGGGAACCTTGCACATAGGGCATTAAAGAAGATGATGCCCGTTGGCGAAGAGAATCCTTACACCGTAAGGGTAGTTAGCGATATATTGGAATCCAACGGATCATCATCCATGGCAACAGTTTGCGCCGGAACTCTTGCGCTGATGGACTCTGGGATTAAAATCAAAAAACCTGTATCGGGCATAGCCATGGGTTTAATTTCTGAGCCCAAAGGGGCTAAGTTTGCCATCCTCTCCGATATCCTCGGCGATGAAGATCATTTGGGCGACATGGACTTTAAGGTAACCGGAACGAAAAATGGGATTACCGCCACTCAAATGGACATAAAGGTTGACGGGTTGCCATACGATGTGTTGGCCAAGGCGCTCAACCAGGCTCGCGAAGGGAGATTGCATATTCTGAATATCATGCTGCAAACCATTGCCGAGCCACGTCCCGATTTGAAACCACATGCACCCAGAATTGAGCAGTTCAATATCCACAGGGATATGATTGGTGCAGTAATCGGCCCCGGCGGAAAGATTATCCAGGAGATTCAGCGCGAAACCGGGGCCACCATTAACATTGAAGAGGTGGATAATCATGGAGTCGTAATCGTCTTTGCCGACAATGCCGAGGCCAGAAATGCTGCAGTGAAGTGGATCAAAGGAATAGCAGCAACCCCCGAGGTTGGCGAAACCTATACCGGCAAGGTAAAATCCATCATGCCATTCGGAGCCTTTATCGAAATACTACCGGGGAAAGACGGACTGCTCCACATTTCGGAAATAGACTGGAAACGCATAGCCAAGGTTGAGGATGTACTAAAAGAGGGTGATATTGTTGATGTTAAGTTGATCGAAGTGGATAGCAAAACCGGAAAACTTAAACTTTCGCGCAAAGCCCTGTTGCCCCGACCAGAAAAAAATTAACAAGGCAATCGACTGTTAACAAATATTTTCTGAAAGAAAAACGGATACGAGGGTGTCGCAAACAATTGCTACACCCTCGTTCTTTTTGTTGGATCATGGAATTAAGATTAAACACAAAATCAACACTACAGGAATTTATCCGGTTTTTATGTTTTTTACCAAACCATAAAATGAAACAATTATATTAAAAATCACTACATTTGCCATGTTATTTCAACCAATTGTGTAAATTTGTTTAATCTAACTAAGTTTAACACCATAAGCATAATTTTTATGAACAAGTTGATTCCATTTACCTTAGCAGTATTCGTAATGGCTTTTCTATCCTGCGACAGCAACAAGATTAAGTACCCCGAGACCAAAAAAGTTGATGTAGTTGACAACTATTTTGGCGTTAACGTTGCCGACCCCTACCGTTGGTTCGAAGACGATAAAGCAGAAGGTTTAAGCGAATGGATAAAGGCTCAAAATGAGATTACATTCAACTACCTGAGCAAAATACCCTATAGAGAAACCCTTCGCGAGCGTTTATCGGAGCTGTGGAATTACTCCTCCATCTCAACTCCTTACATCAAGGCAGGGAAAGTGTTCTTCTTCAAGAGGGATGGTTTACAAAATCAATCGGTATTCTATATGCAGAACTCCCTGCATGATGAGCCAAAGGTATTAATCGATCCCAACACATTCTCAGAAGATGGGACTGTGGCCATTTCGCAAATAAGCATATCCGGTAAAGCGGATTATGCTGCATATGCCATTGCCGATGGTGGTTCGGATTGGATGAAAATTATGGTTCGCGATATCAAAACCGGCAAAGACCTTGCTGATGAAATACGCTGGGTTAAATTCTCCGGAATCGAATGGTTTAAGGATGGATTTTTTTACAGCCGCTACGACGAGCCCAAGGAGGGTAGCGAATTGACCAATGTTAATCAATTCCATAAGGTGTACTACCATAAACTGGGAACCAAACAATCTGAGGACAGGCTAATCTTCCATAATCAGGAATATCCCCTTCGTAACTATGGTGCACAGGTTACCAGCGATGAAAATTTTCTGATAATTTCAGAAACCGAATCAACACACGGAAACGCATTGTACATCTCAAATCTTCACAAAAGGGATCAGGATTTTCTAAATCTTACTACCAGCTTTGAGTATTCCTACCATGTAATTGACCACGTGGACGGTTATCTTTACGTGCTCACCAATTACCGTTCGCCAAAATATAAACTCATCAAGATCAATATAAATTCATTAGATATCGGTAATTGGATTGATGTTTTGCCCGAAAGCAAGGATGTTCTAGAAAGCTGTGTTCTGGCAGGAGGAAAAATTATTGCCACCTACATTGACAATGTGAAAAGCCGCGTTGAGGTTTACGATCTCAATGGCGAAAAATTGCATCAAATTTCGCTGCCCACCATTGGAACGGTAGGCGGAGTGAGCGCTTCATTCAAAGATCAGACTGCATTTTTCACCTTCACCTCATTCACAGTTCCTTCTGTTGTATATTCATTCGATACCAAAACTTATGATCTGAAGGAGTACTTCAGACCCAACATTAACTTCGATTTCGATAACTACGAAGTGAAGCAGATTTTCTACAAAAGCAAGGATGGCACAGAAGTGCCCATGTTCATTGTACATAAAAAAGGCTTGGAATTGAATGGTCAAAACCCAACCCTGCTATACGGCTATGGTGGCTTTAACGCAAGTATGATGCCTTCATTTGCCCCGTCAAGATTGGTGTGGCTTGAGAATGGCGGTGTTTATGCATTAGCCAACATCCGTGGCGGTGGCGAATACGGCGAGAACTGGTACCGTTCGGGAACTAAGCTGAACAAGCAAAACGTTTTTGACGATTTCATAGCCGCAGCTGAATATCTGATTGCAGAAAACTATACGTCGGCAAAGAAACTGGCCATCCAAGGGGGTTCGAATGGTGGACTGCTGATTGGCGCTGTAGTTAACCAGCGTCCCGATCTGTTTAAGGTAGCCATCCCGCAGGTAGGAGTTATGGATATGCTTCGTTTTCACCTATTTACCATTGGATGGGCATGGGTTAACGACTATGGCTCCAGCGAAGATTCGGTTCAGTTCCTTAATCTTTACAAGTATTCACCTATTCATAACGTGAAATCCAATCCGGGATACCCGGCAATACTTGTAACCACTGCCGACAGGGACGATCGCGTTGTACCGGCCCATTCATTCAAGTACATTGCTACGCTACAAGAGAAGCAGGGTAAGGGTGCAAATCCCAAGCTGATAAGAATTCAAACCAGAGCAGGGCATAGCGCCGGCACTCCTACATCGATGAGAATAGAAGAGGCTGCTGATATCTACGCTTTCATCTTCTATAATCTACATGTAAATATTAAGTAAGGATTATTGTGATAATGGCAATCAACATACAAGAGTTGGGGTAAAACCCAACTCTTTTTTTAAACTCGTCGGACATTCCATGCGCTATCTGGTAATAGAAGGGAATATCGGAGCCGGAAAAACTACCTTGACAAAAATGATTGCCGAGGAGTATAATGCAAGGGTTGTATTAGAACAGTTTGCAGACAATCCATTTTTACCCAAATTCTACGATGATCCACAGCGCTACAGCTTCCCTCTGGAGCTTTCGTTTTTGGCAGAAAGATACCGTCAGCTCAATAATGAATTAAGAGCAGTATCGCTTTTCCAACCCCTTGTTGTTGCCGACTACTTCTTTATGAAATCGCTAATTTTTGCCCAAAACACTTTGGCGCAGGATGAATTCAACCTATACCGGCAGATATTCGAAATTATTTACAGCTCTATTCCCAAGCCTGATCTTTATGTTTACCTACATTTACCTGTTCCACGGCTAATACAAAATATTAAAAAACGTGGCCGGGAGTACGAGCAATCCATTTCACCCGATTATTTGGAAAAGATACAGGAAGGCTATTTTAAATTCTTCAAACAGCATCCCGACTTCAAATTCCTGATTATCGATACGTCGAACATAGATTTCGTTGAAAATCAAACCGATTTCAAATTGATAAGATCGGCAATTTTTGACCAACAGCATAAAATCGGTGTTGAAAGGCTATTTTTTTAACCTTTTATGGCATTTTTTACATATAAAGGTTTTCTTTTTAGTAAAAGAGTATTAAATTTGTAACCTGTTAAGTTAAAAGCACAATGCATGAATACCAACTTAAACTCTAATAGACTATGAAAAGAACTAAATTCAGTTTTCTGGCAATTTTTGCCCTAGTAGCCATAATCCTTAGCGGTTGTGGTGGAGTTGATAAGATGAAAGAACTTCCCGAAGGAACATCTTTTAAAGTAACTCCAAATCCCTTAGAAGTACATGGCGATATTGTACAAGGTACCATTGAAGGCACATTCCCCGCAAAATACTTCAATAAAAAAGCCATGTTGGAAATTACCCCCGTACTGGTATACCAGGGTGGCGAACTCCCATTGCCTGTAAAAGTACTTCAGGGACAAGACGTTGAGGCAAATAATCAGGTGATATCCAACGATGCAGGGGGATCTTTTAAGCATGATATCGAGTTCGAGTATGTAGATGCAATGATGAAATCTGATCTTGAACTTCGCTTTGTCATCCTTTACAAAGACAAAAGGATTCCTTTCGATCTACCACAAAAAATTGGTGTTGGCGTATTGGCTACATACAAATTGGTAGATAAAGATCCAAAGCCCATCATGCTGAAGGATAACTTCCAAAGGGTTGTTTCTTCGCAAGAGGAAGCTCAGATTAACTTTGTTATCCAAAAGTCTGATATTCGCAAATCTGAGCTTACCAAGGAGGATGTTAGCACACTGGAGAACTTTGTTAAGCAAACAGCTGCCGAAGAAAGCCTTGAGTTGAAAGAAATTAAAGTTTCTGCTTACGCATCACCCGATGGTCCTGAAGCACTAAACGAGAAACTGTCCAAAGAACGTGGAAAGAATACCGAGAAATGGCTTGGCGATGTTTTCAAAAAGGCCAAAATTGCCAATAAGCCCTCCGATTATGTAAAGGTTGAAACCACTGCCGAGGACTGGGACGGCTTCCAAAAATTGGTACAAGCATCAGACATTCAGGATAAGGAATTAATCCTCCGCGTTCTATCAATGTACTCCGATCCTGCTGTTCGTGAGAAGGAGATTAAAAATTTGAGTAAGGTTTATCTGGTTCTCAAAGAGAAAATCCTCCCCGAACTTCGTCGTTCGAAAATGATTGCCAGCGTTGATAAAGTTGGATATTCTGATGAGGAGTTTAAAGAAATGGTTGACAATGACAATTTTGGCGAACTCAATATTGAAGAGATGCTTTATGCAGCCACTCTATATCAGGATAACGACACCAAGCTGAAGATATATTCTAAAGCTGCTGAGGTACATGGTGATTCACGTGCTCACAACAATGTAGCATACATTAACATCCTCAAAGGCGATGTTGCTGCTGCTAAAACAGCTCTGGCTGCCGCCGATGCAAATAACCCCGCTGTTAAAAACAACATGGGATGTGTTGCAATGCTTGAGGGTGACTTAGAAGCCGCCGAAAATCACTTTGTTGCTGCTACCAACGCAGGAAATGATGTGAAATATAACCTTGGTATTATCGCCATTATCAAGAATAAGTATCCCGCTGCTGTAGAATATTTTGCAGGCACAGATACTTTTAACCAGGGATTGGCCATGCTGTTGACCAATAAAAACGATGCTGCTAAAAACACATTCCAAAAAGTTGAATCGGCAAAATCGTTCTACGGATTGGCAATAGTTGGTGCACGCATCCAAGATGAGAATATGGTATTGAACAACCTACGCACTGCTGTTGGCAAAGATGCCTCACTGAAGGAACGTGCAAAAATCGACCTTGAATTCCGCAACTATTTCCAGAATGATGCATTTATGGCAATTGTTGAATAGAAATATTATATACTAAAAGAAAGGGCGCTTTTCCGGCGCCCTTTTTTTATTGTTTGGATTTCGAGAAGAAATCCCAAAGCACTATTCCGGCAGTAATGGCAACGTTGAAAGAATGCTTTGTTCCGAATTGTGGTATTTCGATTGAAAAATCGGAAAGATCCAATGCGTGCTGATGAACGCCTTTCAACTCGTTACCCAACACGAAGGCATATTTAGCACCAATTTCAGGCTTAAAGATTCTCAAATCAATACTTTGCACTGTTTGCTCGATGGCGCATATTTTAAAACCTTCCTTTTTCAGATCAATGAGTGCCTGAACAGTATCAGCATAGTACTCCCATCTAACCGAATCCTCGGCACCTAATGCCGTTTTATGTATCTCAGGATGAGGCGGCTCTGCAGAAATACCGCACAAGAGAATCTTTTCGGCTTTTAAAGCATCGCACGTTCTGAAAATTGACCCAATATTGTTAAGGCTTCTCACATTATCAAGCACTAATACTACGGGCATCTTGACCGATTCTTTATACTCTTCAATGCTTTTTCTATTCAACTCCTCTATACTTAATTTCCTCAATCTGCTCATGATAAATTCCTTATTGAGATGTGCAAACTCCCTATAAACTATGGTAAAAATTTCCTTTTTGAAATAATTTCTTAAAACATCAGGTTTTTTGTACTTTAGTTCACTGCAAAATAAACCTTTTTCCCATGAATATCCATGAGTATCAGGCAAAAGAAATATTAAGGAATGCCAAAGTTCCTGTTCCCGCAGGCAAAGCGGTCTTCACTGTTCCCGAAGCTGTAACAGCCGCTGAGGAAATATTCAACCTAACTAATACCAATGCCATAGCCGTAAAGGCACAAATCCATGCAGGCGGGAGAGGCAAAGGTGGTGGGGTTAAAATCGCCAAAGATTTAGATGGGGTAGCACTCCATGCACAGTCCATTTTGGGCATGAAGTTGGTAACCCATCAAACCGGCCCCGAAGGGAGAATGGTTAAGAAGTTGCTCGTAGAGCAAGGAATATATTATCCGGGTCCAAGCCCCGTTAAGGAGTTCTACGTCAGCATCCTGCTCAACAGAGCAACAGGTCGCTACATGATATTGTACTCCGCAGAGGGGGGAATGGATATTGAAGAAGTGGCAGCGAAAACACCACACCTTATATATAAAGAGGAAATTCATCCAATCGGAATACAAGCCTATCAAGCAAGGCGAGTGGCTTTCAATTTAGGTCTTTCCGGGCAGGCATACTCTGCCATGGTTAAGTTCATAATGGCACTATTTAAAGCCTTTGTCAGCTGCGATGCCTCTATGGTGGAGATAAATCCGGTTATCAAAACATCCGACGATAAGATTTTTGCCGCTGATGCTAAGATAACTTTAGATGACAGTGCCTTGTATCGGCATCCTGAATTGGCGCTATACCGCGATTTAGATGAGGAAAACCCGGCTGAGATTGAAGCATCGGAATCAAACCTCAACTTCATAAAACTTGATGGTAATGTGGGTTGCATGGTGAACGGTGCCGGATTAGCCATGGCTACCATGGACATAGTTAAACTCTCGGGAGGAAATCCTGCCAATTTTCTAGACGTGGGCGGAAATGCCAATGCTAAAACCGTAGCTGCAGGTTTTAGAATTATTCTCAAAGATCCTGCAGTGAAGGCTATCCTTATCAATATATTCGGTGGAATTGTACGATGCGACAGGGTAGCACAAGGCGTAATAGACGCCTATAAGGAGATTGGAAACATTCCTGTCCCTGTTGTCGCCAGACTACAGGGTACCAATGCCGAAGAGGCTAAACAGCTTATTGACCGCAGCGGGCTAAAAGTATTTTCGGCCATTACCTTAAAAGAGGCTGCCGAACTGGTTAAAAAACTGGTGTAAACAAAGTGAAAGCCTCAACATTTACAAGTTTAGGCTTTCACAAGTTGCTATTCCTCCTTTTTCAAAGGACAAGTGTTGATGCCAAGTATATAGTAAAGTCCACAAAAATTTACTAATGCTGTTGCAATAGGAAGTAGGGCTAACAACCCCCACCAACTTTTGTAAATAATCCCCAAAGCAGCTATCAACACACCAATGATAAGCCTAATCACCTTGTCAGTTGTTCCAATATTCTTTTTCATCGCCTTGTATTTAAAAAATTTCACTATTAACAGTTTTAAAGGCACAAGTGTTCATCTTTTTTCCCAATCCAAAATGTTAACCGACAGGCTCTATTATATAAGTTCCCGACTTTGTTACATTACGATTTGGCATGTGCTAAGTTTTAGATAATCCATCTATTAGCTTCGAAAATTGCTGAAGATATTTTCGGATTGGCTTTTTTTACCTTAATAACATCAACTCGTATATCACTACATTACTTTCACAAGTGATATTTGGCCGTTGGTCAAAGATTTATAAGCAGATGTGTTTTTTTGAATACTTTTGTATCGGAAAGGTAAGCTCATGGCTTATAGTTTTCCGGTGGTTAATGAGAGTACGGCGCAGATAAGATCTGCGCCGTATGTTTTATAGTAAAATTGATTTACTATTTGCGGGCAGCATTTCGCAAGGTAACCACATGAACTGTGACTGCAACGGCAATGACAACAAGCAATGCTTGTAACCATACGGTCCCTTTTAGCCATATGCAACTTAGAGCTATGGCTCCCCAGAGTAAAACGAGAGTATATATTTTCATAGCAGGACTGATAGCCCTGTGATAAATATAGTTATATATATAGTGGCCAAATATTCGGTTGGTTAGAAGCCAGTTGTAAAACCTTTGTGAACTCCTCATGAAAAGGTACGAGGCCAACAGCAAAAATGGAGTTGTGGGAAGAATGGGGATAAAGGCCCCGAGCATGCCTAATGCGACTGCAATAAAACCCATAACAATCATCAAAAACCGCAACCAGGGTTTTTGAATTTTAACAAGTTTTCTTTCAAACATTTAGAGGGTAAAAGTGATACCAGGGATTATTTACTGTGACTCCCGTCGCAGTAGGGTTGCTTCTGAGTACGGCCACAGGCACACAACCACACTTCTCTATCATTGTCAAGTTGAAGTACGCAGCTGTTAATATCGGTTATGGTGAAATTACCTGTAATTATTATTGGCCCTTCCCGGGTAATTTTCACTTCCGCTGTTTTCTTGGTATTGGCACTATCCATGATCACTCTCTGTTATCCTTAAAACCAATTTTAAAATGATATCCATCGCAAAATGGCATATTCCCTGAAGCTCCACAACGACAGAGTGAAACCATTTGCATGGATTTAAGCTCGGTTCCATCGTGGCTCGTCAATTTAAAATTTCCGCTTACCAATATGGGACCATTCCTCATGATTTGAATCTTCACCGGTTTCTGCTCCCTTTCCGATGGAACGATTGCCAAGGCTTGTTCCTTAGTCACCAGCTTATGCGATTTCTCCAGACGATTCTTCTCATCGTCATTCCACATGAAGGTTAGCGCATTGGTTGGGCATTGATTTACAATATCAATGATTTGCTCGGTTGGAGCACCCTGCATATCTACCCACGGGCGTTTTGCAGGGTTAAATACCGAGAGCAACTTGGTGTAGCAGGTAGTGGCGTGCACACATTCGGCCGGCCTCCAAAAAACGGTGATATCATCGTTGGAATATCTGCGATTATTCTTATCCATATCTATTGGTTTGCTCTTTTAGAAAAAAACACCCAGCGTCGCAAAAAGTTTTTTCTAAACTCAATGAATTTTTAATTGCATGAAAAAAACGGAAATTTTTTTCCAAAAATAGGTAAAGTATAATTCTAAAGAAATTTCTACTGTAAATTTGCTACACCATTATATTCTTTCCATTCTAATAATGAGAAATTTGACATAGGAAGAAATTTATTTTAAAAATTTGGCACTTTTTATGTACACCTCGATAGAGTAAAATTTTACAACAAATGGTTTTGAAATACGTTTAACGGATTGGTAAGGAAATGGTTAATATGAAGTTTGGTAATCTTTTAATATTACTTCTCATAGTCAGTATCGGTTGCACAATGGAAACCAAAGCGCAACAGCCGATTGTAATTGACGGATACGCCATGCTTCCAATTGCCATTGTTGATGGCGATACCATTCCGCACGTCTATATTCGCCCCATTGTAGTTTTTCCAACCCGTAAGTTTGCCAGCAAGCGCGACTATCGAGAGTATCAAAGGCTTATAAGGAATATAAAAATTGTTTACCCCTATGCCGCGATTGCCAAGGTGAAATTATCCGAAATGGATGCGCATTTTAAGACACTAGACAATGACCTTCAACGCAAGGCTTACGCCAAACAGGTTGAGAAAGAACTTCGTGCCGAATTTGAAGGGCAATTGAGAGAGCTAACCATTACCCAGGGGAAACTTTTAATTAAACTAATCGATAGAGAGATAGGGCGAACTACATACGATATTATCAAAGAGATGCGCGGTGGTGCTTCTGCAGTTTTCTGGCAGGCCATTGCACGGATTTTCGGATCGAATCTTAAAACCCAATTCGATTCGGTATCGGAAGACAAGCTGCTGAACGAGCTGATTATACTTTATGAATATGGGCTGCTCTAACTCCTACCCAGCCCAATACAAAGCCGCCTGAAAGCGGCTTTTTTACTAACCCATATATTTTACCATTGCTCCCACCAAAGCCTTGGCATCGTTTGCAATATCAGCAATGGTTGAGTCCAGCATATAGCATGGAACGGTGAACAGCAGGTTCTCCTTGTCAATGGCAACCTCCCCATGGTTGGCAAGTTGATGCTTTGTCCCCATGCTTTCTATCGCCCTTGCGGTTCCCTCGTCTTGGCCAATGGTTACAGTAACCTGACCCAAAACTTTTGAAAGTATAACAGGGGCAATACAAAGTGCGCCAATGGGTTTTTTAAGCCTGTGGGTTTCCTTAATTGCCTTTTCAACCTGATCATTGACTGTACAATTTGCCCCATCAAAAGCAAATGTGCAAAGATTTTTTGCCACACCAAAACCACCGGGAAAAACCAAGGCATCGAATTCCTTTGGATTGTAATCCGTCAGAGGTTTGGCTTTTCCACGAGCTAAGCGTGCCGATTCAACAAGCACATTCCGTGATTCAGCCATTTCTTCCCCTGTGATGTGGTTTATCACATGATGCTGCCGGATATCGGGAGCAAAAACTTGGTACGTTGCGCCTTGCAGAACTATTGCATAAAGCGTCATAATCGCTTCATGGATTTCAGCCCCATCGTAAACCCCGCAACCTGCCAATACAACTGCAAATTTCTTTTTTTCACTCATGGCTATTAGGAATTGGTTACAACTGATAAATATGCAAAATTTTTCTCAATAGATCGCTATATTTACAATGGATTATTGGCTAAATAATTGGACTATGAATTCTGTGCGAACCTTTATTGCCATTGACATCCCAACTGGAGATGAATTGAGAAAGGGCTGGGAAAGAATCAAGGAATCGCATGTTCGCGATCATATTAAATGGGTTGATCCACGGATTCTTCACCTCACCCTCTTTTTTTTAGGCGAAATACCCTTTTCGAAAGTTGACCCAATATGGAATAGTGTATGTCAGCACTTACACTCAACCTCCTCATTTAAAATCACCCTCAAGGCAATGGGAACTTTCGGCAGCGTCAATAACCCCAAGGTTATATGGGTTGGACTACAACCCAGCGAAGCACTATCATCACTCTACATAAAAGTGGTTGACTCCCTCAAACCCTTTGGATTCATCCCTGATGAGCGCGGATTCAACCCTCACATCACGCTGGGTAGAGTAAAACACGTTTCGAGCGGTATGAAGTTGATGCAATCCATTAGCGAATTGAGGAATACAGAGTTTCAAGAGTCGCGGGTTGATAAAATCATTTTTTACAAGAGCGAACTTATGCCTCAAGGGCCAAAATATACAATACTTAAGCATTTAAGTTTGGGATGAAGCCGTTTTTCTGTGCAATCTCATACCGCAAAAAAAACATGGCTACAGGGCAAGCAGTATGCCATATTGTTACTACTTTTGAAAGTTGGAAAAATGCAATGCCAACCAAAAGGAGAGAGCAGTTTGTAGAAAAAATCTTAACATAAATCATCAATGAAAGTAACGGTTGAAACAGCGCGAGAATTGGGTTTACTTCCCGAGGAATTTGAAATGATAAAAAAAATCCTTGGACGTGATCCAAATTATACCGAGCTAAGCATATACTCGGTAATGTGGAGCGAGCACGCATCGTACAAAAACTCCATAAGGTGGATTAAAACACTGCCTACAAAGGGTAAGGCACTTCTTGCTGAAACCGGTGCAGAAAATGCCGGCCTTGTGGATATAGGCGATGGATTAGGGTGCGCTTTCAAAATCGAATCGCACAACCATCCCAGCGCCATGGAACCCTACCAGGGTGCTGCCACGGGTGTCGGTGGTATTACACGCGACATTTTCACCATGGGCGCACGCCCCATTGCTCAGCTCAACTCTCTGCGTTTTGGCGATATCAACCTCGAAAAGACCAAGTGGCTTATCAGAGGAGTGGTTAAAGGTATGGGCGACTATGGTAACACATTGGGTGTACCCATGGTTGCAGGAGAAGTATTCTTCGATGATTCGTTCAATACCAACCCTTTGGTCAATGCCATGTCGGTGGGGATTGTACAAAAGGGAATGGTGGTGTCGGCCATTGCAAAAGGTGTGGGCAACCCCGTTTATATCGTTGGATCGGCCACAGGCCGTGATGGAGTGCATGGCACTACCTTTGCCTCGGCAAGCATTACGGAGAGTTCGGCAGAAGAATTGCCCCCTGTTCAGGTTGGCGATCCGTTTGTTGAAAAATTACTGCTGGAGGCAACCCTCGAAGTGATTCCTACCGGAGCTCTCATAGGGATGCAGGATATGGGGGCAGCAGGCATCATTTGCTCCACTTCCGAAATGTCGGCCAAAGGGAAGCACGGCATGAGGGTTCATTTGGACAGGGTTCCTATTCGTCATCAGAATATTGAACCCTGGGAGATACTCCTTTCGGAGTCGCAGGAACGAATGCTGATTGTTGTAAAGAAAGGAAGCGAAAAGAAGGTTGAAGAAATATTTAAAAAATGGGATATCCCATGCACACAAATAGGCGAAGTGACGGAAGGTAACATGCTGGAGTTTCTATGGCATGGCGAACTGGTTGCCAACGTACCTGCCCAATCGCTTGTGGTGGGCGGAGGTGCTCCGGTTTACGATCGAGAATACAGAGAACCTGCCTATTTCAACGAGAATAAAAAATTTACCATTGATCAAGTGGATGAACCCGGCAATTTAAAAGAGATTGCCTATCATCTCATTAAGCATCCCAACATAGCATCAAAACGGTGGATTTACGAGCAGTTCGATACCATGGCTGGAAATTCAAACATGACCATAAATTTCCCTTCAAGTGCCGGAGTGGTGAGTGTTAAGGGATCGGGAAAAGCCCTTGTCATGACCGTCGATTGCAACTCGCGCTACGTTAAGGCCGATCCCGAGGTGGGAACGATGATAGCCGTTGCCGAATCGGCAAGGAATATTGTGTGTACGGGAGGAAAGCCGCTGGCCATTTCCAACTGTTTGAACTTTGGCGACCCTTACAATCCGGAAGTGTACTGGCAATTCGTAAAATCCATCAAAGGGATGAGCCGGGCGTGCGAAAAATTTGAAACGCCGGTTACCGGAGGTAATGTCAGCTTTTATAACCAGTCGTCCATTGGAGGAAAGGATGAATCGGTGTTCCCTACCCCAACCATTGGAATGTTAGGACTTATGGAGAATAAGAATCATCATACTACTTTGGCTTTCAAGGAAAAAGGACATATGATTTTCCTTATTGGGCGTTCGCGCAATGACATCGCCTCATCGCAGTACCTCTACTCCTACCATGGCATTAAAAATTCCCCGGCTCCATACTTCGATCTAGACGAAGAATACGCTGTACAGCAAGCCGTTCTCGAACTGATAAGCAAAAACCTTATACAATCGGCAAATGACGTATCCGACGGAGGGTTATTTATAACGCTTGTGGAAAGTGCCATCCCACGACAACTGGGATTTGATATTACCACGGATGCGGAAATTAGAACCGATGCTTTCCTTTTTGGGGAAGCCCAAGGGAGAATAGTGGTTTCGGTTTCGCCTTCAAGAGAAACTCAGTTTATTGATCATATGATAGCGAAAGGGATACCGTTTACCACTCTTGGACATGTTACCAAATCGGAAGTAAGGATTGACGATGAGTCGTACGGTTTTATTGCCGATATCAAACGAGAATATGAGAATGCCTTCACCACATTGATGGAGGGCAAGTAAACGCATCAATATTACCATTCCATTGTTGTTTTAAGGCGTGACAGCAAAGTCAGGAAATCAGAGCGTGGAGGAAATGTTCAATGGCATTGCCCATCGCTACGATTTGCTTAACCATATCCTTAGCTTCGGAGTTCATATCCTTTGGCGTAATCGGCTGGTAAAAAGCGTATTAAAAATCAACCCTACAAAAGTACTTGATGTTGCCACAGGTACAGCCGACGTGGCCATAGCGCTTGCAAAAAGGGATAGGCGTGTTGAAATTGTTGGGGTTGATGTTGCCGAAAAAATGTTATCGGTTGGTAGAGCAAAAGTACAGAAGTTGGGGCTCGACCACAGAATCGTTTTATCACAAGCCAGTGCCGAAAACCTTCCTTTCGACGATTCAACATTCAGCGCTGTAACCGTGGCCTATGGCGTACGTAATTTTAACGATCTTCAACGGGGCCTTACCATGATGTACAGAGTGCTTGAATCGGGAGGGAGCATCCATATCCTTGAGTTTGTCAAACCGAAGCTTATGGTAATGCGCCTGGTCTTTGGTTTATACTTTCATAGGATATTGCCACTGATTGGGCGATGCATATCGGATCATTCCAATGCATACTCATACCTACCCCAATCGGTTCAAACTTTTGCCGAACGCGATGATTTTGTCAAAATGCTGTTAGCGGCAGGATTCGTTTCACCAGGGTATTCCATACAAAGTTTTGGGATAGCGGCAATCTACACCGCAAAAAAATCAACTTAATTTTAAAATGACTATCTTTCAGCGCGAAAAGGCATCAGTAAGCGCATTCTAAATCGTAAAACCATGCTTGGTTTAGCATACTAAAGCCGAACGAAGATCGTTTTTTACCATGTGTTTAAAGTTTAAAAAATTGAAAAAAATATTCATAATACTGATAGGCATTGCCATAGCCCTTTCATTGCCCTTGCAAATGAATGCGCAGTACAAGCCGCCTACCCTGCTTAATGACCCTAATTACGATCAAGAGAAATGGTTGCGATTTGGTTTTTCATTAAGCCTTCACGTTATGGATTTCCAATCACTGAGCAATCCGATTCAGGGGGAAACTGAAAAATATTTTGTTGATGTGAGCCATCTTATACCGGGGTTCAACGTGAATGTGGTATCTGATTTGGCTTTTACACCCACATGGCATTTACGTTTCTTGCCGGGTTTGGCCTTTGGACAAAGGAATCTAATCTTTTACCGGCCCAACGGTACCATTGCACACACCATGAAAATGGAATCGTCATTCATTGAATTGCCTTTAACATTGAAATATTCTGCTGTTCGGGTATCCAACGTACGACCCTATCTGATTGCCGGTGGCAATTTCAGGATTGACATGGCCGCATATAAAAAGTTGAATATCGAAGAGGGTATCTTTATTAAATTGGTCAAAGGGGATGCTTACTACGAGTACGGTTTCGGTATGGACTTCTATCTGGAGTATTTTAAGTTTTCAACGGAAATTAAAATGTCTTCGGGATTCAGAAATGTTCTGGGTAAGGTGGATGAACAGGGAGAGGTTTATGCCAATGCCATTGATCGCCTCAAATCGCAAATGGTAATCATCTCGTTCCATTTCGAGTAACCACTGTAATTTGGAAAGAACAGCAAACCCAATCAAATTACAGGGAATGATTGCCGAATACAGGTTTTCTCCAAGGCAAGGTTAAATTCATCTTCATCAGCCGAAAAATGCCGTCTTTGGTTTAACTGCCAATTTTCCGTCTTCTAAATTCGGCGCACACAATAGCTGCTGCGGTTGCAACGTTGAGCGATTGGCTGCCTTTATCATGTTTAACAAAACTGGGAATGGTTAACCGATGTTTAACTACTTGTTCGAATTCTTTGGAGATTCCATTGCCCTCATTACCCAAAATAATTACTCCATTCTGTTTCAGGTCGCTTCGAAAAATACTCTCGCCATCGAGATAGGTACCATACACCGGAACGTCCATGGCAGAAAGTTTTGCAATAATGTTAGCGGCGTCATAATATGCAAGGGTAACCCTGGCTATGGACCCCATGGTGGCCTGAACCACTTTGGGCGAATATGCATCAGCCGTTCCGGCTGTGCAAATAATTTTCTCGATACCAAACCAATCGGCCAAACGGATTATGGTTCCCAGATTCCCCGGATCCTGTATATCATCGAGTATTAGTGTAAGGTCATCTCCAAAGAGAGCATCAAACTCAATGGTATGGGATGGAATCCTGACTAAAGCCAAAACCTCTGAAGGCGTTGTAAGACCGCTGATGCGTTCCATTTCCTTGCTACCAATTTGAAAATATCGAACGCCCTCCATTCGTGTTGCGGGGGACCATGCAGGGGTAAAAAAAATGTCAGTAACTTCTAACCACGATTGGGTAATATCGTGAACTAAACGTGGACCCTCCGCCACAAAAAGGTTATATTCGCGCCTAAACTTTTTGTTCTGTAAATTTTTTATGCTCTTTATCTGCGACGAACTCAACATATTATTCATATTAATTTAAGTACAAAGATAAAATTTAAGAGTGCAGAATTAAGTTAAAAAAGCAAATGGTTTTGGTTTTCGAATGAATGTATAAAAAACCATAAAGTACTAAGGATGAAATATTTCTTATAATTGTATGGGGCCACAAAAATACTACTGTAGATTGATCAAAGCAGTTACACACAAAAAGGTTAAGATCGAATCATGGGATTGATTTTGATAGCTCAATTGGATATTTTGACAATACATCGGATTTCATTGATAATTGGCACTTTTTATGCTATCCCTTGGTGTTGTTGATTCAACAGCTTTCACTATCTTTCAGCGCTAAACGAAGCGGCTCCGGAATATGCCCCTCATTTTCTCAAATATATGGAATAATTGTTTTCCCGCGAGGATACCATTACTTCTTGTGGTGGGCATTGCGTTGCTTCTCACATCGTGTAGTATCACGCGCAGGGTACCCGATGATAAATATCTGCTTGATAAAGTGAATGTAAAGATTGAAACTGCCGAAAAGGTTGATATCAAAACGGGAGAACTGCAAAAATATATTAGGCAAAAACCCAACAAGCGTATTCTGTTATTTCGATTTTACCTAAGGCTATACAACGCTGCCAAACCCCATAAATACACAGGAATAAGCCGATGGTTGAAAACCATAGGTGAAGAACCCGTAATCCTCGATAGTACTCAAACCCAACGAACGTCAGTGAATTTAAAAAAGTATCTGGATTCTAAGGGCTACTACAACTCACTGGTTTCTGATAATACCGAGTACGGAAATAAGAAAGCTACTGTATCCTATACCATTAAGCCCGGATTACCGTATAAAGTCAAGAATATCAACTATGTTATTGAAGATCCTGATATCCGACAAATCGTGTTGAACGATACCTGCAACAGCATTCTGTCAAAGGGAAAAAATTTCGACATGGACCTTCTTCAGGACGAGCGAACCAGGATAGAAAAACTTTTAAAGGAAGAAGGGTATTACTTCTTTTCTCACGATTACATAACTTTTAATGCCGATACAAACCTTACCGGGAAGCAGGTCGATCTGGATTTGAATATCCGAAACAGGTTCATCCGCGATCAGTTTGGAGAACGAATCCTACAACCCTACAAAAAATACGAGATAAACAAGGTTTATTTTTATCCAAACTACGATCCGGTCAAATATTATCAGTATCAACAATATAAACTATTAGACACTGTTCGGTTTGATAATCAATACTTTATTTTTCACAAAGATCCCGGCATCAGATTTAAAACTTTAATCAATTCGAATTTAATAAAGCCGGGAAATCTTTACTCCGAGAGCACTGTAAAGAACACCAAGAGTAAATTAACCTCATTGAGGTTATACAGGGTTACCAATATTTCTTTTGAAGAGCAAATGGATGATCACGATGATGGATTTGATGCAATGGATTTCGTTTTCTTCAATCAGGATCAAAAGACTGAAAAGGTTAAAGAGTATGGGCATCTCAATTGCCACATCCAACTCACGCCCCACACCTTACAAAGTTATCAATTCGAATTTGTAGGGACAAACTCGGCTTCTGACATCGGCGTTGAGGGCAACTTCAACTATCAGCATAAGAATATTTTTAGAGGAGCAGAATCATTTGATATCAAATTGAGGGGGATGGTCGAGATTCTATCATCAGAGCGTACGGGATTCGATAATGCTGTGGAATACGGAGGAGCGGTGAGCTTTGGGTTCCCTCGCTTTCTTGGACCACAATACTTTCAAAAGATTCTCAATCAGTATAACCCCCGAACCCAGATATCGGTTTCGTACAACTATCAGCACCGGCCACAGTACACCAGAACCGTTGCAGGGTTAAACTTTGGTTACACGTGGAGGAGCGAGAAAAAATTCTCTCATACCATAATTCCTACCGAAATTAATTTAATCAACATCTTTGCTATCTCGCCATCCTTTTGGGACATAATTCGCGATACCTATTTGGAGAACAGCTACATAAGCCAACTTGTTCCCATCACAAGCTATAGCATGATCTATAACAGTCAGGTGAACCCAAGGGATAACTATTCGATTGTGCGGTTTAACCTTGAACTTTCGGGGAATCTGCTTAACAGCGCTTTTTCGCTATGGGGTAAAAAGGAGGAAGACGATACTTATAAAATTTTCAACATTAGTTTTTCCCAGTTCGTCAGGAGCGACATAAACTACACGTTCAATCACATTGTTGATGAGAATAATAAGTTTGTTTACCGGGTATATGCCGGAGCCGGTTTACCCTACGGTAATTCCAAGGCTCTTCCATTCGAGAAGAAGTATTTCTCTGGAGGATCGACGGGCATAAGGGCATGGACAGCGCGTGGCCTTGGCCCCGGTTCATATGTAGAACCGCAACGCCCCAATAAAACACCGCCCAATCAAACTGCCGATATCAAACTGGAGGCCAACGCTGAATATCGCTTTAAAGTAATCTGGATGATTGAAGGGGCTATTTTTGTCGATGCCGGCAATATTTGGGCCATATCATCGGCCGATGAGCGCCCCGGAGCGCTATTCAAGCCCAACGAGTTTTATAAACAAATTGCCCTGGGGACAGGATTTGGCATGCGAATGGATCTAAGCTTTTTCGTTTTGCGGTTCGATTTAGGAATTAAAATTCACGACCCAGGAATTGACCTGTCCAACGTTGACGGGCAAAAGATTGTACACTGGATACCCTTCAACAGGCGGTACACCCTTGCGGATTTCGGATTGAATTTTGGAATCGGTTACCCCTTCTAATGGGCGATTACCTGCCATTGGCATTAACTGCCAACCCCCAGATCAAATTTGTCCTACCTGCGATTGAAGCGGCTACTTGTCAAACAGCTCCTCCAATTTACGCTGCAGCTCTTCGCCTTTCAAATTCTTTGCAACAATTTTCCCATCGGGTGAAATGAGCACATTGGAAGGGATTGACATAATGCCATATTGTTTTGCCACAGGGCTCTCCCACCCCAACAAATCCGAAACCTGTACCCACTGCAATCCATCGCTTTTAATGGCATCCAGCCACTGTTCGCGACTGCGATCGAAAGATACTCCGAAAATATCAAAACCCTTCGATTTATACTTTTTATACAGGTTAACCAGATTTGGATTCTCCTGTCGGCATGGAAGACACCAGCCCGCCCAAAAATCGACCAGCACATAGTTCTCGCCGATAAAAGTGGAAAGTTCTAAATCCTGCCCTAACTGATCAGGTAACACGATGTTAATATAGGGTTGCCCAACAGATGTGCGTTCCTCCACCTCGATATGCTCGTTGAGTGCCTTTACGAATTGTGACATTTTGATATTATCGGGAAATGCTGAGGCAATCTCTTTTAATTCATTCAACTCCAACGGCTCAACCAAGTGAATCAATGTAATATAGGCCGATACAACCGAATGGCTATGCTCTTTAACGAATTGTTTGACTGATTCAGTAAAAAGTTTCATCTCCGCCAGGTACTGGTTGGTTAGCTCCTCTTCCAGCGACGCTGTGAGAATGCCATCTTCAGCAGCAGATTGGTATTGAAAATTGATATCCATCAAAGGCTGGCTTTTCTCTTCAACCATCTTATTGAATCCCAACAGTATATCGTGAGTATCGGAACCAACAATCGAAACGTTTTCAAAATCGTCCATGCTGCCGGTAATGCTTATTTCGGAATTTTCGAGGAACAGAACAATACGATCCTGCGTTTTGCCAAATACAATGGCGTAAATATCGGGGCAGGCTACCGTTCCCTTAAAGTTGAATTTACCATCTTCCATAGTAGTGGAGTCAACCCTGACGAAATCATTCTCCAATACCTGTTCTAAATAAACAATTTGATTAACTGCTCCTTCGATTTTGCCATTGATTTTGAATTTATTGGCAGAGCACGAAATGATGAAAAGTGATGCAATTGATACAATGATTAGTTTGCGCATTTCAGTTTAGTTTTATGTTTGCAATATTTGACCTTCTACTATTATTGGTTTCGATAACGGTTAAACACATTTCTTGCTGCTGCAAAAGAGCTGATCTTTTGCGCTATCACGTCCTTTTCCGCCTCTTTTAGGGCTGTCTTTACCGCCGGATTGCCATAGAAATCTTCCTTCAGCGATTCCAAAATGGATTGGTGCATCCAAAAGGTGGCCTGTTTTAGCCTTCGGCTTTGGAAATAGCCATTACCCTTGGTAAAATGCATATAGCTTAACATGTCTTCCCATATCACATCAATACCGGTTTTGGTCAGCGATGAGCATGTTCTCACTATGGGAGTCCAACCCGACTCGGTGGCAGGAAAAAGGTGTAAGGCACTCTCATACTGTGCTTTGGCAAGATTAGCCTTATGAACATTGTCGCCATCGGCCTTGGTTATTGCCAGCATATCGGCCATTTCCATGATACCCCGCTTAATCCCCTGCAACTCGTCGCCGGCACCAGCTAACATGAGCAAGAGGAAAAAATCAACCATGGAATGGACTATCGTTTCACTTTGGCCAACCCCAACAGTTTCGATGAATATGGTGTCGAAACCTGCTGCTTCGCATAGGATAATTGCTTCCCTTGTTTTACGGGCCACACCTCCCAGCGAACCGGCTGAAGGTGAAGGGCGAATAAAAGCCTTGGGATCGGAGCTGAGGGTTTCCATTCGAGTTTTATCGCCAAGAATACTCCCCTTGCTCCTTTCGCTGCTGGGATCAATTGCCAAAACAGCCAATTTACCACCGCGGGAAGTAATTGTTCCGCCTAACGCTTCTATGAATGAACTCTTTCCCACTCCGGGAACGCCGGTAATGCCTATTCTAAGCGAATTGCCAGCGTGGGGTATGCATTTTTCAATCACCTGTTGTCCCAACTCATGATGAGCAGGCAATGAACTTTCCACCAGAGTAATGGCCTGACTGAGAATGGGTATATTGCCGTTAATAATTCCCTCGAAATATTGTTCGGGGCTTAAGGTTCTCTTTCTATGCTTCCTCTGCCTCTGCAGCGCATCCCTGTTGATCGATGATGGCTGCTCAATTCCGGGATTTACAATCAGTGCCGATTTAAACGATTTCTTTTCAACCATGAGGTTTGCAAAATTCGGGACAAAGATAACCTTTTTGATCGATCCAAAGGTATGGGGAAATTATTACTGAAAAGTATGCTACACAATGGCTTTCACAATGGCAGCAATGAACTGTGGTAAGCTAAACCCGTACCCCAAAAATTACGATATCATCTATCTGTTCATATTCATCACCTCGCCACTGCAGATGGGCATTCAACAAAGCCTCTTTCTGCTCAGCCATCGACAGGTGGTTTATTTCCACGAATAGTTCTTTAAGCTTTTTAGTCATGAATTTCTTGCCATACTCTCCCCCAAACTGATCGGGGAAACCATCGGAAAACATGTAAAATGAATCGCCACTTTGCAGATCTATTTCGTGGTTGGTAAATGGATTAGTATCGTTGATATGAATTGCCACAGGCATCTTATCGGCCTTAAACTCAATAAACTCACCATTCCTAACGATGATCAGAGGATTGTATGCGCCTGCCCATTCAAGGCGCATATTCTCTAAGTCCAGCATACTGAGTGAAATGTCCATTCCATCCTTCTGCTCATTGAGTTTTCCTGTTTGCGAAAGGGTAACTTTCACCAGATCACGGAGTTTATTGAGTATTTGCGCAGGCTGCATTATCCCCTCCTTGTTGACAATCTCATAGAGGAACGATACGCCCAACATGCTCATGAAAGCACCGGGGACACCATGACCTGTACAATCGGCTGCAACCAGCACCATTTTTTGATCCTTTACGGTGAACCAGTAAAAATCTCCGCTCACAATATCGCGGGGGAGAAATAGCACGAAGTGCTCCTTAAGCGTTGAACTCAGCAGTGTTTCGGATGGCAATATAGCCTTTTGGATACGGCTGGCATAGCGAATGCTATCGGTAATTTCCTGTTTTTGATGGGAAATAAGTGCGTTCTTCTCCTCTAAAATTTTGTTGGCCCGTTGCTTTTGCCGAATCATATTCACCAGCAACCCAGCAAATGCAAGAATAACCAGCAACCCTCCAATGGTAATGAAAATAATCAACCGTTGCCTTTGGTTCTCAGAGTGTAGCAGGGCTTTCTCGTTACTCAACAGTTTAATCTCCTGTTCCTTTTTCTCGGTTTCGTACTTGGTTTGCATCTCGGTTATGGCCTTTTGGCTTTTTTCCGAGAAAAGCTGGTCTTTTATCTGGGTAGATTTTTTGAAATAAACCAAGGCTTTATTCATGTCCTTCAGGTGCTCATACACCACCGAAAGCTTATTGTAGTAATAGCGCAAATCGGGTTTTAAATCTTGCTCCTCGGCAATGCTGACCCCCTCTAACAGGTAACGCTCGGCTAACTGTAAATTGCCTCTCCGGAAATGGGTTTCAGCCAATGCAAACAGGGCGTTGGAAATGTCCTGCTGGCTTTTAAGTTTCCGGGCTATAACCAAACCCTTGTCGATAAAACTTTGTGCCTGAGTCCAATTGCGAACCCAGTTGTAATGGCTTCCTATGTTGATGTTAACCTTAGCTATCTCAATTTCATTATCAAGGCGTTCGAAAATATCGAGCGCTTTATTGTAGTAATCAATGGCTTTGGAGAAAGTATGTAAAATTTCTCCGGATGGGACTTTGTAAAGGGAATCTTCCCATGCTTCTCCATATTTGGCCACTAAGGAATTAATGGCAAGGCGCGAATTGGTATTGGCAATGTTGTTCAACGATCGGGCTGCCATTGCCAGATTCTCTTCCTGCATGAACAGATTTAGAGCCCTTTCATGGTACTCTAAAGCTTTCTCAAACAGAACCTTATTGTCATCGACAGAGAGAACGCTTTGCGAAAGATTTTCGTAAACCATGCCTATTTCGTTGCAGGCAATGGCAATGTAGTAGTGATGGTTTAGGCGCTCGGCAATGACCAAACTATTCTGAAATTGCTCCAAGGCTAACTGATAGTTTCCCTGCCGGTAGTGTACGCGGCCAAGGTTGTAGTGCGCCAGGTACAAGCCGCCAAAATCGCCCTGCGATTGCTTAATCTCAATTTCATTGTGGAAACATTCAATGGCTTTCGATGTTTCACCAACCTCATCGTACAGCAAGCCAAGTTTATTATAAGAGTGAGCAACATCTAACATGGCCTTTTCCTCGAGACGAATGGCCAATGCCTGATTGAGCAGAATGAAAGCTGAATCAGTATTGCCTTTGTTGATCTGAAGCGTGCCCATATCAACAAGTGCATCAGCTTCGAGCAGTCTATCCTTAGTTTCGCGGGCAAGTTCGAGGGCTTTATTTGTATAGAGTTTGAACTTGTCGAGAGAATCGATGGCATAGTAGGCCTGGCCTATGCTACGCAGATTTTTTCCCATCAGATTAAGGTCCTGCACCTTCTCGGATAGGCTCAATGATTTAATAAAGCAATCGAGAGCTTTCTCCTCCTGATACTGAGCATAATACACTTTTCCCAAGGCATTCAGTGCATCAGCCTGAGCCTTGGAGTCCTTCAGCCTGTTGGCCAGATCGCAGGCTTGCATGGCATACGCCAGTCCTTCGTCCTCGTAGATTTTGATATCGCTTAGCTCAATGAGAATATCAACCTTTTCAATGTCCTTGGCATTATTCAAAACATTGAGCAAACTGTCGACTTTCGGATCGGCACCTTGCCCAAAGGCGAACTGCCAAGCAATCAAGAATGATATGGAAAGGATTCTGCGAATCATCATTTTTTTTTGGTATTCAAAGAAACAAAAAAAATAGGTTTATTCCTCACTTTTAAGTAAAAAAACAGGAAGCAAATGCCCTACTATCCATTTTTTCAAGTGACCTTACGCATAAATGCAAGCCCATAATACACCAAAAACATTTTAAATCCTTTTGTGTTTAAAGAAATAGTAGATAGTTTTGGTTCGATATATCTAATAACAAAGCAGGATGCCAAAAATAGTTCCCTTACAATTTTTTTTAGCACTGGGTGTACTTTTTTCAGGATGTCACAGGGTTTCGGTTGAAACTACGAAACCCAATGTTGTAGTAAGTATTTTACCTCAAAAATACTTTGTTGAACGAATAGCCGATACGCTTGTAAATATAAGCGTTATGGTACCACCGGGATCCAGCCCCGAGACCTACGAACCCACTTCGTCACAGGTTAAAACTCTCAACAACTCTTCGATCTACTTTTCGCTGGGGCTTTTGGATTTCGAAAGGCATATGCTCAAAAAAATTGAGAATAGCACCGGGAACACCCGATTTGTGAACCTATCGAAGGAGTTTAACCTGATTGAGGGGCATGACCAGGGGCATCACCATCATCATGGGCATGGCTTCGATCCACACGTTTGGGTATCGCCAACCGAGGTTCAGGCAATGGTAAAGGCCATGAACATAGCCCTGTCAGAACTTTTTCCGCAATACGATTCGGTTTTTAGTGCAAATGCTAAATCTTTTTTAACCGAAATAGACAGCCTGCACATGCACATGCTGCACTCCTTTGAAGGCACAGTGCATAAAAAGTTTTTCATTTTCCATCCGGCTTACTCATATCTTGCCCGCGATTACGATTTAGTGCAAGTGGCGCTGGAGGAAGAGGGCAAATCGCCGTCGCTCAAATATATGAAAGCCATACTGGAAGAGGCGCGACAGTTGGGTGTTAAAACCGTGTTTATCCAACGGGAGTTCGATTCGAACATGGCCAAAACCATGGCTCAAGACATTGGCGGGAAGGTAGTGGTGATTGACCCGTTGGAATACCAATGGCTTAACAACATGTACCTCACGGTGAGTTTACTAACTGATGCCTTAAACGGCAATTAACTTATTTCAATGGGGAAAATATTTGAATTTACTTCAGTTTCGGCAGGCTACGATGATGAGATAGTACTAAAGGATGTGAATTTCACCGTCGGGGACAACGATTTTGTTGGCGTTATCGGGCCCAATGGTGGTGGGAAGACCACCCTGTTGAAGTTAATTCTGGGCGAGATAAAACCAAAACGGGGAACCATTGAGTATTTCAAACGCGAGCCCAATGAGGTTCTGTTTGGCTACCTCCCCCAGGTGATAGGCATTGATAAAAAATTCCCCATTTCTGTTATGGAGGTGGTACTGTCTGGGTTACTGGGGCGAAAGGGGATTATGGGCAGATATACCGGACACGATAAGCGTATGTCACTGAACCTGCTCCAGCGCATGGAAATACAGCACTTAAAAGACAAAGCCATTGGAGAACTATCGGGAGGCCAAATGCAGCGGGTTTTCCTGTGCAGGGCACTTATCTCCCATCCCCGGCTGTTAATCCTCGACGAACCCAACACTTTTGTTGACAACAAATTTGAAAAAGAGCTATACGAGTTGCTGCAAGAGCTTAATAAAGAGATGGCCATTATCATGGTTTCGCACGATCTGGGCACCATCACTACGCATGTCAAAACCATTGCCTGCGTAAACAGGCAACTCCATTACCACCCTTCGAACCTGATTACAACCGACCAGCTTGCTGCCTACGATTGTCCGATTCAGATTATTGCCCATGGCCCTGTGCCACACACTGTTCTACATAAGCATTAAAAATACAGTCCGCCCATGCTACATTTCTTCTCAGATATCTTTCAGTACCAATTCATTTTAAATGCCTTCCTGGCTGCTCTGCTTGTTTCCATAGCCGCAGGCATTGTGGGTTCGTACATTGTAGCGCGCAGGCTTGTGTTCCTTAGCGGTGGCATAACCCATGCTTCATTCGGCGGCATAGGAATAGCATATTACCTTGGGCTCAACCCCATATTAGGGGCGGCAATATTTGCTGTTATCACAGCTTTCGGCATCGAATCATTATCGAGCAGGTACAAAGTACGCGAAGACTCTGCCATTGGCATCATGTGGTCGGTGGGAATGGCAATCGGAATTTTTTTCGTTTTTTTAACCCCGGGATATGCCCCAAACCTCATGAGCTTTCTTTTCGGGTCAATTCTGACTGTCACAAAACAGGATGTTTACTTACTGTTAGGTTTGGATTTAGCCATGATTATCTTTTTTATCCTTTTCTACTATCCCATTTTGTACCTTGCCTTTGACGCTAATTATGCCCGAACGCAAAAGGTTCCCGAAAAGGTGTTTTCGTATATCCTTATGGCCTTTGTAACGGTAACCATTGTTTTGAGCATAAGATTGGTGGGGATTATTCTTCTCATTTCGTTGCTGACTGTACCACCTACCATTGCCAATCTTTTTACAAAAAAGTTTAAATACCTTATATACTCATCCATCCTTATCGGATTTGTTGGAACAATTACCGGGTTAATGGTTTCGCACGGGTTAAACGTACCTTCGGGAACCACAATAATCCTTGCTCTAATTTTCATGTTTTTGATTGCCAGGCTTATCCGCCTTATAATGGATAAAATAATCAGCATTAAGCAACTTAGTAAGAATTAATTAACTATAGATATTAAAACTGCAAATACTTAAAAATCATGAATTACGATGTTATAGTTATTGGGAGTGGCCCGGGCGGCTATGTGGCAGCCATCAGGGCTAGCCAACTGGGATTTTCGGTTGGTGTTGTTGAGAAAGAAAATTTGGGCGGGGTATGCCTCAACTGGGGGTGTATTCCCACTAAGGCGCTTTTAAAAAGCGCTCAGGTTTACGAATATGCCCGTCATTCTGAGGAATATGGCATTTCGGTTGGCGATGTCAAACCCGATTTCAGCAAGATAATCGAGCGTAGCCGCGGCGTGGCCGATAATATGAGCAAGGGCATTCAATTCCTTTTTAAGAAAAATAAAATCGAAGTGATCACCGGTGTTGGAAAGCTGAAGGGAAAAGGAGTGGTTACCGTCACCGATTTGGCAGGTAAAGAGCAGGATTACACAGCCAAGCATATTATCCTTGCCACAGGTGCACGCTCGCGTGAATTGCCCAACCTTAAGCAGGATGGCAAGAAGATTATTGGTTACCGTCAGGCGCTCACATTGCCAAAACTGCCAAAATCCATGGTGGTGGTGGGTTCGGGTGCCATAGGCAGCGAGTTTGCCTATTTCTACAACGCTCTTGGCACCGAGGTAACCCTGGTTGAATTTATGCCCAATGTGGTTCCACTGGAAGACGAAGAGGTGTCGAAAACCCTCGAGCGTTCATTCAAAAAGAACAAGATCAAAGTGATGACCGACTCTACGGTAGAATCGGTTGATACAAGCGGCGATCTGTGCAAAGTTAAGGTAAAAACTAAAAAAGGCGAAGAGTTCATTGAGGCTGAGATCGTACTCTCGGCTGTTGGAATTACACCTAATATTGAAGGCATCGGCTTGGAAGAGGCCGGAGTAGCCATTGAAAAAGGGAGGGTTAAAGTTGACGAGTTCTACCGCACCAACGTTGAAGGGATATATGCCATAGGCGATATTGTTCCCGGACCAGCCCTTGCACACGTTGCTTCTGCCGAAGGTATTGTTTGCGTTGAAAAGATTGCGGGGATGGATGTACTACCCATTAACTACAAAAATGTTCCGGGATGTACCTACACAACACCGGAGGTATCATCGGTGGGGATGACCGAGAAGCAAGCCGTGGAGGCCGGCTATGAGGTGAAGATCGGCAAGTTTCCGTTCACGGCCTCAGGAAAGGCCACAGCATCGGGCATGCGCGACGGGTTTGTTAAACTCATTTTCGATGCCAAGTATGGAGAATTGTTGGGAGCGCATATGATTGGCGGAAATGTAACCGAAATGATTTCCGGAATGGTAGTTGCCCGCAACCTCGAAACCACAGGGCACGAGCTGATGAAGAGCATACACCCCCACCCCACCATGAGCGAGGCCATAATGGAAGCTGCTGCTGCTGCATACGGCGAAGTGATACACATGTAGTATGACTTTTTCCATATAAAAGTATTGTTGGAATACCATAACCCGGCAGGTTTTTCAGCCTTCCGGGTTTTTTTATGTTTAAAAATTTTCCGGTTACGGATCAGGGCTGATCCGAAATAACAGCATATCCAACCAAGGTAAATGTGCCAATCAATCTGTCAGGGACGGTTCAATTAACTTTTGCCAAATGGCATACCCCTTAGCGTTCATGTGGAGCATATCGTCCAAAAAGATATCCTTGTCGGGAACACCATCTGCATTAAGCATGGAATCCCACACGTTAATAAAACGGGTATTGGGTTGCAACTTTATAAAGGTCTCTATTTTGCCATTGGCTTCCCTGAACTTGCCTGCCAGATTCCAACGTAGAGGGCTAGGTTTCATCGAAACATAGGAAATAGGCACCTGTGGTAACCTGTTTCGAATTAAACCAAACAGGGTATAAAAACGCTGCGTAACCATCTCCACGTCAACGGTATCGTTTACGGCAAAATCATTTTCGCCGCAATAAATCACTATTTTCGATGGAGCATAGGGAAAAACTATATCATCAACATACCTGATCAGGTCTTCCAGCGTGGATCCGCCAAATGCGCGATTGATAATAGTATATTCCGGGAAATAGCTGCTGACATCGTACCACATGGTAAACGAAGAGCTCCCAATGAACAGTATGGCATGTTGAGGCGGCAATGTTTCGCTATCAATGGCTTTGAACCGCTGTATGTCTTCTATAAAAGGCTGCGAATAGCCGGTAACTAACCCTGATGCAATCGCAATGGCAAGGAGTATCTTTTTGAACCTCATGATATTAAGCTTATTATTGTTTTTTATCTTTTTGTTGGCAAGGCCAACAAAAAGTTTTTTACCTAAGTCTATCAGCAAGTGTTATTACAAGATGTATGATTTAAAGGAAAGGGAATAGCGTTTCAATCCAGCGATCCTCAGAAATAAACCAGCTACCCCACGACTCCCATTTCTTTAGAACCCTTTGTTTTTTCATCTGCTCCAACGTCATGCCTTTCTTTTTGTGCCCTTTCAGCACCTTGATAGTTTCGTTAAGGGTTATATAGTACTGCTTATACTGTTCCATATTGTAAACCGGTCCGTGACCGCCCACAATAGTGGCATCATCGGGGAAGTTTTCTGTAATCCATTGAACATTTTCGAGGTATTTAAAGGGGTTGCCCCCATTGTCAACATCAATAAAAGGGAAATAATCGGCAAAAAGCAGATCGCCAACAGCTAAAACTCCTGATTTTGGGAAATATACCACAATATCGCTATTGGTATGCCCTCCGGGCAAATGGATCAACTCCAAGGTTTCGCCATTGAAATCGACACTTGACCTATCGGTGAATGTAATGCTTGGCCGGGCATATTCGGGAAAGGCAGCCGTTTTCTTTTCGCCCTCACCATGCTCTTTGCTCAGGTACTCCTTCACATTTCTATGTGCAATGATGGCCCCTGCATTGAGGCCAAGCACCAGATTGCCACCCGTATGATCGCCGTGGATATGAGTATTGATAATATACTTAATGGGATCCATGGAAAGCGTTTTAATGTGGTTGAGCAGATCATTGGCAGTACGCTCATATCCGGCATCAACCAGCAACACGCCGTTATCGCCGACTGAAACCACAACAGCCACCGCGTTGTTGACAAAAACCCGGTAAATCCCTTGAGACAACTCTGTGGTTTCGATGGGCGTTTTCGGCTCGCCCGGCTGTGCAATAGCCAGCACAGGCGCAAGAATAAGCAAGTTAAGTATCCTTTTCATAGCATCGTGATATTTTGGGTTAAGGGTTTGCTTAATATATAAGCACGTTATTTACACTTTGGTTTACAATTTGTTAGTATTTCTCAAAAAAATATTTTTAGCAAATTTATTAGGTTATGGGCAATTAATAACTTATTAGTTTGATTTTTTTGTGTAATTTACTATTTTTCTGGGAATTATTCATGCAATTTTGTAAGGAACCTTTGCTCCGCTCTATCATGTTGAGAAACAAGATACTATTTCTTTCTTTTTTATACCTCATTGCCTTTCTCGGGAATCTTAACGGACAGAACATCGCCCTTGATTCGCTTGCTCGAGTAATTGAAACGGGAAAACACGACACTATAAAAATCAACGCCTGCGTTACCATTGGCGACGCATACCTGAGCGAAGATCCCGACACTGCTCTCTATTTTTATAGCAAAGCCCTGGATATTGCCATTCGAGCAGGTGTAAATACTTTTCCATACTGCATAAAAAAATCCAAGGCTCTAAGGAAAGTTGGGCAGGAGTTGATTAAACAATCGCAATATACCAAAGCCTTAGAGATTCTCACAGAATCGAAAAAGATTGATGAAGACTGCGGAAACTACGATGAAATGGCGTACACCTATATTGATATAGGGAATGCCTATGTCAGGTTGGGGGAAATGGATAAATCGATTGAAAATTACATTAATGCACTAAGCATATTAGAAAAGAATGGGAATAAAGAGGGTATGGCCAATTGCTACAATAACATCGGAACCGTGTTAAAAGAACAGGGGTATTACCAAAAGGCCATTGATTATCATAGACAAGCAGCAGCTCTTTTTAATGAACTTATATCTGAATCCAAACCGCAGGAAATCGATTTACTGAAAAAGGGGCTTTCATATTGCTTCAACAACATGGGTATAATATACTACTACCTCGATTCAATGGATCTTGCCCTGGAACATTACACTAAGTCGTTAATCATTAAAACTGAGTTGAATGATAAAGCCGGAATGTCGCAATCATTAAACAACATTGCCATAGTTTACTGTGCACAGGATAATTTTCTTAAGGGCATAGAATATTTTAAAAAATCGCTGAAGATCAATCAGGAAATTGGAAATCAGGAAGGAATGGCAATGGTCAATGGGAACATTTCGCATCTCTATTTGCTTTTAGTAGAAACATCCGAAACTGAGGACGAAAAGAAGAATAATCTAAACAATGCCATAGTATTCGGGCACCGGGCATACGAACTGGCTGAGTCGATAAGCTCCTTACCGTGGAAAAAGGAGGCAGCAGATCACCTTATGAATGCATACATGGGATTGGGACATTATAAGGAAGCGCTTAAATATGCCGATATTTTAATAAAGGTTCAGGATCAACTCTTTTCAACTGAAAAGACCACAGCGCTTGCCGAAATGACAACGCGTTACGAGGTGGAAAAAAAGCAGCTTCAGATTGACAACATGGAGAAGGAACAGGAACTTAACGCAAAAACCATTCGATCTCAGCGCATTATTATCGCTTCAGTAGTATTGGGCTTTTTAGGTGTTATTATTTTTTCAGTGATTCTTTTCGGTTTGCTAAAGCAGAAACGTCTTGCCAATTCAAAACTATTGGAGCAAAAGCATGAGATAAACCAGCAGAAAGAGGAAATCCTTGTTCAACTTGAAGAAATTGAAAGTCAAAGAGATAGGATACAAGCATCCAAGTTTGAGGTTGAAAAGTTGTATCAGGTGGCCGTTGAGCAGAAAAGCATTCTGGAAACCCAGAAACGAAAAATCGACGATTCCATCCATTACGCCCAATTTATCCAGTCGGCCTTGCTGCCCGACCTCGATGTAATTTTTGTAAATCGTTTTTATGGCATTCATTCGTACTTCATCATGTTTAGGCCTAAGGACATTGTTTCGGGCGATTTCTATTGGGCAACCAGAGTTAAGGAGTGGCTGATAGTTACAGTTGCCGACTGTACGGGGCATGGCGTGCCGGGAGCTTTTATGAGTATGCTTGGCATTTCTTTTCTTAACGAAATTGTTATGAAGGGTGATGTTATCAACCCCGGCCTTATCCTCGGCGCACTACGATCATACATTATCAGTGCTTTAAAACAAACCTATTCGAAAAAATCGCAAAAAGACGGAATGGACATGAGCATTGCTTCAATCAATACCAAAACCAAGCAGTGCCTCTGGGCGGGAGCACATAATCCCCTTTGGATTTTCAGATCCAACAATCTGGCCACGGGTATGGACATGAAGTTTGCTTTCGAGGAGATTAAGCCTAACCCTATGCCTGTTGCCTTGCATATGCATATGGAAGATTTTACGGAACATGAAATTCAACTTTACTCAGGCGATAGAATTTTTCTCTTCTCCGATGGATACGCCGATCAGTTCGGAGGGGTACAGGGCAAAAAATTTGGGTTTAGAAGCGGATTTAAACAGCTTCTTTTCAAAACATCGTCATTGCCAATAAAAGAGCAAGGGATAGAATTGGAAAAGGCCTTTGATGAATGGATGGGTTATGGGAACAATCACCACGAACAGGTGGACGACGTTACCGTTTTGGGAATAGTAATCTAGATAGTACAACCGAATAGCCGACGATAACCTATAAAAAAAAGGTAGCCACTTATAACAGCTACCTTTTTTTGTCGGGGTGAGATGACTCGAACATCCGACCCCTTGCACCCCATGCAAGTGCGCTAGCCAACTGCGCCACACCCCGAACTCAATAACGGATGCAAAGATAACCATTTTTTCATTATCCCATATTTTTTACCATGAATTTTGCCGGACGGTTTTTCTATGTTGACTGTGTGGCTGAAAGGGCTTTAGCCTATCCTCGACTGGGGTTTGAATTCTTTTTAGGGGAAACAATATTCAACTATGACGGACTTTTATAATTCCTAAAATATTCTCTCCCAATTTCGAAAATAATTGGCATTGCTTCAATACTTCCCTTCAAAGGTAAATCCATTCATAAGTTCTGAAACACGTTGATTATTTCTAATTTTTCATTGGCAGCAATTAGTATAAGGTTTTTAAAAAGTGTAACTTTAGAAGCGTTGTACAGACCATAATCATACCTTTGCAAACCATGAGGTACTTTACCCTACAGGTTGTTTTTGTCTTGCTTTTCTTCTCGGCTCAGAGCAGGGAATTGGATTCGTATAAATCTAACTATCAAGAATTTACCCCATTTATAACCAATACCTTTAATGTTCACAACCAGAATTGGTGCATTGCGCAAAATCCGGTTACTCAGCTGATTTACCTGGCCAACTCCGAGGGACTTTTAGAATTCAATGGTATTCAATGGACAAAATACCCGCTAACCGACAGAATGCCCTGTAGGTCGGTTTTAGTTGATAGCAGCGGGATTATCTACACCGGATCGTTCGAAGATTTTGGCTATTGGCAGCCCAACTCCTCGGGGATTCTAGAGTATCACTCCCTTTCGGCCTTGACTGAAATAGAGAAAAACGATGAAATATGGAAAATTTATTTGCATAACAGGGTTATCTACTTTCAATCCTTTACGGCAATATACCAATACAATGGCACAAGTATAACTAAGATAACATCCCCTGCTCCCATGCTCTTTCTACATCAGGTTGGTGGACATTTCATCACCCAAATTTTCGAGAAAGGGCTATACCGGCTTGAGCATGGTGATCTAAAATTTATACCCAACAGCGATATTTTTGCAGGCAAAAAGGTACATGCCATCATACCCCGGAACGATGGGCAATGGATGGTTTGTACCGACAACCTTGGCATCTACCTGTACAATGGACTAGCTTTCAATCACTTCAATTCCAAAGCTTCGTCATTCCTTTCTACCTACCTGTGCAATTCGGCAAAACAGGTTAACGACTCAACCTATGCTTTCGGAAGCATACTCAATGGGCTGATCATAACCAACGGCAAAGGGGAAATACTGAGCCGGTTCAATACCAATAACGGTCTGCAGAACAATACCATCCTATCGCTTCATGTCGGTCAGGATGGAGGGCTTTGGGTTGGCCTGGACGAGGGGGTTAACTTCATCAACCTTTCCTCGGCCTACACCCACTACAAAACCCAAAATGGTGCCATTGGCACCATCTATGCTTTGCTGAAGCAAGGCGATAAGATATATCTGGGCACAAATCATGGCCTGTTTGTTACCGACGTGGGCAAAAAGGATTGGCTTTACAATTTCAGCAACATTAGATTGGTTGAAAAGAGTCAAGGGCAGGTATGGTCGCTGAATGAGTTTGAGAATCAGATTATTTGCGGGCACAACGATGGGACTTTCGTGGTTGATGGTGAGAATCTCAGGCAGCTATCCACTGTTACCGGAGGATGGAGCTATACTATCCTTGGCGATTATCTGCTTTGCGGCACCTATACAGGCATTGTTATATTCAAAAAGGACAACTCTAATCGGTGGCAGTTCTACTCAAAACCGGACAACTTTTTAGAACCATCGAGATACATAGAGGTCGATTACCTTGGCTATATCTGGGCTTCGCACCATCAGAAAGGGATATTCAGGGTTGAGATTTCGGAAGATCGGAAACAAGCACAGAGAACAACCTACTTTCCAAGCATTAACAATGAAAAACTAAACCTTAAGGTTTTCAAAATTAACAACAGGGTGGTTTTCACCACATCAGAAAATATCTATACTTACGACAACGTCCGCAATGATTTTACCGTTATCGAACCATTGTCAACCGACATTGGCGAATACCGTAGTGCCATTCAGATATGCGTGCATCAAAAGAACGAGTACTGGTTTGTCATGGAGGATAGGATTGCCCTTTTTGAGATAGGCATCGATTTCTCAGCAAAAAAGCTGTACGAGATTCGGCTGAAAAACATTACCCTCCCTCAACACAATATCAACATTATTAAACTGAGTGACAATACAATACTTGTCCCTACCCCTGAGGGGCTCGACAGCTACAACCTTTCTATTACAGGTCAGGGCCATACGGGCAGAGGACTTACCATTGACAAAGTGAACTTTTATGGCAGGAACAACCGTTCGGTCACCCATTTATACCCCACCAAAGAGCTCACCACAAGTTGGAATATCAATAATGTCACTGTCCATTTCTCGGCCCCCTATCTTTTTGATTACCCCGATAAACACTATTCGTACCGAATTAAGGAGTTGGATAGCCCGTGGCAAAGTACAACGAACTCTCAATTCACATTCCCCGGACTTAAATATGGCTTTTATACCATTGAGATTAAAGATTTTACAGGGGCTGTTGCTTCTTTGCGTTTTGCTATTGCAAAACCTTGGTACTACTCGGGGCTGGCCATTACAGGGTACTTTTTAATCTTTCTGCTCCTGATCTGGTTGCTCTATAAATACATAAAGCATAAAATCAGAAAGGCAAAAGAAATTTCAGCCATGGAGGTTAGGCAAAGTATCCTTGAAAAGGAGTTAGACTATAAAAACTATGAGCTCATGCTCACCATACGGCACCTGATAGACAGGAATGAAATATTGACCGAACTGCAAAAAGAAATCTCAACAATCAAAGAGCATTCGTCGAAATACCCCATTAAAAATTTGCGGAACATGGAGGCCACAATAAATGAAGGGCTGCAATCGCAAACAGAGGATTGGAAGGATGCTTTGAACAAGCTCAAACTTTCGCAGCAAGGGTTCAACAAAACCCTGCTACAGCATTTCCCCAATCTTACCCCGCACGACCTAAGGCTATGTTCGTACCTGAAAATGAATTTCTCTACCAAGGAAATAGCCAGATTGCTCAACATTTCAGTGAGGGCTGTGGAAATTAGCCGCTATAGGCTAAGGAAAAAATTGGGACTAAAGCATGATGAGAATCTTACCGAGTTTTTGATCAATGAGATGTTTACAGGTGAATAATGCCACTTGATTCACACCATCCAAACTTTCCATTTTAATGCCAATCCGTAAACAATAACGGATGCATGGTTCTATAACCATATCTACAGCGGCCTATACCGACATGTCAGGCATGTACGATTTAAAAAATATATGTTTCTGGTAAACAATCATGTACAGTTCGTTGTTGAGGTTGTGAGTAGCTCAACCTAACAGGAATTTTATGGGTGTGCAATTGAAATGCTATCTGATTAGTTGACTTCACAGCCGATGTGCCTTAAATTTATACAACCAAAAAGTTTAGCAAAACCATCTAAACATGAAACAAAAATTATCGCTATTATTATTCGTCGGTTTGCTGCCCTTATACCTATTCGCGCAACAGGTTACCATAACGGGTACCGTTACCGATGAGAGTAACGAAAGTCTACCGGGGGTATCGGTTTTTGTTAAGGGGACAACCCGTGGTACCTCCACCGATCTGGATGGCCGTTTTTCCATTATGGCTGCACCGTCCGAGACCTTGGTATTCTCGATGGTAGGAATGGTAACGCAATCCATTCCGGTTGGGAATAACACTCACCTGAACATCATAATGCAACAGGAGGCAACAGCCCTCGAAGAGGTGGTGGTAGTTGGCTATGGAACGCAAAGGGCCAAAGATCTGACAGCCCCCATCGTTAAGGTGGGTGGCGACGACCTTTCGAAACAGGCCACATCAAATGCCATGCAGGCATTACAAGGAAAAGCCTCGGGTGTTCAAATTATCAATAGCGGAGTACCGGGCAGTGGAGCCTCCATTAAAATCAGGGGAATAGGTTCCATTGGCGATTATGCCAACCCCCTTTTCGTTGTAGATGGCGTGTTTGTAGATAACATCGACTTTTTGAGCTCCTCCGACATCGAGGATATTACCATCCTTAAAGATGCATCGGCAGCTGCAATTTATGGTGTTAGGGCAGCCAACGGGGTGCTGCTGGTGACTACCAAGAAGGGGCGCTCGGGCGAGCCTTCAGTAAGCTATGACAGCTACGTTGGCATACAGGTTCCTGTAAACATTATGAGGCTTGCAACTAAAGATCAGTACGTAAGCGTTTTAAACGAGGCCAACGAGGATACACCGGGCTATGTACCAAAAGATCCTGCTGCGTTTCCGGTGAGCACCGACTGGTATCAGGAATTGGTTAGAACAGCCCCTATGTCCAACCACAGCTTCGATATTTCGGGGATAGCCGATAAATCGAACTATTCGTTGGGCGGAAGTTACCTTTTTCAGGATGGCATAATGGATGCCCACAACCAGTACGAAAGGCTTAATCTGAGGATGAGATTGGATCAAAACGTGAACGACTATATTAAAATAGGTGTAAATAACGTATTTTCCAGGTATAATCGTTACAATCCCAACGAGGGTGCATTTTTCGGTGCCTTTGTGAACCCGCCTGTTTATCCTGTTTACGACCCCACAAATGATGAAGCTTATCCCATAAAATTTGGTGCTCCGCAAACCTACGGTTTTGGCAATAGCTATGGTAACCCTGTAGCCACTGCGTACTATCCCGATAACTATGAAAAGGGCAATCGGGTTGTCATTAGCGCATATGCCGAGTTTTACCCCATAAAGGATGCGCTCACTTTCAAAATATCCTACAATCAGGATATTGGCAACTACTTCCCGCGTAATTTCACTCCAGCCTATTACGTAGGAGGCTCACAGGGGATAAGGAAATCGAACCTCACCAAAACCTCAGGGAACTGGTCGAACCAGATCATTGATAACCTTCTGACCTACAACAACGCCAGTGGCAAACACAAATATACCGTACTCCTCGGGCAATCGACGCGTATCGAACGAAGTGAGTTCATTACCGGATCCGCACAGGATGTGCTGGGTATTGACGATCCGTCGAAATACATTGTAACGGGTTCGTATAAGGACAGGAATGTTTATGATGGGGGTGCACTATATCATGGGCTATCGTTCTTTACCAGAGGGACCTACAGCTACGACAATCGTTTTTTGGGAACCATAACCTTCCGTGCCGATGGCAGTTCCAAGTACCAGAAGAAGTGGGGCTACTTCCCCTCCGTGGGTTTGGGCTGGAATGTCAGTGAGGAGGAGTTTATGAAGGATAGCAAGTGGTTCAGTTTCCTCAAGGTGAGGGCCAGTTGGGGTTTGCTGGGCAACGATAATGTACCTGCCAACTCAACCGTTATCATTGGGCAAACGGGTCCCGAGAGTTCGGGAATTTTTGCCAATCAGCTGGTTGATGGAGTGGGAGCCCAAACTGTTTTACAGAATTTCTTGCGATGGGAAGTGGTGAGCGAGTATAATGCCGGGGTTGATTTCGTTACCAGGAATACCAAACTGTCGGGAGAACTTGACCTATACAGCCGTATCACCGACAATGTGGTCTTTTATGCGCCCATTGCCACCGGAGGTGGAGTTGCCGATCTGCTTGCCAACAATGGTAAGGTACTCAATGCAGGGGTGGAGTTGAGCCTCAGGTGGAATGACAAGATTACGGATGACTTAACCTACAATATTGGATTTAACGCTACCACCATATACAACCGGGTGCTGGAGTTGGAAGGACGGGATTATATCCCCGGGGCATATGTCAGGGGCAACTACACAACCCGAACTGCTGTGGGACATCCCATAGGTTCGTTCTATGGGTATGAAATTGATGGGGTTTACGCAAGCGAGCGCGAAGCGCTGACCGATCCGGTGAGTCAAACCATTAAGTTGCCCGGATTTTTCAAGTACAAAGACCAGAATGGCGACAATGTGATTGACGATAAGGACAAGGTTTACTTAGGCAGTCCAATCCCCTGGTTAATCACAGGTTTAGATTTTGGGCTTAACTACAAACAGTTTGATGTGAGCCTTTCATTATACAGCCAGGTGGGGAACAAGATACTGAATGCCAAGCGCATGATTAGGGATGTGTTTGCCGATGGTAATTACGACCAGGATTTTGTGGAGAACAGGTGGACTCCCGAAAATATGTCGGATAAATATCCATCGGCACAAGCCTATAACACCTCATTTATACAGCAGGCCAACGATTTTTTTGTTGAGGATGCCTCCTTTATCAGGATACAAAATGTGCAGATAGGCTATACTACCCAAAAAATAAAAATGGTGAAAATGTTAAGGGTTTTCCTATCGGCACAGCGACCCTATTCGTTTTTCACATACAACGGGTTTACTCCCGAGATAGGCGGAAGTCCCATCAGCGCCGGGGTTGACAATTCGGTGTATCCCATGCAGGCAATTTACAGTTTAGGACTTAAGGTTAATTTTTAAAATCACAGGAAGATGAAAAAGATTAAAGTGATATTTTTTGCTGTAGCAGCATTAATGCTTGCCAATTGTGAGGGCTTCCTCGATTTGCGGCCCGAGGGCACTATCCCTTCAACGGGTATGGATTACACTAAGGCTGAAAACATTTTCCTTCCCATAAGCGCAGCCTATGCCAAACTCCGTTCCTACGGGGCACATGTATTTCCATACATTGGGGCCTTCGAGATAGCTTCCGACAATGCCGACAAGGGTAGTACTCCCGAGGATAACCCTCCCATGAAAGAGATTGACGACCTTACCTACCAATCAACCAATGGTCTGATAAACGATTTGTGGATTGGATACTATGACATAGTTAGTGGTGCCAACTACGCCATACATCAGATGCCGCTGTTTTACGAAGCTTTGCAAAACATAGATGATAAACAGTACGCCATGCAGTGCCAGGGCGAGGTGAAGTTTATCCGTGCCTACGCATACTTCAATCTCACCCGCCTATACGGTCGGGTTCCCATAATCGATACCACTCTCACTTCGGAGGAGTTGGCATCGGTCAGTCAATCTACCACAGCACAGCTATACGAATTTATTGAGAAAGACCTTGAGGAAGCCATTGAGGTATTGCCCGATTTTTACTCAAAGGAGTGGGCGGGGAGAATTACCAAGTACACCGCCATGGCCCTTAAGGCCAAAGTGCATCTATACCAGGCGGAGTGGGACTCGGTGGCATCGCTAACCGACAGGATTATCGCTTCGGGAAGGTATGGATTGCTGAACGATTTCAGAGCCGTATTCAGCGTTGATGAGGAGAACAGTAAAGAGTCGCTATTTGAAATACAGAGTTCCACACTTGGTAGTTCCACAGGCCCTACAACCTACCTGGAATACGCCTATGTGCAGGGCCCCAGAGGTAATTCGCCTAGCAATATGCAGGGTTGGGGCTTTTGTACACCCAGTGACAACCTCATAGCATTCTTTGAGGAGAGGGGAGAGGTGATACGGCCCGCTACCACCCTGCTATATAGGGGAACGATGACACCCGAGGGCGATAGCATTAAGAACAATTGCACTAATCCCGTGTACAATGGCAAGGTATATACCCCCTCGTACTACAACAACTGGAGCTACAATGGCTATGGATTTGACCATAATATCAGGATATTGCGATATTCCGATGTGCTGCTCATGTATGCCGAGGCTTTAGTAAACGGTGCTTCTGTAACATTGACTAGCGGCATGAGCGCCGATATGGCCGTGAATATGGTGAGAGAACGCGCAGGGTTGGAAAACCTCTCCGGTGTAACCCTTGAGCAGATATGGGATGAACGCCGTGCCGAGCTGGCAATGGAAGAGGACAGGTTCTTCGACCTCATTAGAACCGGTCAGGCCAAGGAGGCCATGGCTAAAGTGGGTAAAACTTTTGTGGAGGGAAAACATGAGGTGTATCCCATACCCGCAGCGCAAATACAGCTGAATCCAAAATTAACTCAAAATAATGGATACAATTAACCAACACTTTTGTTTAACTAAATCTTTAGAACAATGAAAAACAAATTCAGAATTTTAGGAACCGTTCTCTTTGGAACGATGATGGCTATGGCCCTAATGTTTACATCCTGTAAAAAGGATAATGATGATCCGGATGATGGGAAGATAGATCCGGGTACTATTGCAAAATCAAACTTGATTGCATATTTCGCATTCGAGGGTGACGGGAAAGATGAAGTCGGCTCAATGACCCCCAGCAATATGTCAACCACCACAGCCACATTTGTTGATGGTCGCCGTGGTAAAGCTTTACAGGGTGCTGCCGACAAGAATTCCGGATTGCTCTATACTTTGCCGGCAGACAGTAAGTTGAAAACGCTGAAAGCTTTCAGCTTTGCTTTGTGGCTAAAGCAGGTACCCAATACCATTGAAACAACCGACCTTCCTGAACAAATGGTTTTCCATTTAGATGGGAAGGGCGATTGGATTTGGGGTAACCTATTCTTATTGCAGCATAGGAACTGGCCTGAAGGTGAATCAGAAAGAGACCGTAACTTCGCCGAAATGGACTGCTATTTTTGGAAAGATGATGCTCAAGAGTGGAAAGGACAGCGTGCAAACAATTGGTTTGTTGAAGTTTCTGTACCAACATGGAGGCATATTATCTGCACATACGACAATGTTACTTCCGAATTCCATGGCTATATTGATGGAGTTCACATCACTCATTTCGACGGAGCAGAGTACGGTGGTGTTAAACGTTGGCAGGCTGGTGGCGAGGAAGTACCTTTGGGTGACCTAAAATTTAATAACCCCGAAAAATTTGCCATTGGGGCATGGTGCGATCGTCTTGCAGGTACTGATTTACAGAATGATGACTGGGCATCCCCATTCAAGGGCTTAATCGATGAGTTCCGTATTTACGACAGGGCTCTCACAGCAGCCGAGGCAAAAGATCTATACGATGCCGAGGTTACACAAATAAACTAACATTCTTTTTTTAATGAGGGGAGGCGCTTTTCTTCCCCTCATTTTTTCCTCCTTAAATCTTTTGTGATGAGGGTAAATCCTTTATTGCTGGTGCTTTTGTTGTTTTTTTTCTCGTGTAAAAAAAACGAAACAGATGGGGTGGTTGCGGAAATTCTTATTGACTCCGTAACCGTCAATGGGCTGGGCATGGTCAATGGGGGAACTGTTCACGAGATAGACTACAATGCTCAGGATATAAAGATTTACTTTGCCAATGAGGTCGATAGCTCCCTGTTCAATCCGGCAAAATTGTACTTTACCGGACCCTCCAACACTGCTTTTAAGTATTCCTTTCAGAAAAACAAAAAGGTTTTATGCATTACCCCGCAACAGAAGTTAGAACCTGTTTCCATCTATAAGATAATTTTTGACGAGGGTGAAAACCTTGGAGGAATAAACAAAATATTCTATATTTTTAAATTCCATACCCGGATTGACAGCACATACAAGTTCCCCCAAATTGAAGATGAGGAACTGCTTACCCTTGTTCAACGGCAGACCTTTAAATACTTTTGGGATTACGCTCATCCCGTATCGGGGTTGGCAAGGGAAAGGTTTGGGTCGGGTGATGTTGTAACATCGGGCGGTTCAGGATTTGGCATGATGGCTATCCTGGTGGGAATATCGAGGAACTTCATCACTCGAAGTGAAGGTTTTGAAAGGCTAAACACCATTGTAAATTTTTTGAACAACCCCGAAACCGATAGGTTTCAAGGAGCATTTCCGCACTGGCTCAACGGGAGTACAGGAAAAGTTTACCCTTTCACCACAAAAGACAATGGCGGCGATTTGGTGGAAACCGCCCTGCTGATGCAGGGGATGCTCACGGTGCGTGAGTTTTTCAAAAACGGAAGCGATGCCGAACGGGCCATGTGCGATACCATACAGAAACTTTGGGAAGAGGTTGACTGGTCTTGGTATCGGAAGAACGAGGAAAACGTTTTATACTGGCACTGGTCGCCAAATTATGGTTGGGAGATGAACCACCAGATAAGGGGTTGGAACGAAGCCCTGATTGTTTACGTTTTGGCCTCTTCATCACCTACATACCCTATAACTAACGAGGTGTACCATGAGGGCTGGGCACGGAACGGGGCATACCCTATGGTAAACAACAACACTTTTTATGGCATTCAACTTCCCTTGGGGGAGAATTACGGTGGGCCGCTTTTCTTTTCGCACTACTCTTTCCTTGGGCTCGATCCAAGGAACTTGTCTGACCGGTATGCCAACTATTGGAATCAGAATGTAGTTCATACCCTAATCAACAGGGCTTACTGTATTGCTAACCCCAAGAAGAATGTGGGCTATTCGGCCGATTGCTGGGGATTGACAGCCAGTGATATACCCGGTGGCTATTCCGCAAGCCAGCCGATGAACGACAGGGGGGTGATTGCACCAACCGCAGCCATCGCCTCCATGCCCTATACCCCCGAGGAGAGCCTGAGGGCTCTACGGTTTTTTTACTACGTATTGGGCGATAAAATTTGGGGCGAGTATGGCTTCAATGATGCCTTCAGCCTCACATCGCTTTGGTTTGCCAACTCCTATATAGCCATTGACCAGGGGCCCATTGTGTGTATGATTGAGAACCACCGCTCTGGCTTACTGTGGGACCTTTTCATGGGAGCCCCCGATGTGCAGGAAGGATTGAACAAGCTGGAGTTTTTATTCTGATAGACGAAAAAGCATTTTTGTTGGGAAACACTTTTTAATCATTAGAAATGAAATTATTTAGTAAACTACTCATATTTACGCTTTTAATTTCGGCGTGCAACAACTCACAACAGGTTGTTTATCAATCGAATGGTAAAGTTAATTATCAACTTACACCTGAGGATGAGGCCCTGCTCGATTCCATTCAGCAGAAGTCTTTCCTCTATTTTCTCAATGAACGTCATCCCGTTTGGGATGTGGTCAAGGATAGGGCATCGGAATGGGCGCCGTCAAGCATAGCGGCCACGGGATTTGGTATTCCAAGTTTGGCTGTTGGGGTGGAAAGGGGCTGGATTACAAGGGAAGAGGCAGTGAAAAACACCCTGAGCATACTCTCGTTTTACGTCAATTCATCGCAGAGTGCCGATACCAACGCGGCAGGATACAAAGGATTTTACTACCATTTTCATAGGATGAGCACCGGTACGCGCGAATGGCGATGCGAACTATCGTCGGTGGATACGGGGCTGTTGATGATGGGAATTATCTTTGCGCGCAACTACTACAATACCGACAATCCGGATGAGCAACAAATTCGTGAGCTGGCCAAATTCCTACTGGACCGTATTGAGTGGAATTTCATGGAAATGCCCGATACCGGGAAGTTTGCCCACACCATATCCATGGGCTGGTACCCCGAAACCGGACTGCACAACATGGGCTGGAAAGGCTACAACGAGGCACTGTTCCTATACATTCTGGCCGCAGGGCTGGGCATGGAGAATATTGAGAGGAGCTACAACGCCTGGTTAAAATCGTACGATTGGAACACCTACTACAAGGATTATCCCCATGCCGCATTCCCCCCGCTTTTTGGGCATCAGTTCTCCCATATCTTCATCGATTTTCGTGGCCTTGCCGACCCCTACATGCATAAAAAGGGCATTGACTACTTCGAAAATTCGCGGAGGGCAACCTACGCCCAGCGGCAGTATGCCATGGACAACCCACACGGCTGGGTGGGCTACGATTCGCTTTGTTGGGGCATCACGGCCAGCGACGGGCCAACGGAATTGTACAATAGCGATGGCAAAACATTCTACGGCTATGCCGGCAGGGGCGCGAGCAATCCAAACCTCAACTACTTCGACGATGGTACCATAGCTCCCTATGCAGCGCTCTCGTCGCTACCTTTTGCCCCCGAAATCGTTTTGCCCACAGTAAAATCGATGATAGATCGAAACGGCAGCAGGATATGGGGTAAGTATGGATTTTACGATGCCTTTAACAACACCGTTAACTGGGTGAACGATGATTTCATCGGTATTGCACAGGGTCCAACGCTCCTGATGATTGAAAACTTCCGAACAGGGCTGGTTTGGGAGTATGTAATGATAGACCCTGTGATACAGAGAGGGTTGAATACCCTTGGATTCAAATATTTTTAAACAGACGCACTCGCTGTTTGTGATGCTACCATTGTAAAAAAGAAATTACATCGATTTTAGGGCAATTTTGCAATACCTCTCATGGCATATCGGAATAACATAAAGGCAACCCTGCTTTGTACCATTGCTCTGCTAATCCACACCATGGCATACAGCCAGCAGGTGGTTGTGGATGATTTCGAGAGTACCGATGGCTGGAGTTTTGTCAAATCCGATGGGGTGAACCTACGCCTCGAGCCCGGGGATGGGGTTTCGGGGAATGGCCTGCGTTTTGACTACGATTTTACCCTCGGAACTGGGTATGGGGGTATCCAAAAGTGGTTCACGTTCGACTTGCCCGATAATTTTGAATTCTCCTTTTGGATAAAGGCTGATTCTCCCGACAACAATTTCGAGATTAAATTTTTGGATAGTTCGGGGGAGAACGTATGGTGGGTTAACAACATAAACTATTCTTTCCCAACGGAGTGGAAAAAAATCCGTATTAAAAAAAGGCATATCAGCTTTGCCTGGGGGCCAACAGATAACAGGGGGATAAGCCGCATCCGCAGGATTGAATTTACCGTGGCATCGTTTGTTGGCGGCAAGGGTACGGTATGGATTGACGACCTTAGATTTCAACCCCTGCAGCCCGAAACGCAAGCCTATCCCATTCCACGGATTACTGCAACCTCTTCGGCACCAATAACCAACCCACAGAGCATTGCCGATGGTGCTTCAGAAACTTTTTGGCAAAGCCAAAGCGGCAGTCCACAGTCCATTACGTTCGATTTCGACGGACAGCGGGAATTTGGCGGATTGCAGATTGACTGGTGTCAGGGAAAGCACGCCGAAAGTTTTGAGGTATCAATTTCCGACGACGGTAAGGAGTGGACAAGGGTATTTACGGTGGATAACAATCGCCAACAGAGAAGTTTTGTTGACCTTTCCGAATCGGAGGCTGCGTATTTACGGTTGAACCTGTTGAAAGGTGTACATCCAAACGGATTTGGAATAAACAATGTCAAAATACTTGATGTAAAAGATTCGCAAACCCCCAACGACTTTTTCAGATACGTGGCCAAAAACTCGCCCGTGGGCGATTACCCCCGTTACTTCCTCGACCAGGCATCGTACTGGACTGTGGTGGGCCCCAACACCGACGTTAAGGAAGCCCTGATAAACGAGGATGGGTTGGTTGAGGTGGGAAAAGCCATGTATTCCATCGAGCCCATGATGATGATTGACGGGAAACTATTCAATTGGAGCAATGCCAACCCGACTCAGAGTATGAAATTCCCCCACGCCTCCGATGAGCTTGGGTTTACACCATCGGTTAAATGGCAATGCAATGATATCGAACTTGTTACGGGAGTGTCAACTTCGGGCACAGCCAACGTGAATTCGCAGCTGAATATTGGATATTACCTGAAAAACAGCTCTGCTCAAACCCGGGATTTTGATTTATACTTACTCCTAAGGCCTTTTCAGATTAACCCCTACTACCAGTTTCTAAACCTGAACGGCGGTGTGGGAAAAATTTACTCCGTTGCGGAGAGGGATAAAGGGAACAGCATTGAGGTTGACCATAAGATGATATACACCACAAGGGAATACGACCTCTTCGCGGCGGGAACAACGGACGAGGGGAACCTGGTTGACATGATAAGGAGGGGCCAACTGACGAATGGGGTTAAAGCAGTTCACCCCCATGGAAGGGCTAATGGCGCCATCCGATACCATATCAACCTTAAACCCGGAGAGGAAACCATGTTTTTTCTGGTGGTACCGTTCTACCATGAACTTCAGCCGGATTATCCGATTACCAACGAAAGGGTGCTTGATGATTTCAAGCAAGCTGAATTGTTCTGGGAGTCGAAGGTGAACCACATTCGGTTTAACCTGCCCCCATCGGCCAAAAGGATAGTGGACACCTACAAGTCCAATCTGGTTTACATACTCATCAACAGGGATAGGGCGGGCTTTCAGCCCGGCTCTCGATCCTACGACCGTAGCTGGATTCGCGATGGGGCACTCACCTCATCAGCATTGCTGAAATCGGGGATAGACAATGAGGTTCGTGAATTCATTCAGTGGTATTCCGCCTACCAGTACGACAATGGCAAAGTACCCTGCGTGGTGGACGCCCGTGGCCCCGACCCGGTGCCGGAGAACGACAGCCATGGTCAGCTTATCTACCTCATTAGGGAGTATTTCAATTTTACACACGATACTGCATTCCTGCGTTCGAACAATGAGCACGTACTGAAAGCGGTTGATTACATCGAAACGCTGATTGCAGAGCGTTCCACGGAGCATTACAGAAGCGGAAACGATAGCATCAGGGCGCATTACGGGCTGGTGCCGGAATCAATCAGCCACGAGGGTTATTCTGAGAAAGCCATGCACTCCTATTGGGACGATTTCTTTACCCTCAAAGGCCTGAAAGATGCCGTTGAAATCCAAAGAGTGCTTGGCGAAGAGAACAACCGCCGGCGTATAGCCGCCATCAGGGATACGTTCAGGGAGAATTTGTACAACTCCCTGGAGATGGCCATGAGGTTAAGGGGGATTGACTATATCCCCGGCTGCGTTGAACTGGGCGATTTCGACCCCACTTCAACCACCATTGCCCTTACGCCCTGCAATGAGTTTAATAATCTTCCCAAGCCACAGGTTTACAATACTTTCAATCGATACTTCCAGTTTTTTGAGGAGAGAAGGGATGGCAAAAGGGAGTGGGACAAGTACACACCTTACGAAACAAGGCTTATCGGTTCGTTCATACAGCTCAACGAGCCCCAGAAGGCTCATCGGTTGATTGAGTATTTCCTCAACCATCAACGCCCCCGGGCGTGGAATCACTGGGCCGAGGTGGTCTGGAACGATGAGCGAAAGCCCGGATTTATCGGAGATATGCCCCACACGTGGGTGGGCAGCGATTTTATCAATGCCATACGAACCATGTTTGTTTTTGAGAATGAGTACGATAGCACCTTAGTAGTGGCATCGGCGCTGTATCAGGATTGGATAGATTCGCCCCGTGGCATGTCGGTTGAAAACCTCCCCACATACTATGGCGACATCTCTTACACCATACAAAAGATGGGTAACAAATACAGCATCCGCATTTACGGAGATGTTGTGCTACCTGAGAATGGCATGAGGATTAAAAACTTCAACGGCTCCAGAATACCAAAAAGGGTTACTGTGAATGGGAAGGAGATACAATCCTTTGATAACAAGCAGATTGCCATTCATGCTTTTCCGGTAGAGATTGAGATATACTACTAACCGTTTTGAAAAAATGTAAAATAACATGGCCCAACTAACAGATACTTCTGCAAAGAACATGAATACCGACGGACGAATCGGATTTGGGCAGCTTATGGCCTACGGTTCGGGCGGGATAATCCCCATTGCGCTTTTCAATATCGCTGGAATTCTGGTGGGGTTGATGGGGAATATCAGCCTTGGGCTAAGCGCCTTTTGGCTGGGGGTCATTCTTATCATTCCCCGCCTATGGGACGCGGTATCCGACCCCATTGTTGGCCATATATCCGATAACATCCGAACCCCGTGGGGTAGGCGTCGTCCATTCATCCTTGTGGGGGGTATTCTCGTGGCCTTGTGTTTTGTGATGCTATGGTGGATCCCCAAGGGCGAAATGGTAAAGGCGTGGTTCCCGTCCGATGCGGGATTCCAATGGTTCCAGTTGGGCTACATACTGCTATCGCTGTTGCTGTTCTTCACGGCATGCACCATCTTCGAGATACCCCACGGTGCCTTAGGAATGGAGATGACCAACGACCCGCATGTTCGTACTCGATTGTTCAGCGCAAAAAGTTTTGTTGGGAACCTGTTCGCCATGAGCACGCCCTGGCTGTTTGCATTGGCCAACATGGAGATTTTCAAAGGCCCCGGAGGCAATGAGGCTGATGGGATGCGATACGTTTCGCTAATGGTGGCAGCCATACTTATTCCCCTCTCCGTTTTGTGGTTCTTCTCGCTGCGCGAACCGGGTTTCCATAGGGTTGCCTCCCAAAAGAAAACCCCGTTCTGGCACGACATGAAGCATGCCATTGGTAACAGGAACTTCATCATGCTCACGCTCACCATTTTCACCCTGGCCATGGGGTTTAACTTTGTGAACCTGCTGGGTTCATACATCCCCATTTTTTACGTTTTCGGCGGCGACAAAGTGGCCGGAGCATACCTGCTGGGCATTAACGGAACCGTGTGGGCGGTTACCGGCGTACTCGCCGTTTTTCCTCTCAACTGGATTAGCCCCAAGTTGGGAAAGAGGAATACTCTAATCGTTGCAATACTGCTGATGTGCGCGGCACAGCTCTCCAAAATAGTGTGTTACAACCCCTCGTATCCTTACCTAATTATTATCCCGACGGTGCTTCTTTCCATGGGAATGCTGTTCTTCTTTACCCTCGGCTCGTCCATGGTTGGCGATATCTGCGATGAGGATGACCTGAAAACGGGCGTGCGCACCGAGGGGAGTTTCTACTCCATCTTTTGGTGGTTCATCAAAATGGGAACAGCCCTTGCCAGCTTCGTAGCGGGTGCCCTCATCGTGTTTACCATGTTCGACCAAACACAGGTTACCAAGGTTGATGCCATTCAGGGAAGTATCAAAGAGATACACAGCACCGTTGAGGTATGGCTTGACGAGATGGCAAATGCCAAAGATTATGATGTTCTGGCAGGCAAGGCGCAAAACCGCGCCGGTGCAACCATTGAGGAGATGAAAGATTACCATATATACCTTGAAAAGGAGTTGCAGAGAAGCCAAAAATACAATAACCCTGAGTTGCAGGTTATGAGGAAAGCCGAATTGCTGAAAGCGCAAACCATTACCGATTCAACGGCAGCAATTCTGAGAAAGATAATGGGGTATATGGACAGCAAGGAGGGGCAAGTAAATGGCGAAGCCATATATTCATACTATGAGGAGGTTAATGCTTTGACCCTTGGATTAAAATTGGAAAAAGCCAAAACCTATACCCAGGAGTTGTTGCTACATCTCGACCAAAAAAATGCAGAATCCAATAATAGTCAGGAGCATTTCCATGATATTTTGCAAAATACTACGGAGCTATTTGATTTGCTACAGAATGTGAATCCAAAGGATTCCCTCAAAAAAATTGATGAGCAGTTGGCCAACATTGAAAGCAGCATAGCTCCGCTAAAAAAACAAACACCCTATACCTTACTTATGATGAGGGTAGTAGAGATAGGCTTGCCGCTGTTGCTTAGTATTTTCTCAATTTTCTTTATCCTGCGCTATTCTCTTACCGAAGAAAGGACAAACGAGATTAAGAACCTGCTGAGGAAAAGGAATAGGGAAATTGATAATTAAAATAATCCATATATGATTTTTAAAGCCAAGGATGATAGTTTTTACCTTGATGACCAAAAGGTTTTCCTTAACTCCGGAGAGATTCACTATTTTAGGATTAAGTACGACCTTTGGGATACCCATCTTTTAGCCGCCAGGGAGGCCGGATTAACTACGGTAAGCACTTATGTTCCCTGGGCATGGCACGAGCCGGTGGAGGGATTTTTCGATTTCGAAGGAAAAACCAAACCCGAACGAAACCTGAAGGAATGGCTTAATAAGTGCAAGGAGTATGGGCTAAACGCTATCCTGAAACCCGGTCCTTTCATTCTGGCCGAGTTCCGCGGTGCAGGACTACCCGACTGGTTTCTGGAAAAGCATGGCGATAGTGTGAGAATGCGCAACAGCGGGGGCGAGAAGGTAATGAGCGATGGGGTCAACCTGTTCCATCCCATTTTCCTTAACAATGTTGAAATCTGGTATGATAATGTAATGCCTTTCATCAAAGGTTTCCAAAGTCCTCAGGGCGGACCGGTGATTATGATGCAGCTTTGCAACGAGATTGGCGTTTTCTCATGGTTGGCTCATCAGGCCGATTATGGCGAGGGCGTAAGAGAGCGATTTATCGCATTTACCCGGGGTAAATTTCAATCCATTGATGAGGTGAACAGGTTGTGGGAAACCGATTACCCAAACTTCGATGCCCTAGAGTTGCCGCCCGACGGTCGTTTGCCCTACCAATCGCGTGGCGACAGAAGCCGCGATTACCATTGGCACTGTTTCTGGCGGGAGTACTACGGCGATTACCTTAAGATGTTAGACAAAATGGTCAGGGACAGGGGTATAACTGTTCCGTTGTATCACAACCTCCCCGGTTGGATTTACGGCCATGGCTTTGATTTTCCGCTCAATATCACCATGTATCAGGAGCTCTACGGCAACAAAAGCGAGATACTGTTTGGCATTGACCACATCCCCGAATTCGTATCGTTTAGGAATATGCACGATGATGGGATTATCAACGCCATTACACGAGCCATGCAGGGGCCAAAGCCCCTCTTTGCCGCCGAGTTCCAAAGCGGCTCGCGCGAGTACCATGTGATTCCCAATCCACGGGAGATGGAACTTTTCTACAAGGCGAGCATAATCAATGGCCTCACAGGATGGAACTACTACATGTTCTCGCAGGGCCGAAATCCGGCGCGCAAAGGGTACTCAGGAGATACCTTTTACTGGTTTACTCCCGTTACTGCCGAGGGTAAATATACGAATGCCTTTGGCTTGGTGAAAAAGATGAGCCATCTGGTGGGTAGTTTGGAGAAGATTATTGTCAACAGCAAGCGCAGGGCCGATGTTTGCGTGCTTTTCTACCCGCCATACTATGCCACTGAGTTGGAGCGACCCGAAGAGGGGGCGAGCAACCTGCAATTTGTTCCTGCCGCCATCCGGCGTAGTGCCTATTTCGATGGGTTACTCAGGGCATTGCAGGTGCTCAACGTTGATTTCGATATGGTTGACCTTACGCAAACCAATGTGGATGAGCTGATAAAATACCGTCAGGTTTGGCTTTTCAGCACCGACGAGATGGATGTCAACCATCAGCAAACGGCTGTGGATTATGCGAAGGCAGGTGGCCGTTTGGCCATTTTTCCTTACCTCCCCGATAGGGAAATGTCGCAAAAACCATGTAGCATTATCCGAGATGAGCTGGGCATTGCCCCCTTGGGGGTTGAAATCATCGATTCGCCCCTTATTGACATCCTCAAACTGAAAGATGTAAAGTGCGCCAATCCGCAGGTAGTATACTCTCACGAACAGTTTGCTGAGGGCGAGGTGATTGCTTGCACTCTACAGGGTTCGGTTTGCGGTTTTACCAAGCCCATGGGCAAAGGCAAAGTGTTGCACCTGGGAACGTGGCTTGGTTTCGACACCGAAAGGCACAAAGAGGTATATCAAAGCCTATTGGACAAATTGGGGGGAGTTACCCGCCACGCCACTTCCGATAACGAGTTTCTGTCTGTAAAACAGCGCTTTACCGAGAGTAACGAGGCATTGTTGTTCGTGGGCAACTACTTCAACGAGGAGCATTGTGGATGTGTGCGCTATACCCATCCCGAGACCAATGAACAGATCTCCCTGCCATACTCAGGCCGGGACATATTATGGCCACCAACGTATGCCTTGCTGTCGCCAATATGCCTTAGTATTGACGAGAAACTGAGCATCTTGCACACAACGTCTGATATCCAAAGGGTTAATGCAAATGGTGAAGCCATTGATATTTTTGTTGTGGGCGACCGCGATTTGGCGGGGGAAATGGTTTTGGAAGGGAAGCGGGTCAACGGAATTAAATCGGTGCAAATCAACAACGAGGAGATAATGGCCAATAGATATCGGGACAGAATTCTCATCAACTACAGCCATGCTCACAGAGAACCGGTTCGAATCACCATAAATTTTTAGGCTATGACCCTTGCAAACTCACTTGGCCTTTCTGTCGATTTTCTGGAAAATGGCGCTGTGAAGGATATCATGGCTCATCCCATCAGGATAAGCATGAAACCGGCGACACCATACTCCCGAAACGGGACCAATATCTACCTGCGAAAAAGGTCGGAAACCATTGAGTTCATCCCTCTTATCGGGCCCGGAAGCAATAACCTGTTTGCCATAACCTCCGAGGCCTTTTTTGCTCGCGGAAATTGGAACGGCATCGACTATTCATGTACCTTACGTCTGTCGGAGCGAAGCTATAGCTGGGAGTGGAACATCGAAATTGTCGTTAATTCGGACGAGGAAACGGAGCTGGACCTAATCTATCTGCAGGATGTGGGGCTAAAGGCCGCCAACTCAGGATTGATAAACGAATACTATGTAAGTCAGTACATTGAAAGGATTGTATTTGAGGATGAGAGGTTTGGCCATGTGGTTTGCTGCAGGCAAAACCAAAAGGAGGCCAACGGGTATCCCCGGTTGATGATTGCCTGTGTGGATGGCGCCCTTTCGGCCTGTACCGACGGGATGCAGTTTTACGGACCTGACTACAGGGAGAATGCCATTCCCCGTGGATTGACTGCCCACAAGCTCGGGGGTGAGTATGCAGGCGAATCATCGCTTGTGGCTATCCAACGTTTACCCTTTGTGATGCGCAAGGGGAGCACTTGCCAAACCCGATTTATAGCAAAATTCCAACATCATCACCCCCTGGCATCATCGAAGGATGATGTGCAAATGCTCATTCACACCATTGAAGAGTTTAATCGCCCGCTTCCCATGCCGCCTCTCACGGGTTGGGTGAAGCTTAAAAATAACATTTTCAGCTCGGCTGAATTTTTAGCTGCCGACGACCTTAACGATGAGGAACTCACACGTTATTTCGGCCAAGAGCAAAGGCATGTGGAACGGAAAAATGGCAGAATACTCTCCTTTTATGCCTCTACGCACAATCATGTCGTGCTGAAGGAAAAGGAATTGCTGACCGACAGGCCGCATGGCCATATTTTGCAAACGGGCAACGGCTTTCTTCCCAACGAGGATATTGTTGCCACCAATCCCTTTGCCTATGGGGTGTTCAACTCGCATATCTCGCAGGGCAATACCAACTTCAACGTTTTTCTATCCATCTGCTCTAACCCGTTCAACCTTGAGCCGGCAACAGGCCAACGCATATTTGTCAATATTGATGGACAATACCATCTACTGGGTGTACCCTCGGCCTTTGAAATGGGGCTGAACCATTGCCGATGGATTTATAAACATGGCAATCGCACCTTTCAGGTGCGGACGTGGACTTCGAAGGATTTTCCACAGGTTAACCTCGATTTTAAAGTGATTGAGTGTGAGGCAACTGACATTATTGTCACACACCATCTGGATGAGTCCAACGGTTGGCAGATAACAACCGTCGGGCATCAGGGCGAGTACATGGCCAAGCCCAATGCCAATAGCATGATGGCCGAAAAATTTCCCCAAGCCCGGTTTAGGATTATTGTTCATGGAAAGGGTACCGATGCCCGATGGCACCCCTGTGATGAAAGCCAAAATCTCTTTGCTCTTCACGTGGCACAAACTGCCCATTTCTGCATGAGTTTCGTTGGCGAGGTAAACAATACGGTCACCCCCATTGCCATTGAAGACCCTGACCGACAGTGGCAATGCGACTGCCAAAAGGCAGTGGATAGCTGGAAAAACCAAAGTCTGGATCTCTGTATTCAGGGCAACGCAAAAAACATTGGAATCCTCAACGAGATTATTCCCTGGTTTGGGCACAACGCGCTGGTTCACTATCTCACTCCCTTTGGACTTGAACAGTTCAGCGGGGCAGCATGGGGAACACGCGATGTATCGCAGGGCCCCATAGATTTGCTTTTAACCCTGGGAAAATTCGCCGAAGCCCGGGAAGTGATTAAAACCATCTTCTCAAACCAGCACCCCGACGGGGGTTGGCCCCAGTGGTGGATGTTCGACAGCTATGCCCATGTGCGTGCCCCCGATGCCCACGGCGATATTGCCTACTGGTGCATTCTGGCTCTATGCAAGTACATTAGCGTTACCGGACATATGGATATTCTCCAAACGGTACTCCCGTACTATGAAGCCGATGGCGAGGCTTCGCCCCTAAGCGAACACATCGAAAGGCTGATAGCCAGGGTTACGGATTCCTTTATCCCCGGAACCTCACTGGTTGCCTATGGCGGTGGCGATTGGAACGACTCATTGCAGCCGGTTAGCACCGATATGGCCCAACGCATGGTTTCCAGCTGGACCGTCGAAATTTGCTATCAGTCCCTTGGGCAGTACCAAAAAGTTTGTCAAATGGCCAATGATACTGCCATGGCAAATCGTTTGGAAATGCTGTGCCAACGAATAAAAGAGGACTTCAACAAATTTTTGGTAAAGGATGAAGTGGTGGCAGGGTATGCCATTTTTAGCGATGATGGCAGCGTAAAGCTTATGCTCCACCCATCCAACAGCATCACTGGGGTGCGCTACAGCCTACTCCCCATGGAGCGAGGTGTGCTCAGCGGTATTTTCACCCCCGTTCAGGCCAATCATCATCTTCAAATCATCGAGAAGCACCTAAAGGGCCCCGATGGTGCAAGGCTAATGGATAGGCCCCTGAGATATAAGGGTGGAATTCAGCATATCTTCCAGCGTGCTGAGAGCAGCACCTTTTTTGGACGAGAAATAGGTTTGATGTACATGCATGAGCATATTCGCTATGCTGAAATGCTGGCCATCATGGGGAAAACCGATGAGTTTGCCCGGGCGATCAGGCAGATTATCCCCATTGCCTACAGCGAAGTTGTGACAAACAGCGATTACCGCCAATCCAACTGTTACTACAGCAGTTCCGATGTGGTTTTCAAAACACGTTACGATGCCGATAATCTTTACCACGAGGTACTGAAAGGCGCAAAAATGCTGAGGGGAGGATGGAGAGTTTATTCCAGCGGGCCGGGCATATTTATAGGGCTCATCATCGGATATCTCACGGGGATACGCATTGAGAATGGCCACGTAATTATTGACCCGGTAATGCCCCTATCCTTTGATGGTACGGAATTGCACATGCAATTCATGGGCTATCTGACCCGCTTTGTATATCACGTAGGGGAAAAAGGGTATCATCCCGCAAAGATTGTGGTAAATGGCACCCCCATGGATTTGGTATACCAAAACAATCCCTATCGCCCCGGAGGGGCATCAATCCCCTGCCCTACTCTACTTGCGCTACTTGCTAAAGGTGAAAACAGGATTGAGATATTTTTATAGTTCTTCTAACAGTTTCGGCAATACATCTTCCCAAGTTTTTCTATTCAAAACCTCACCCGCTACAAAACAATTTGTATATTGTAGCCTGAAAATAGTGCAGTATCCACAAAAAAAGCCTAACCATGAAAAAAATAAACACATCAGTTTCAATACTCTCATTCTTTGGCTTTATTGCCATAATCGGTTTATGCACCTGCAACCGTCTGGTAAAGATGGAAGAAAGTATTATTCTCGAGTTGAAGGAACAAGGGCTAACGGCTGAAGTGATAAGTGCCGAGCAATTTTTCAAGGGTATCGTCCCTCACAACTTCGAAGCCGCGGCCGGTGCATCATACAAACCTTCGCACAACGAAGATCCCAAAATCCCTGCACAGTGCTGGATTGAAACCGGATATGGAACACAAAATGCCTGTAAATACTGCCATACCGATTACCTTTCGTCCATTGGGCATGGAAACTCTTTCCCCATTGCTGAAGACCAGATTTTTTACAGCTTTCCAAGTTCAAACCTTAACCGTATTCTTTGGCAAAACATTATCTACCCGCAGAATATTGAGTCCCGGCTGAAAGCCGATGGCATTGAAATTCCCCATATTGACGATGTGGAGTACGTGCGGGTTGACAATTGGCTGCCTACCTACAGCAAGGTGCGTGGGGATGGGAACGACAACTGGTTGATTGACCATGACCCTGCAAACAGCTTTGTGCTGTTCCCGGCGCTCAACCCCAACCACTTGTTCCCCTACAATGCTGACGACCCAACCCATGGCAATGCTCATGGCTACATTGATGAGGAGGGTTTTATTCGCAACGAAAGGGAGGAGTACACCGGCTGGCGTGCCGTCAATTTCTTCCCATACGCCATATTCTCGCCACTTACGGGGAGTGTCAGCGGGATCTACATCAGACTACCCCGGGAATACATGCAGACCAATGGTAAGCAGGATATAAACACCTATAAACAGAATCTGGATATTCTGGAAAAAAATATCAAAAACCAACCCTGCGAGTCCACACACTACTTGGGCGATGCTGCACAGGTAAAGGTTAGCAAGGGTTTTTACCCTGTGGGTACCGAATTTGCCCATCCGCTCCACTATGTGGATTTAAGTGCCGATGGCGAAATGGGCACACAGGTAGATGGCGTTATGGCCGACGGAAACGGTTACCGGTACGAATTTCCCGGCACCCGATCCAAGCGGGTTAAGGAGATTCGATACATGTACAAGTGGAAAGAAGTAACCCTTGAGGATATTGCAGATAAGGAAAGCGAAGAGGAATTTGATACCTATATCGGTAGAGAGGGTCAGGGATGGATTGACAACGGAGGGGGGTGGATTATTGCAGCCTACATCGAGAATCGCCATGGCGAGCTGCGCCCGCAAACCACCGAGGAGTTGGCCCAGTGCTTAGGCTGCCATGCCAGAGTTGGTAACACGGTTGATGCCATTTGGTCGTTTCAGCGCAAGTTGCCGGGCTTGGAGGGATGGGCCGATATGAACTACGGAAAATACAACTCCAAATACCCAATGCAAACCAAACTACAGGATTACTACAACGAATCGGCGGGTATGGGCGAATTGGGCTACTTCTTCCATTCGGTTGTGGGAGCCGATCTGTACGGAATTATGCCACAGGAAATCAGGGATGAACTGATGATTTACGCCAAGGACAATGACCTACAAGGCAAACTTGGCATTGCCTACGATATTCATGATGTGTTGGATGACGATGTGCTAAAGGGCCTGGATAGGGAAGAACGGATGCCAAGGCTGTTGGCTCGCCAAAAACTGATGAGGCACTACAGCGCCCAAAAGGAATACCTGGCGTACAGCAAAGCCGATAATAAGTTCTACATAAAGGGAAATATTTTTTACCCCACTACCACAACCATGAAGGCCAACATACAGGGTTACCGTAAGGTGGTTCTGGACCAGAGTTTCAACCTGGGAAAGGATGTGTTTGGCACCGAGTCCGACCACGTTCCATTTACCTTCCGGTCCGATGGCCGGGTTATGGACGAAAAGGGGAATTTAATCCCCACAGGAGCGGTTATCTACAGCCGGCCCTACAACGTTGATGGGGAGGGGATTACCCCAACCGGCATTGTGGCCACCAACGCCGATGGCGATGTGCTGGACAAAGATGGGGAGCCTGTTGATGCGCTGAAAGAGCCCCAGAAAGCCTATGGGCATTTCTCAACCGGTGGGACTTTCGATATTTACTACAACTCCATTATCACGGGCAAACCGGTTGTAAAATAGGCCCACCGACAAAGGATAACAAATGCAAAAACAACAAAGCCCGCCAATAAGCGGGCTTTGCTTGTGTTATCGAATATGATTATAACTTGGAAAGCTCAAGAATCAAATTTACTGAAACAGTATAAACTTGCCCTTCAATCTCATAACTTTCTTCAAAAGTTGACTCTGCTACAATCTTTTGTAAAGTCTTGGTAGTTAACTTAAAAGTAAAACTGGCCATTTCACCCTCATCAGGGTCATCAAATGTTATGGTTAAATTATCGCCCGACAGGCTCCATTGAAAAGTACCCCCGTCATCATCTACCCCTGTATTTCCACTAAAGAATTGAATCCAACCCTGATTCGTTTCTTCTTCATGATGTACCTGCTGCCCATTTAAAAAGGCTGTTGTTGTAACTTTATCAACATTCCATTTACCAACCAAGGTAAACTCCTCCTCCTTTTTACAAGAGGTAAATGCAAGGGCAAGAATGCCAACAAATGCTAAGAATTTAAGTGTTTTCATAGTTTTAAAGTATTTAATAGTTAATAAAAAAGATATAAACGTCCCTTCCAATTATTATGCCATTACAATAAATAGCCATGGGCGTGAAACCCACGGCCTATCCCGACCATGTAAAAGTGAACTGTTCACAAGCGGTCAGGGTGTATTCCTCTGTCCAGTACCAATGGCTACCCATGTCAATCCACAGCTGTGCTTTTGTGGCCGATATGCTGTGAAAAATATAGCTGGCACCATTGTCAATGCGCTGCTCCTCGGTAAATCCCACATCCTCAATCCATAATTTAAAAATAACCGGAATTCCTGAGAAGTTTACTACTTCAATATCGGTGGTATTCTTCCGTTCGCACTCCTTTATCTCTTCGGTACATGAAAGTAAAAAGGCGGAGAATACAATAATTACGAGTGGTAAAATCAATTGTCTGCGCATAGCTATACATTTGATTCGACAAAGTTAGTAACATTTCAACGCTTATTCTACTACTTAAAAAAAATGAAACTTTTAAAGTTTTGTTCCTTAGCCCCAGTTTTTTCCTTATATATCCGGAAATCGCCAATGGATTGACCATTTTCTTGAACAATATCGAACTCAACCAGCGAAAAGCAATATATTGGTGTCTTCATACCATATTACCCTAACCTTTATAAGTTAAATGCTATGGTTAATAAAAGCAATAAACATCCCGTTCCCGAATGTCATCATGCGTTTAAATTAGAAAAATGCCATTATCTTTATAGCTGCTAAAGAAATATGAGCCGTACAATTTCTTACAGCATAAGGCTTTGAAAGAATGATTCCTCGGTTTATGCCATGATTAAGGATTTTCGCTTGGCATTTAAAATGAATACAAAAGTTGACTTGCAATGGCACTGGATACAATTATTGAATTTAAGAACGCCTCCATCTTTCAGGACGACAATCTTGTTCTGTCCGATGTGAACCTGAAAGTAGGCAAGGGCGAGTTCATCTACATCATCGGCAAGGTTGGGAGCGGGAAAACCAGCCTCATAAAGACCATCAATGCCGAGTTGCCCCTTATTAAGGGCGAGGGGGTTGTTTCGGGTTATGCCCTTCATAAACTTCGACGAAGTCAAATTCCATACCTGCGTAGGAAACTTGGCATTGTGTTTCAGGATTTTCAGCTGCTTACCGACCGCACCGTGGAGGACAATCTGCTATTTGTTCTTCGCGCCACCGGTTGGAAAAATAAGCAGGCCATGAGGCAGCGGATTGACGATGTGCTGGAAAAGGTTGGGCTGAAGCACAAGGATTTTAAGATGACCCACCAGCTGTCGGGTGGCGAACAGCAGCGCGTTGTCATTGCCCGTGCACTGCTCAACAACCCCGAAATTATCCTTGCCGACGAGCCCACCGGCAATCTCGACCCCGACACTTCCGATGAGATTATGCAGATTCTTTTCGATATTGCCTCCACGGGGCGAGCCGTGATAATGGCTACGCACAACTACAGCCTCCTCAAGAAGTTTCCGTCAAAAACATTACGCTGCGAGAAGACCAGACTGGAAGAGACCGAGCACACCTCGGAGATTGATTTCGAGAGCCTGATGGAGTAACTACACAAACGCACAATCGCCATCGCCCTCAAGAAAGGCCATGGCATCGCCAAACTCTTCTATTAGGCTATTGGTAGTAAAATAGTTTCGTCTCTGCTTGAGCGAGAGCATGCCAAAAGGCATTAGCCTTTTCAGCCGTTTCCCAATCAAATGATGGTATGTGGTAATTCTGCAAGCACCAAGCTTCAGTGCATGATGCATAATGGCCCTGGCCAAGTACAACTCCTCACCATCCATGCAGCAAATGTAGGGAGTGGTGATATACCTATGGTTCAGATTCAGCATAAGGAACCCCACCAAACGGTTATCCCTGAAAACCTTTACCAGCATACTCTCGAATCGCTTAGGGGAGGATGAGAAAAAGTATTTTTGCCCCATCCTGTCGCCGGCAGGCGATGAAACCAGCCACGGATAGGACAAAATCCACCTTAGCTCAGCCTTGCCACGTTGGGTAGCTGTTAGGTTGGTGGCTTCCTTAAACAGTTTTGCAACCTCCTGGTCGGGTATTTTCAAGTATTCGTACTGAATACCTCGTCCCAACCCAATGGAGTGTAAGTATAGCGGAACGGGGTTGAAAATCTTGAAGAGCGCATCGGAAAATTGCCATAAAGGCTTGAAGGCGCTGAACAGCCTGCTTTTTTTGCTAAGCACCTCCGCCAGACATGGGCGGATATATATCCGATAACCATCCAGAGTGAAGGCTCTCGCAAAGCTGCCCGACTTGTCGTAAACCGCCTTGGATTCCTCGGCGTAGTTGGTGAACAGCAACCGATTGTTCCAATCGGGCATGGCACTTTGCAGTAGCTCGGTGGCGATTCCCTGCCGCCGTAAATTGGGATCAACCCAATTGCCACTGAGCCAGCCAACCTTAACAGATTCATTACCACGGGTAATGAAATCGGGGAGGATGGTGCGATAGCCCACCAGTTTTCCGTCTAAGTATGCCAGGTAGAGAACAACATCCGATGGCGAACAGCGGGGGTTGTTTATGTACGACAGCGCCCTGTGACGGCTTATGGGTATTTGCTCCCATTGGGCATAGCCGGGGGCTAAGACCAGCTCGCCCAGCTCGGAAATGCTTACTTTTTTAATGCTTATCATTGGGGTATGGACATTTTATGCTTACCTACAATTCGCTTTGCGGCATAGTAAAGATACTCGCCCCCAAGAATCCGGCGAGCCCCGTACTTTTTCACTTCCATGGGGATTCGCTGCACTATCGCGGGGGATGGCATTAACTTCAGGCCGGCCGTGCCAAACATCACATCAAAACTTTGGGGTTTATCCCTCAGGAAATGCCTGTAAAACCCGGCTGCAACCCCGTAATCGGTAAAGGGAAATGCAAACATTCGCGGCTGATTGGGAATATTCCGTTCCACCCATTCCAAACTCTGCTCAACCTCGGCTATCTGGCTTTCCACGGGCAGATTGGCAAACAGGGGGTGGCTGTAGCTGTGCGCCCCTATGGTAAAACCCTTTTGGGCCAGCGATTGCAACTCATCTAGGGTGAGGTATGGTCTGACACTCTGCAAATAACCCTTTAAATCAACCCCAAGGGCATGGGCAATACTCTCGATGGTGGGCACCTCGTGGGCACCGAGCGTGAATAGCCGTTCTGTAAAATATTTAGCTCCATGCGCTCTCTCACCCCAAAGGGTGACAGTAAAATCGGGTGCCACAAAGGCATCGCCCGCCTGCACAACGCTATGGGCTATAAGGCTCTGCTTGCATCGGTAGAGCATATCAACGTTGTCAATAAATGCGGGGGTTACAAAAAATGTTGCCGGTATTCCCTTTTCCAAAAGGATGGGGGCAATCACCTGTGCAACCTCGCGGAATCCGTCGTCGAAGCTGAGGTACAGGGCGGGCTTAGGCAAACGTTTTTGCCCCGAAATTACCAAGGGTACCTCGGCTGCGGATATGGGAATATAGTGCTTCAGCATGAAATCCAAATCCTTGGCAAAATCATGGGGGCTGACAACGGGATAGAGATGTTTGATGTGGGCAGGGCAATCGTCGGAAACCAGATGGTAAAAGGGTGCAATCAACTTAAATCCACCGCAGCGGGTGAGCCACCGAAACGGCAACAGAGCCGATGCAGAGTAGAAGAAGCGTTTAATCATCGCCTGAATATCTTTAGAATTAAGGGCAAGCGATTAATCACCAGGCGGTTATACTCACAAGGTGTGGCTCCGAACCCTTTGTAAAACCGTGCTATGGATTCAATATCCGACCCTTCAAAATCGAGGATAAGGGGCGTTTCGGAATGGAGATTTATGAAATGATCAACCAGTGCAAACATGGCCCTCTGCTCAAGACCCTCCTTACCGGACGAGGCCAAAAGGTATATGGCCTTGCCATTGGAAATGAGGAAGAACGCTGAGGCACACAGCTCGTTGCGTTGGGTATAGGCACCCAAAAGTTGCCCCACACCGCGCTCCAACGACTGGGTCATTATCCTTGTTAGCATCTGGAATTGCTTCTTCTTAAGGGGTACAATCAGGCTTTCACGTTTTAAATCCAGCATTTGCATGGGGGTAACCCCCTTTGAAATGGTTATGCCATGTGCCACTGCCCTGGAGATATTCCTTTTGGTGTTGGTAGAGTACCGCCCCGAGAGAACGGGATAGGTCTCTATGAGGTCGAGGTGGTGGGTGATCCGACCAATTACTTTGGCTGAGGGGTAGTCAACCCTGAGGTACGTGTTCAGTTGTATGGAAATGTATTTGAACTTCGCCGGAATGGCATCGAGAAACCTTGAAACCAGCTCGGGCGTGATATGCCCTGTGGAGAACAAACCCAGCTGCTGCGTGAAGTATGGCTGATAGAGGTAGTGTATCCCGAATTTCACGTTGTGAACCAGCGGAAACACCGATTGATAATCATCTGCAACAAGCGCATCCCAACCATGTGCAACGATATCCAAATACCACGAGTAGGCATACACCATTCCGTTCACGGAACCGGCAATGCACTCATCCCATTTCCGGGTATCAACCTCGTGGCGTTTAACGTATGAAATATTCAATGCTACATGGCTTTTACACGGTTAACAATTTCGCCCAAAACATTCTCCCACCCTTTCCACTCGTTGATGCCCGACAACGATTCGTTGTGCCACAGCGTTGAGAAGGTTCCACCCACCCGCTTGACCCGTTGGGCCAATTCAAGGGTTCGCTGAGCGGCAGTTTGGGCATTGCACCCCATGGTGAGCAAGGCCCTGTCCATCACCTGAAAGGGAACGATGGTCAAAGGTAGCTCTTTTTCATCCATCAGGTCGTAAAACCTGAATGGGGTGCAGGTACTTGCCCGAAACCCGATGGCATTGGAATAACCCATGGAGTATTCGTGGGTGATACCCAGCCCGGCAAGCAGCCTGTGAGTGTGCGGCATGCGAAAACGAAGGTAATGCTGACGGCTGGCCGTTATGGGCTGGCCAACCACCTCCGACAGACCGTTCAACTCTTCCCTAACCGTCTGCAACACGTCTCCCGAGGCATAGGAGGGGTGAATGCCAACCCGATATTCCGAAGCAATGCGCTTTATAAGGGCTTGCATCGATTGGTTACCTAGCGGAACGCTTTTGTCAAATCTCCCTCGCTTACCACCCAGCATAAACCAAACGGCATCAGGGCATTGGATTAGGATTTGGAATAGCCTATGGTAAGTATCGAAGGGGTCGGGGCGGGAACCCAAAAATACTGCCAAACGTCCTGCAAAATCAGCAAAACGAAAATGGACCAAGGCTTTGCCAAGCCCAAGGCATGATTGCAGCAATCCCCTGTGCTTGAATGCATAGGCATTGTCAATATCAATGGTGGGGATGAACTGGAAACTCCTCTCCTTAATGGCAACGTCGGGAAATTTTTGTTTAATAATGGTTTCCAGCTCTTTGACCCACATATCCACCAGGGGAATCTCCAAAAAACTCTCCCTGTGCGCCAAACTTGCAGTGGAAGGGAAGCGTCTATGCTCATCACTTTCAAATGGCAGATACTCCTCGTACCTCGAAATCAGGTAGAATGCTGCGGCGAATAAATCGAATGGAATTTGGGCATGAGGGTTGGTTTCGAAAAATATGGGAACCGAATTCCAACAACCCATCGTTACCGCTTGTCGGGTTATGCCCGATTCGCCAAGTAGCCCATGCGGGCTAATGCTGATGGCATCGTCGAACTCCACATCGCCATAGGCGATTTTTGCACCCGCAAAACTGCTGAATTGATCGCGATTCTCCGTAAGAACCACCTCAAATCCAAGCATCTCGCCCAGTATGTGTTGAGTGATATACTGCAAACGGGGGGTTACCGAATCGGCCCAAACAGCTATATGCATAGTTGTTGACTATTATCTAGCTAAAATACCCATTTAATAGAAAAATATTGTGCCCACGACCGAAAATAGGCAGTAGTTTGTTCCCATTTAACAATAATTTTTATACTTTTGCAGCCATCACCAAGACCTGATTCAATATGGACGAGGACCCTTATCCTAGTAAAACAAGAGTATTAACTAATCTGTAGGGTGCCTCGCTGTTTCCTTACAGATGAAATTGTAAGGAGACCCATTTATGGTGGAAATAATTGTCAATTTCCAGGAACTAGTTCAGGAAAAACAATGGAAAACTATCCGGGATGAGATAGTTACGCTTGATCCATTGCAAATTGCCGAAATAATTGAGGAGCTGTCAGACGATGAGGATTTGATTGTATTCCGTTTGCTTCCTCGTGAGTTGGCCAAATCTACCTTTCAACATCTTTCGCACGATAAACAGGAAGAGATTATTGAAGGCCTGGCCCACAACGTCAACAAGTTGTCCAGCCTGCTGAACGACTTGGACCCCGACGACAGGACTGCCTTTTTTGAGGAATTGCCCGGCGAGATAGCCCAAAGGCTGATTCAACTCCTCTCTCCGCAGGAACGCAGGATTGCCACCACCCTGCTTGGGTACCCCGAGGATAGCATCGGGCGATTGATGACCCCCGAATTTGTTGCCATTAAACCCCACTATACTGTGGAAGAGGCGCTGAACCACATCAGAAAATTCGGAAGGGATTCGGAAACCCTTAACGTAGTGTACATTGTTGATAATCAATGGAAACTCATTGACGATATTAGGATAAGGGAGATAATTCTGGCCACACCTGACCAGAAGATCGAAGAGCTGATGGACTACCGCTTCGTTGCGCTCAGCGCATTTGACGATCAGGAGATGGCCGTGCGGGTTTTTCAGGATCAGGACAGGGTGGCCTTGCCCGTGGTGAACTCCGAAGGCTTGCTCCTGGGTATTGTAACCTTCGACGACATGATGGACGTTGCCGAAGAGGAGACCACCGAGGACTTCCATAAATTCGGAGCCTTTCAGGAAGCCGTTGTCAACCCCTTGAAAGCAAAGATATCTTCGCTCTACAAGACACGTGTGGTATGGCTTACCGCACTCGTTTTTGTTAACGTTTTTTCGGGTGCAGCAATCTCTAAGTTTGAAAGCGTAATCCAGTCGGTGGTATCGCTGGTGTTCTTCTTACCCCTGCTTATTGACAGCAGCGGGAATGCCGGTTCACAATCAGCAACGTTAATGATACGATCTCTGGCCGTTGGTGAAGTCAAACTATCGGACTGGTACAGGTTAATAGGAAAAGAGGTACTTGTATCGCTGCTTTTGGGGATTACCATGGCCATTGGAGCAGGCATTGTTGCCAATTTCAGATCTCCCGAAATAGTCGTAGTGGTCGGGCTAACCATGGTCTTAACCGTAATGGCAGGGAGTCTGATTGGTATGCTGTTGCCATTTATCTTTACCAAGCTGAAACTCGACCCGGCAACAGCCAGCGCCCCTCTGATAACATCCATTGCCGATATTTCGGGGGTTCTGATCTATTTTTCCATTGCCAGATGGTATTTGGGACTTTAGCCGTATTGCTGTTAGACATCCACATCAACCACTGTTATCCCTGTTCCGCCAAATTCAATGTGCTCATCGGCAAACGAATTGACAAAAGGAATAGTTTTCAGGAAGGTTCGTATCTGCTGCCGCAGGATGCCATTGCCTTTTCCATGGAGAATGCGTACTCTCGATATGCCAATCATGGCGGCATCGTCAACTAGATTTTGCACAGCCTCCAGAGCCTCCTCGGTTCTGTAGCCCCTTATATCGATTTCGGGCTTGAAGTTAAGCCTGCGCTGCTGAAGGCTATGACTAAAGCTCGACTGAGGCGAGCGGATAATCTGCCCCTGCTGTTTGTAATCGGCACCGGTTGCCCTCTGCAACTTTTTCAAATCCACAGATGTTAGCATATTCCCGAAGGCCACCACAGCGCTCTTGTTAGAAACCTCAACGATTTCGCCTACAACGCTTTGTCCCGTCATCTTCACCCTATCGCCCTTTACCAAGGGATCGTCGGGCTTGGGCTCGTCCTTTGGCTTGGCCTTGGCCAAACCCTTTTTAATGCTTCGCTCTTTATTCCTCTCCTGCCTGCGCTGCAGCTGCTCCATCTTGCGGACTATGGTTTCATCATCTATACCCTCCTGCTTCACATTGGCCTTGTACTCATCCAGCTGTTTGCGTGCCTCACGGGTTTTCTCTTTCTCTGCCGCCGACTCCCTAATCTCCTTTATGGTATTCTCAATCATCTTATTGGTTTGCGACAGCAGGGCCTGAGCCTCCTCCTTGGCCTTGCGCAATATCTCTTTCCGCTGGCTTTGAAGGGCATCCAATTCAACCTCCAGCCTCTTTTCATACTCCTCGGCTTTCTTGCCCGATATGCGGATATTCTCCCGCTTCCTTTCCCAGTAGCGCTTGTCGCGCGTAATCTCACGCAAATGCTTTTCAAAAGTCGTGTAGTCGGTTCCCGTTTTGCTCTCGGCGGTTTTCAGAATATCAGTGGGAAGCCCGATTTTTTGGGCAATCTCAAAGGCAAAACTGCTTCCCGGCTTACCCATCTCCAGCTTGAAAAGGGGCTCAATCCTACCCGAGTCGAACATCATGGCTCCGTTGATAATGCCATCGGTGCCAGCGGCAAAGTGCTTAAGATTTGAGTAGTGCGTGGTGATAACCCCAAAGGTTCCCATTTCGTTGAGCTTTTGCAAAATCGCCTCGGCAATGGCACCCCCCGCCAAGGGATCGGTACCGGCACCAAATTCATCAATGAGCACCAGAGTATGGCCATCGGCGTGCCTGATGAAATGCTTCATGTTGATTAAATGCGAACTGTAGGTGCTTAGGTCATTCTCAATGGATTGCTCATCGCCTATGTCGATAAAGATTTTGTTGAATAGCCCCATCTCGGAGTTCTCCATGACGGGTGGCAAAAATCCGCACTGCAGCATGTACTGTGATACGCCGATGGTTTTAAGGCAAACCGACTTCCCCCCTGCGTTTGGCCCCGAAATCAACAGGATATGATGGTGGGCATTCAACTCCATATCGAGGGGTACAACCTCCTTGCCTTCGCGTCTTAGGGCTAACATGAGCAACGGGTGTGCCGCCTTGCGGAGATACATCCGCGGGCTATCGTGCAGGATGGGTTTTGCTCCTGACACATTCACTGCAAACATCGCCTTGGAATGTAAAAAGTCGATTTCTCCAAGGAAATCGTATGAATGTAGCAACTCGGGCAAGTAGGGGCGAATGGTATCGGATAGTTCTACCAGTATTCTGATGACCTCGCGCTTCTCATCGTACTCCAACTCCTTAATCTCGTTGTTTATCTCCACCACCTCGATGGGTTCGATAAAGACGGTCTTCCCCGTGGCTGATTCGTCCTGAACAAACCCCTTAAGCTTACGCTTATTGGCAGCGCTGACGGGGATAACAATACGCCCATCGCGGATTGATGTTGTGGCCTCATTATCGACAATGCCCGCTGCCTTCGCCGCTTTGAGAATTGCGCTCATGCGCTTCGAAACCGCCTCCTGTTTCGATGCCATCTCGCCCCGTATTCGGGCCAGCTCGGGAGAAGCGTTATCCTTAATTTTTCCAAAACGATTGATTATAGCATCAATGCGCTGCGCGACGAAGGGAAAATAGTCCACATCCTCGGCCAACCGAGTAAGATGGGGATATTTCGGCGTTTCGCCCTTTCGGAAAAAGGTTGTCAACGCCTTAATGGTATCAATGGATTTTCGAAGCGTGAAGAGTTCGGTCTCGTCTAACCAAGAGCCCTCATGCTTAATACGTTCGAGAAAGGGGGTGGCATCGGCATAGCCATCCACAGGGAATGACTCCTCCATGAGGCAGATGGTCTTCATCTCGGCAGTCTGCTCAATCCATTCCTGCACATCCCCAAAGTCGTTTGAGAATTGGGCATCCATGGTCTTTTTCTTGCCCAGCGGGCAAAAACACATATCGGCCACCTGGCTGCGGATTCGGTCAAATCCGATTTTCTCCTCAAAGCTGTTTGGGTAGATACTGTGCATGGCTCATCTGTTGGTTACAAAGGTAGCAAGCATTCGGCAATTTCATCAAATGAAATGGCCAATATCCCTTTTAATGCTCCGGGCACAGGGCTGAAATCCAAAGTTTTTACTACTATTGCCAACGATTAACGGTTAATAGCAAACCAAAAATCGCACACCCATTGGCATGGGCAGACAAATAAATCAGGAATAAAATGGCTGTATCGCCTCAGTGCAGCCGTTATTTTACAATTCCTGCAAATCCCATGAAGGCCAATGCAAGGATACCCGCCGTTAGAAGGACAATGGGAACACCCCTCATGCCCTTAGGAACATTGGACAGCGCCAGTTGCTCCCTGATTCCCGCCATGATAATCAGCGCCAGCCCAAAGCCGATGGCCGTGGCAGCGCCAAAAACAACGCCCTCCAGCAGGTTGTAGTTCTTTTTAATAACCAGTATGGCCACCCCCAGCACAGCACAGTTGGTGGTGATTAGGGGTAGAAAAATACCCAGGGCCTGATATAGCACAGGGCTCAACTTCTTCAGTATAATCTCAACCATCTGCACCAGGGCAGCGATAACCAGAATAAACACGATGGTCTGCATATACGCAATCCCCAGAGGATTGAGCACATAGTGCTGCAGCAAAAAGGTTACTATGGTGGCCAGCACAATCACAAAGGTAACCGCCCCGGCCATGCCCATGGATGTTTCAATTTTATTGGATACCCCGATGAAAGGGCATATTCCTAAAAACTGGGCAAGAACAACGTTGTTGACAAATATTGCCGCAATGATGATTAGAATGTATTCCATGACAACCTCCTGCTATTTTTTGATTCTGTTGAATAGTGCAATAAGGTAGGCCAGGGCAATGAATGCTCCCGGGGCCAGTATGAATACGATGATGCCATCGCCACTGATAAACTTATGGTCGAATATGGATCCGCTGCCCAGCACCTCTCTTACGGTACCAAGCAGAGCCAATGCAAAGGTGAAACCCAGTCCCATTCCAATACCATCGAGGGCCGATTGGAACACGTTGTTCTTGTTGGCAAAGGCCTCGGCACGGCCAAGCACGATGCAGTTAACCACAATGAGCGGGATGAAGATGCCCAGCTTCTCGTAGAGTGTCTGCGTATAGGCCTGCATAACCAAATCGACAATGGTAACGAAGGTGGCAATGATTACAATGTAGGCAGGGATGCGCACCTTGTCGGGAATGAGCCGTGCCAGTAGCGAAATGACCACGTTGGAACCCAGCAATACAAACGTGGTGGCCAGGCCCATGCCCAATCCGTTCATGGCCGACGAGGTGGTAGCCAATGTTGGGCACATACCCAAAACAATCACAAAAATGGGGTTCTCCTTGAGAATACCCTTGGTTAAATTGTAGAACTTATTCATTGTACACCTCCTTCCTTAAGAGCCTTGTATGCACGTTCCACGGCATCGCAATAGGCCCGGGATGTTATGGTTGAAGCAGTGATGGCATCTACGTTTCCGCCATCCTTAACAACGCTAAGCTTAAAACTTTCGGGATTTTTACCCTCGAATTGCACGCTGAAATTTGACTTTTTGGGATCCATCTTATCGCCCAGCCCGGGGGTTTCCTTGTGCGATACCACTGCTACTTTGTTTATAGTGCCATCGGGCAGGAAGCCCACCATCAGCTCAATGAGCCCTGCAAAACCATTCATGCTAAATGTTTTCACTGCTGTTCCAACCAGTTCGCCATCCTTTTTGGCTGGGAACAGGGTTAATTCCCCTCCATCCATTTCAATGGTTTTGGCCTCCTCATAGGGCTGATTGTCAAATTCGGGCACCACTACCTCGATGGCCGAGTTTATTTTGAGCATCTGAGCCTTGACAATGGCTTCATTGGTAAACTGATGTACTAACCCCAGGGCTGCCGATGCAACCAAAGAAATAATCAACAGGGTCAGTGTCATATTTTTAAAATTCGATTCAACGTTAGCCATTTTTCTTAACCTCCTCTCCAAATCTTTTTGGTTTAACATATCTGTTGATCAGCGGGACAAAGGCATTCATGATTAGAATTGCAAAGGAAATACCCTCAGGGTATGCGCCCCACACCCTGATGATAACGGTAATCAATCCGATGCCTACGCCGAATATCCACATCCCTTTGGGGTGCATGGGCGAGGTAACGTAATCTGTTGCCATGAATATGGCTCCCAGCATCACACCACCCGTAAGCAGATGGAAAAGTGGATCGGCATTGGTCTGAGGGTTAATCAGCCAAAGGATTCCCGTAAAAGCAACGATGGTGGTAAAGATGGAAACGGGGATATGCCATGTGATTACTTTAGTGACAAGAAGCCACACAAATCCGATTATCAGGGCAAAAGCGGCAATCTCGCCCAACGATCCGCCCATGGTACCCATAAACAACTGCATATGGCTGGGTATCTGTTCGGAAATAACGCTCATGGTGTCGCCCTTGCCAAGACCCTCCTTAACAATGGCCAACGGGGTTGCCCCGGTAACGGCATTGATGTACGACATGCGCGACTCAATGGGCAGCGGCCAGCTGGTCATGTGAACCGGGAAGGAGATGAGCAGGAATACACGCCCTACCAGCGCGGGGTTAAAGGGGTTGTTACCCAACCCTCCGAAACTCATCTTCCCCACCCCAATGGCTATAATGGCACCTATTACCACAATCCACCATGGAAGGTTGCTGGGCAGGTTGAAAGCCAGAATTAGCCCCGTAACCAGTGCCGAGCCATCGGAGATGGTTGGTTTAACCTTAAGTAAGAACTTTTGGATAAGGTACTCAAATAGTAAGCACGAGGTAATGGAAATCAGGGTTACAACAAGCGCACCCATCCCAAAGTAGAAAAGGGTAACAGCAAAAGCAGGAACAAGTGCCAGCACCACATTGAACATCAACCTTGAGGTTGACTCCCCGCTGTGTGTATGGGGCGATGGCGAGACGACTAAAAGTTTGTTCATTATGTTAGTGTTTTATCTTTTGAATTTCAATGAGAAATAAGAATAGGATTAACTTTTTCGGGCTCTAATCATGGCAAAAACTTCCGTTTTCCCAAGCCGTATGTAATCGAGCAGGGGCAGGTTGGCAGGGCACACAAAACTGCACGAACCGCATTCCATGCAATCCACCACCCTTTCCGGCTCCATCCTGTCGTAGAGCCTACGTTGCGCAAGCTGGTTGAGCAGATATGGTTCGAGCCCCATGGGGCATGCAGACACGCACTTGCCACAACGAATACACGAGGGTTGGGCTTCGCCCCGAAGCGATTCTTTGGATGGAAATAGGATAACACCCGATGTTCCCTTGGTAACGGGGGCTTCCACACTATTGATGGCCTTACCCATCATGGGACCGCCGTTAACCACCTTACCCACATCCTCAGGCAAACCACCCGCTGCTTCAATGAGCTTAGATATAGGTGTGCCAATACGTACCAGATAGTTACCGGGGTTCTTCACTCCCTTTCCGGTTATGGTTACAATCCTCTCAACCAATGGCTTTCCCTTTTGAACCGCCTCATAAACGGCCAAAGTGGTTCCCACGTTGTGTACCACAGTTCCAACATCAATGGGCAAGCCACCCGAGGGAACCTCGCGCTTGATAAGCGCTTTTATCAGTTGTTTTTCACCTCCCTGCGGATACTTAACCCTTAATGGATAAACCTCTATGCCGGGATAACCGGTACTCACATTCTTCAGATGTGCAATGGCATCGCGCTTATTGTTCTCAATGCCGATTAATGCCCTCTCTGCACCCAGCACCTTTTTTAGCACCATGATGCCCACCATCAGCTCATCGGCTTTCTCTAACATCAGTCTGTGGTCGGAGGTGAGGTATGGTTCACACTCAACCCCGTTGATAATCAGCACGTCAACCTTTTTACCCTTGGGAACTGCCAACTTCACATGCGAAGGGAAGGTGGCACCGCCCAATCCCACAATTCCCGCCTCGTTGATTTTGACAATGAGCTCCTCGGACGAAAGCGAAATCTCTTTTTTCACGTCAGCCGTTCTGTCAATCCCCTCCATCCACTCATCGCCCTCAACCTTGATGGTTATTGCCGGCTTTTTATAGCCCGTGGAGTCTAAAATGGGGTCCAACGATTCCACCACCCCCGATACCGACGAGTGGATGTTGGCCGAAACAAACCCGTTGCTCTTGGCAATCAGCTGCCCTACCCTAACGCTATCGCCCTTGGCAACAACGGGGGTTGCAGGCGCGCCAATGTGCTGGGCAATGGGAATGGAAACCTGCTCGGGTAGCGGCAAAACTTCGATGGGCCTGCTTGCCGACAGCTTATTCTCGGCGGGATGAACCCCGCCCTTGGGAAAAGTTTTTAACATTATTCAGCAGTATTTCTAATATCGAACAATTGGTTACAATTTATTATCAATCTATGATTTAGATTTTCTTGCCATCTACAGGCATTACATTTTGCTCCTCATCATGCCGTTTCGGAGCCCACCTCAACCTCCTCCTTCTTCTTGCGTGGTGGGAAATTGGCCTCGAGAATGGCTCCCGTGGGGCACACTTCAACACACTTGCGACACAGCTTACACTTATTGAAATCGATATATGCCAAAAAGTTCTCTATCACAATGGAGTCGTGAGGGCATGCCTTGACACACAAATTACACCCGATACATGCCACCGCGCAACTTTTCTTGGCAATACCGCCCTTATCCTTGTTCACGCACGACACGAAAATGCGCTTACCTTTGGGCCCTTTTTTCCTCAACTCGATAATGGATTTCGGGCAGGCCTTGATACATGCGCCGCAAGCGGTGCAATTCTCCTCGCTAACCACCGGCAAACCTGTGGCCACATCAATATGTATGGCATCGAACTTACAAACCTCAACACAGTCGCCCAGCCCAAGGCACCCAAACTGGCACCCCGTATCGCCGCTGAAAATGGTAGTGGCACTTTTGCATGATGAAGCTCCGTTGTAAACACTGGTTTTGGGCCTGTGCTGGGGTGCTCCCGCGCATCGCACCACAGCAATCATGGGGTCCTGCGCCACGGCATCCTTCCCTACAACCTTAGCGGCAGCAGCAAAAACTGCGTTGCCTCCCGGCGGGCAAAACATATCGGTGATGTCATCGGCCTTAACAAACGCCTCGGCAAATCCTCTGCAACCGGGGTAGCCACACCCTCCGCAATTGGCACCGGGCAATACAGCCTCAACGGCATCAATCCTTGGGTCCTCATACACCTTGAACTTTTGGGCTACAAGGTAAAGAACAACCGCAGCCAATACCCCCAAGGCACTAAGCATCAAAACGGTAGAAATAATGATAGAATAACTCATGTCATTCAAAGTTTATTTAACTGGTTCTATGTCGAAAGTAAAACGTTTGGAAACTCTGTTCTTAAAGCCATATAAGGCCAGGTAGTAGGGAACAAGTACCGAAAGCGAAATCAATCCCGCCATCGCCTCGTGCACTTTGCATACCGAGAGCAGGATAAGAGAGAGAAGCACTAAAAAAAAGGGTAAAATATAACCCAGGAATAAAGCCCTGAAACCGAGGGATTGTCGTAAAATAACCTTTACATCCTCTCCCACCCTATAATCGTGATTGGGTTTTTGAACTACCACGGTTTTCTGAGATGAACCGGACATACCGCAAACTCCCTGCGCATGACAACCAGCACAGGCTGAGTTGCTTGTGATGCACACAATCACCTCGTCGGGTGTAATCTCTTGCACTCTTCCAATATGGTCAACCGTTTTGGCAGCTTGCGTCATATTCCTTAACCCTACGAAAATTGACTACAAAAATAAATTTCTTTATCAATCCTTTGTGGTTAACGCCAAACAAGTTTATAATTTAGTTTCATTATAAATAAGCAGCATGGAGGCGTGCGTTTATCTTAAAATTCTATTTTTGATTTCGTGTATTGGCAGTTCTTCATGGCATCTTTGTGTTTGACCATTTACCAAAAGAATAGCCACGTACATTTGTAAAGTATTGCTAATTTTGAATTGGCATTTTGGAAGTAGATGAAAAGTTTTCTATCCCGCATCAACAATATTCAGCTTAAAGCTCTTCATAAGCTTGGGCCCTATAGGATTACCCTCATTTTAAGCTGTTTGGTGGGTATCCTCAGCGGATTGGCCGCTGTTATTTTTAAGAATACCATACACTATACCCGCGATGTGCTGGAAACCATTTTGGAGCAGGGAACCCTCGGTTACCTATACCTTGCACTTCCCGGCGTGGGGATAATCATCACTGTGCTTTATATCAAATATTTCGTAAAAGATGAAATTGGACATGGCATTTCGAGGATACTCTACTCCATCTCGAGGCAGGGCAGTAAGCTGAAAAGGCACAACATGTACACCTCCATGGTTTCCAGTTCCATTACCATTGGCTTTGGGGGTTCGGTAGGTGCTGAGGCACCCATTGTATATACGGGTGCGGCCATTGGTTCGAACATCGGCCAACTCTTCCATCAGAACCGAAAGAATATCACTCTCCTGCTGGGATGTGGGGCAGCCGGAGCCATTGCCTCAATTTACAAGGCTCCCCTTGCAGGGCTTGTATTTACTCTGGAAGTTCTTATGCTCGACCTTACCATGACTTCCATTGTTCCCCTGCTCATTGCTGCCGTATCGGCCACCACCGTCTCATATTTCCTGCTGGGCAAAGAGGTTACACTGGCATTCGATATTGTTGAGCATTTTGCGCTGTATAAAATTCCCTTTTACATAATCCTTGGCATTTTCTGCGGGTTAACCTCCTATTACTTCACCCGCACAACCATGCGGGTTGAGAGTAGATTTGCGGCAATAAAAAAACCTTACAAGAAAATACTGTGGGGCAGCCTGATTCTGGGCTTGCTCATTTTCCTTTTCCCTCCGCTATACGGCGAGGGTTTTGAAACCCTTCAGGCACTTCTTAACGCCGAACCCGCATCAATTCTTAACAACAGCCTGCTGTATCCGCTACGCGAGAATCCCTGGATAATTGTTGCCTCATTGGGTTTTCTGCTACTCTTTAAGGTGTACGCCATGGCGGCAACCACGGGTGCCGGAGGTGTTGGAGGGATATTTGCCCCCACGCTGTTCATGGGCGGAGTGGCCGGGTACTTCGTGTCGAAAACACTCAACCTCTCATTTAACTTTGGGCTTAATGAGGGCAACTTCACCCTGGTGGGGATGGCCGGCATGATGGCAGGTGTTATGCACGCTCCGCTCACGGCCATCTTCTTAATTGCAGAGCTCACAGGGGGTTATGCCCTTTTCATCCCCCTAATGATAACGGCTACAATATCATACATTACCGTGATGTATTTCGAACCCCACACGATATATACAAAACGTTTGGCTGCAAGGGGAGATTTGATAACCCACCATAAGGATAAGGCAGTATTGACCGTATTGCAACTGGGCAGCGTGATAGAGAATGATTTCGTCACTGTCCAACCCGATGATACGCTGGGAATATTGACTCAGGCAATAAGCAAATCGCGTAGGAATATTTTCCCTGTGGTAGATTCCGAAGGAATGTTCATCGGGATTGTTCAGATGGATGACATCAGGGAGCTCATGTTCGATTCGCACATGTACAACTCCATTTACGTTCGTGAGTTGATGACTCTACCGCCCGAATTCATCTCCATTGACGAACCTATGGAAAGCGTTGTGCAGAAGTTTGAGATAACCAATGCCTGGAATTTACCTGTGTTGGAAAACGGAAAATACCTTGGATTTGTATCCAAATCCAAGGTATTTTCCGCCTACCGAGATGTGCTTGTGCAATTCTCGGACGAGTAAAACTTTTTTTAACTCTTCAAATTACTAACCACTAACTATATTTGCCTAACTCATCGAGTTTAACGGGATCTATAATTTCAATGGTTTTACCCCCGATTCGAATAATGCCCTCGGTATTGAACTCCGAAAGTGTTCGAATCACATTCTCTCTCGAGAAACCAATCATTTGAGCTATCTCATTGCGTCCGATGAGAAGCGTAAAGGTGTTATTCTTAAATACAACCGTAGAAAAATGCAGGAGCAATTTTGCCAGTCTGCCCCTTACGTTATTCAAAGCGCTACTTTTCAACTTTTCAAAAAGAGTAAAGGTGAACGTTTCGTTGCCATACTCAATGGCCTTTATGGCAACCTGTCCATTCTCTCCCATTATTTTTTTTACTAAATCCATGGGCACATACAAAAGGGTCGTGTCGGTAAGCGATACTGCCGAAAAAATGTATTTCTCGGACGAGAGCACCAACGGAAGGCCTATGTAATGCAAAGGTGGGATAATATCAAAAATAAAATTTTTCTCCCCTTGGTCCACTTCAATCTTCAAATACCCCTCCAACAACAACACGAGGTGAGAAATAAATTCCCCCTTTTTAAAAATGGTTTCCTTCCTGCGATACTCAACAGTTGTGGTTTTCAGCAGTATTTCATCAATCTCCTGTGGCGAGAGCTGGCTGAAGAGCCAATTCTTTTGTAAAATTTGAACTTTTGCTTCGTTATTCATAACTCACTCTTTTTTTTAAATTATCTTATCATAAAACCTTTCTCAAACTGAAACACCGGAAAAAGTTAAATCATCAATCGGTATTGAAAATATCATTATGCATTATCGCAACTTGCGATTCTTTTTTTCGCAATTCTTAATGCACTTTTAAATCTCACTCCACCCCATTAATAAACTTTCTTTATGGTTGTATTTGCATTTTTCTATATCTATATACGTATTAGAAAAAAAGGGTTATCGCTTATGGCTGTAATTGTGATTAATAGCACCAAATCAGGGGGTAAATGCGACGAAATAATTGACAAAAATTAAATTTAACATGCCAATTTTGCAATCTGCTTTATTTAAGAAACTCATGAACCACCTGATCGATTTTTTTAACAAAAAATCCATTCTGATCGTTGACGACGATCACATGAGTGCACTCCTGCTAAAGGAGAATTTAAAATTTTTAAATACTACTCTTTTGGTGGCCTACAACACCCATGATGCCATTGAGATATTCAAATCGAATCCTGATATAGCACTGGTACTACTCGATCTAAAATTTCATACAGGCTGTGGATATGAGGTGGCCAAGCAGATGAGGGAATTGAGTCCCAAGGTAATAATCATCGCTCAAACAGCAATGGCCATCGATGAGGAGCGAATCAAACTCAAACACAGCTGCTTTGACGGTTATATTTTTAAACCAATCCTCAGCGATTTGCTCCTGAAAACCATTTCAAACCTTATACCTTAGGCGCTTCCCGATGCCCGGCTCTGATGCGTTTAATCACTCCTAACGTTTATTAGTGAACTCTTTAAATTAAACGCTTAAATGCTCCTGAAAGGCCTTTTGCCTTGCTGGAACGCATGTCATTTTAAACCGTTTATGCCAATCTTAATCTTAAACTCCGGACAAGGAATGATGATTTCTCCCGTTAATCTGCGAAATTGAATTGAATAGTATTTTAAAGGTAGCACGAAGTATGCTTTGAAATAGTTTTTTCTAACATCTTAATATCTTAAATTTGTCAAAAAAAACATTATGACAAGAGATAAAGTAGTATTCGACCTGATAGATCAGGAAAGACAACGCCAAATGCATGGCATTGAGTTAATTGCCTCAGAAAACTTTGTTAGCCCCCAGGTGCTTGAGGCCATGGGCTCCGTTCTCACCAATAAATACGCCGAAGGATACCCCGGAGCACGCTACTATGGTGGATGCCAAATAGTTGATCAAACTGAACAGCTTGCCATAGACAGGCTGAAAGAGCTATTCAATGCTGAGTATGCCAACGTACAGCCCCACTCTGGAGCCCAGGCCAACATGGCAGTTTTCATGGCCGTTATGCAACCCGGTGATACTTTCCTGGGTTTAGACCTATCGCATGGCGGTCACCTTTCGCACGGATCACCCGTTAACATGTCGGGAATCTGGTATAACGCCGTGTCGTATGGGGTAAGACAGGATACCGAGACCGTGGATTACGACCAAATGGAAAAATTGGCCGTTGAGCATAAACCCAAATTGATTGTGGGTGGAGCATCGGCCTATTCGCGGGAATGGGACTATAAAAGAATGCGCCAGATAGCCGACAAGGTGGGCGCAATCCTGATGATTGACATGGCACACCCCGCAGGGCTTATAGCCGCAGGGCTGTTAGACAACCCCACGAGGTATGCACATATAGTAACCTCAACAACCCACAAAACCCTCCGTGGTCCAAGGGGTGGCATTATCCTGATTGGGAAAGACTTCGACAATCCCTGGGGGCATAAAACGACCAAAGGCGAAATTAAAAAGATGTCGCAAATATTGAACAGCAGCGTCTTCCCGGGCGTTCAAGGGGGTCCACTGGAACATGTCATAGCATCCAAAGCTGTAGCTTTTGGTGAGGCGCTACAACCGGAGTACAAACTTTACCAAACCCAGGTTAAGAAGAATGCAGCCGAAATGGCCAAAGTATTTATGAGCAAGGGCTACAAGGTAATCTCGGGAGGAACCGATAATCACTCCATGCTCATCGATCTGCGTACAAAATTCCCCGACATCACAGGAAAAAAAGTGGAAAATACGCTGGTCATTGCCGATATTACCATTAATAAAAATATGGTGCCTTTCGACTCCCGCTCTCCTTTCCAAACATCGGGCATCCGTATTGGCACTCCCGCCATCACTACCAGAGGGCTTAAGGAACAACATATGCCTTTGATAGTTGACATGATTGACGAGGTAATTTCGAACATTGATGACGAAAAAGTGATTGAAGGCGTGCGCAAAAAGGTGAATAACCTTATGCACGATTTCCCGCTTTTCGCATGGTAATTAAAAAAAAATCATTCTTACCCCGGCGCAGTCCGGGGTATTTTTTTTATGGCCAACGGCAATTTTTGTTGCATTAGCGGGTTATTCCACAAATAATGTTGCTACCTTTGAAACAACTAAACTTTAACAAACCAAACATGGAACCCTTTTCAATCAATTTAAACCAAATGGAAGAGAGAGGGGGACGGTATAAACGTTACCTCCTGACCCTGGGGATTATTTTTATCGTTATTTCTGTTATCTCCTTCTTGCTGCTCCATAAAAAAGAAGGAACCAGCCTTTGGGTTTTCCTCCCCATAGTTATTTACATCCTGCTTTTCATCTACTTCGCTTACGTAGGCTACAAAACGAAAACATTTATCAATGGCGACGACCATGCCTTAGAGTACCAATTCGGCTTCTTTAAAAAGGTGCCCGAAAAAATTATATGGCAAACCCTGTCGAAAGTCAAATTAGGCCCAACATACATTACCTTTACCAAGAGAACCGGAAAGAAAAAAACCATTCAAATTGGTTGGCTGCCCTACGCCAAAGTAAAGGATATTAAATCAAAGGTGCAGGAAATCTGCAATGAGAAAGGGATAGAGGTAGCAGTTGCCGAATACACCAAAGCATAGTTTTTTTCACGTTGGCTAATCAAAGCCCTGTTATTCGTATGTTACCACACATTTGAATTACAAATAAATTGATACAATTTGTCGAATACGAACATTAATTCTGTTCAAATTTTATAAAAGCACATTGACGAATCTTGTAATGCATAAAAGACAGACCGAAAAAAACGATACAAAACTTATGAAACCGACAACTAAACTTGTAATCAACATTCTGTATGCGTTAGCAGTTTGTTTTATTCTTTTGGGTATAATATTGAAGTTTTATAACTTCTCGAAGTCAGGGCTCATTATTCTGATAAGTTTTGCAGTAGGTACCCTAACGCTTATTTTCGACATCACTATTCTGAGGCGAAGGGCAACGTATTTGGAAAGTGAACTTAAGAGAAGAGAAGAAACGAAATAAAACGTTTAGTAACAACGGTTTGGTCACTATCCATCGGGATGGGCTGTGGCGACTTGGCCGTTGGATACATTTGCGTACATTTTGTAAAGTCGTTGTATCGCAGACTATGTGCTGGATACTCAACCACCTGACCCCGAGTCCCAACGCCTAGGGGCGGAGCCAAATTGCAAAACGTTAAATATATGCTCAGTGTCTGAATGTTTCCGTTTTGCCACTCCGTATTTTTTTTTCTCAAGCCAATCTTTTTATGGCACGAATAATGATTGATAGCTATTCGTAATCATAATACGAATAGTATGAAAAGGGTAATTATTGGCATTTTCTTCATTATTCCTTTCGTGGCTCAATGCCAAAACGGGGTAAACAATCCCCCCGAATGGGTTAAAAACCCTCCGACGTCGAAAGAAAACATTTACGGTGTTGGGTTTGGTACCTCAACGAACCGTGATATTGCCGAGCGGAAAGCCATTATGGATGCCAACGTTAATTTGGCCGAGAAAGTCCAACCGGCAGTGATTACAATAACCTCTCTGATCGATTCGGTGGTTAAGAACAACGTAGTGCTTATCGAAAAGGTACGCATCGTCAGAAAGAAGGTTCAGGCCACTCTGGAGAATACTAATATAAAGGAGAGGGCAGTATTTGAAGATAACGGTAGAATCTCGGTGTACGTTCTGATTGAGATGCCAATAAAGGAAATTAACCGGTCGGTGGTAAATCAGATAACAGACGACAAGGATTTGTACAATGCCATAGCCAAAACCAAGGCCTACAAGCAATTGGCAAGGAAAGCAAAATAGTTTGGAATATTGGATATTAAACAAACTTATCCAATATTCTCCTTACCTCCAATAGTTTACCATCAAGAATTTGTTGAGTTTTAGCTTCGGCTAAAAACCTCAGAAAGGGTTCGGTATTGGATGGGCGAATGTTGAACCACCAGTCGGGAAACTCAATACGATATCCATCAAAATCGTACGATGCAGACGGCTTTTCCAGGGATGTGAAGAAATCCCTGACGGCATCCATGGCTTCCTTCTTTCGCTCAATGCGGAAGTTAATCTCGCCCGAATTGGCGTAAGTTTCAATGCGTGCTATTAGCTGCGATAGCGTGAAACCTTGCTTTTTAAAACGGGCAATAACATTCAGGATGATCAAACAGGCCATTAGGCCTGAATCGGAATAGAAAAAGTCCTTAAAGTAGTAGTGCCCAGCCAATTCGCCACCGTAAATACCATCAATTTCTCTCAATTTCATGGCTGCAAATGCCCTTCCAACACGCCATGTATGCATCTGCCCACCAAGGGGTTTCAGGTATTCTCCCACGGCCTTTGAGGTCCTGATATCCTGCAGAACTAAGCCCTTTTGCCCCTTTTCCTCGAGAAAATAGTGTCCCAGAAGAGCGATCATCAAATCGGGTGAGATGAAACGTGCATTCTCGTCAACAAACATCACGCGGTCGGCATCGCCATCGAAGATTATGCCCAAATCGCATGCTCCCTTCTTCACAAGATTTTGAAGATCAACAATATTTTTGGCGATCAAGGGATTGGCCTCATGGTTTGGAAAAGTTCCGTCCAGCTCATCGTAAATATAGATAGGGTGATTACCCAGCAGCTGCTTAACCAACAGGGCTGCCATGCCGTTGGAACAATCGATGCCAATCTTCAATTGGCTATAATCACCAACATATTGCTTAAGGAAAGCAATGTATTCATCTCGTGCATCAAAGGGAATAACTTTTCCTCTTTGCTGTCTGCAAGGGGTAGGTGCTCCGCTTCTTATTTTTTCCTCTATTTCCTTAAGGCCCGTGTCGTACCCTACGGGTAGAGCGTTCGCTCTGGAGATTTTCATGCCATTATACTCCTTTGCATTGTGCGATGCCGTAATCTGCACCGAAGCCTTAAAATCGTATCTCGCTGTGGAGTAATACACCATTGGCGTGGTAGCCAATCCGATGTCGTAAACATCGGCACCCGCATCGTTAATACCGTTACACAGGTATTCAAATATTTCAGGCGATGAAGTTCTTACATCTCTCCCCACTAAAATTCTGTCGGTTTGGAGTAACTCAACCAGATGATACCCTATCTTATACGCATCGTACTTGTCGAAATCCTTATTATATACGCCACGTATATCGTATGCATGGAATGCTCCCATAGTTTTTTTTTGCTAAAAATAGGAAAAACAAAAGTATTTATCATGCCTAAATGAAAAAATGGGATGATATAAAAACAGTAAGGGAACCATCCATTGAGAATGATTCCCTTTCACGCCTGGAAACTTACGTATCCGTTTGTGCCCGATTACAGTTATTACGGCCGGCTGCATTCTCAGGTTGTGAAACCTGTTCCTGTAGCCCTTTGCCTTTCAACCGCACCAGCTAAGGTGTGGTTTTCAGACTGTCCATTGGGTTAATCCGAGGATTAACTTTTGTGGACGAAGTGTCGTTTGCGTAAAGACCGAGAATTTGTTTCTGATACTAAGCTGCCAACCCATCCTGAGCCCTTTCTTCGCAGAATTGGCATCTTTCAGCGTTTTGCGGCTTAATCTGTATCAAATCCGCATTCCGGCAAACCCTTACCTATTTCCGAGGAAATTCTGGGGGTTTCAACATTGGGCGTGGGAGCCGAAACTCTTGCTGCCCCTGCTGCTTTCGACCCAATCATTCTTAGAACGTTAGACGACCTTAGATTGACTGACCTCCTCCTGTGGCGAACTCTTGGGATTTGGACTTCGGCACCCTATGCAGGCAAATCTTGCGATTTGTTCGACCGGTTGGCAACGCACCTAAGCGACAGCTGCACGGTCCCTGTTTTCGGGAGCAACCCTTTATCTCTCATCAGGTAGAACAAATATACTACACGCTCTCACGCTTTTGCAACTTTTTGGCATCGTTTTAAGTAACAGCGATTCCACATCCGTTACAAACAATTGTTAACAACTATTTTAACTTAATAATCTGTATGTTAATAAAGAAATTTCCTTAAAAAAGGGGGATGCTAACACCTGTTAATAAAGGTTGAACGCTGCTGATGTTAATTGGAAAGAACTCCACCCATCGGAGTTGCAAAATTTGCAATGCTAATAACTTCGTATGGTGTTGTACAGGGAGTCGCGCTCCACGGGATTTTTCCCTGCCTGCCTTATCAAATTGCAGATCTCCTCCACCGTCATCCCGGGATTTGCATCCTCGGCTCCGGCCATGCTGTATATTTTGGTAGTATCGTCAATCGTTCCGTCCAGGTCGTTGGCACCAAAGCTAAGGGCCAGCATGGCTATCTGCTTGCCCAGCATAGGCCAGTAGGCCTTTATGTGGTTGAAATTGTCGAGGAAAATCCTGCTAACGGCTATGGTTTTCAGATCCTCAATGGAGTTAACCTCCCCAACGTGGGCAAAACTATTGTGCTTTGCCTTAAACTTAAGGGGGATGAAACAGTTAAATCCTCCTGTTCGGTCCTGCAGTTGCCGCAAACGATTCAAATGATCAACCCGATGGGAATAGTTCTCAATGTGCCCGTAAAGCATGGTTGCGTTGGATGTTAAACCCAGACTGTGTGCAACTTCGTGAATCTCAAGCCAACGTTCTCCCGAAAGCTTCTCGCCACAAATTACATTTCTGATTTCGGCATCGAAAATCTCGGCCCCCCCACCGGGAATCGAATTCAATCCATCCTTTATCAGCTGCTTCAATCCCTCCTCGGGGCTAATTTTCTCAACTTTACTAAATACGTAGTCTAACTCTGCAGCGGAGAATGCCTTTACGTGCACATCGGGCAGTTCGCCCTTTATAGTTTTTATTATTTGCGCCAGATGGCGTAGTTTCCATCGGGGATGAGCCCCACCGGTTACATGCACTTCGGTAACGCCCTTATCCCTAAAGGATTTGGCAATAGCAGCAATATCGTCAAGCGAAAGAACCCAACTCCCCTCCTCCTTCGGGATTCGTTTAAACGAACAAAAGGAACAGCTGTAAACGCATACGTTGGTTGGCTCAATATGAAAATTGCGGTTGAAGAAAACATTCGTCCCGTTCTTTTGCTGATTGACATGGCCAGCCAATAAACCCAACATGCTCAAATCGGCCTTTTGGAAAAGGGTAACGGCATCATCGCAGGAAATTCGAACTCCCGACAAAACCTTGCGGACAATGCTCTTCAAGGGTTCGCCAACCCGATCCTTGCCAAGCAATTCGCCCATGACCTCTATGCCGTTTGATGCCATTATAAATGAGCAATGGAAGTGTGAAGGAATAAAAAAACTGACTCAAGGTCAGTTTTTTACCAAAATATCATTGTGCTGATTTTCTATACCTTGTGCCTTGGCTCATCCGAAACGGTGAGTTTTTTTCTACCTTTTGCTCTACGCGAAGCCAATACCCTACGTCCATTTGCAGTTGACATACGCTCGCGGAACCCGTGCTTATTTTTTCTCTTCCTGTTGGATGGTTGAAAAGTTCTTTTCATCGCTATTCCCTTTTATTTAAGCTACTATTTGCTGATTATCAAATTTTTCAAAATCGATTGGCCTATTCTCATTCAGGCTTGCAAAAGTAGTGTTTTTTTTAAAAGCCAAAAAGAAAATGGCCAAAAAAGTTTTATGGTTCTCAATAATTCGATTTCCATTCGGCAAAGATAATCCAAAACGGCAAGTACGTAATCAATTCCTGTAGCCACTTCCATCAACACAAGGTGAAATGTTGTGCCATGAAATATGAACGGAAAACGGAAAGCGGCACTCTCCGATTAATGGCTATGCGTACTGTTTTTCAATATATTAGAAAGCAACTCTCTTGCCCTGAACAGCTGAGCCTTTACCGTTCCCAAAGGGAGCGAAAGTTCCTCGGCAATCTCTTCATAGGAGTACTCCCTAAAATATCTAAGCTCAATAAGATTCCGGTAGCGTGGTTTTAATTTGGAGACTAATGTCTGTATCAACTTTATGCTCTGCTCCTTAATCATGAATTCTTCTGGGTCAAGAGTGCTTGCCTGAAGATTGCTTGCCGGAGCGGATGAACCGCCCTCCAAGTCTTCGGGTACCTGATCGATGGAAACTAAATTACCCTTCTTCTTGCGAATGAAGTCGATACAGTTGTTGGTGGCAATTTTGAATAGCCAAGTGCTGAAAGCAAAATTTGGCGTGTACTGGTGTATGCTTTTAAATGCTTTACCAAAAGCTTCGATGGTAAGATCCTCAGCATCGCTTTTGTTGTTTACCATTTTCAGCAGCATGAAATAAATGGCATCCCGATACCTTTCCAGCAATTCGGCATACGCTCTCTGATCACCTTTTATGGCCAGATCTACCAAAACCAGATCGGCTTTTGCTTTGTCAGAAAGGTTTTGATTTATTTCCATCTAACTTTTTTTACGGTCAAACGAACAACAAGCAAAAGTATAAAATATACAAGTGGTGATAACAAATCGTAAAACAGTGAAATTAAAAATATTTTCTTTTCATTCAAACGGTTTAACGATATTCTTATTACAATGCCCATAAGAATTAGCCTGAAGCAAACTACGCCTGCTACAATTTGAGGTTTAAACTCGATTGCCAACATCAGAAAAGCCAAGGTCCAGAACAAAAGTCGCGAAAGAGGCTCTAAAGCGAGCCATGCCTTAGTGGAAAACCTGTAATACTTGCTTGTTTGCAGATGCCTTTGTTTCTGGGCAAACCAGCATTTATAAGTGGTGCAAGGCACAGAACGGGTGTGAGCTTCGTGCCTATAATCAACCGTTGTATTCCTCTTGTTGGCCACCTCGTGGACAAAGAGATCATCATCGCCCGAAGGGATATGGCTATGCGAAGCAAAACCCCTGTTTTTAACGAAAAGTCCTTTGCTATAGGCCATGTTCCGTCCAACCCCCATGTAGGGCTTCCCCATTAGGGCAAAGCCAAGGTACTGCATGGCGATAAAAAAGGTATCGTAGCGTATAAACCTGTTAAGCAAACCTTTCCTACGCATATATCCGCTATAGCCTAACACCACCTGGTGTTTGTCGTTAAAATTCGAAGCCATGGCTGCCAACCAATGGGGCGATTCGGGTTTGCAATCGGCATCGGTGAGCAGCAACCAGTCATGCTTGGCTGCCTTTATCCCAATGGTTAAAGCCAATTTTTTCCCGTGAGTAAATTTTGGATCGGGAGTGATATTCGTAGTCCGAAGGTGGCTGTACTGCTGCATCAAGCGTTGCAAAAGCATATCGGTATCGTCGTCCGAACAATCGTTAACTACTATAACCTCATACTCGGGGTAATCCTGTTCGAGAACAGAAGGGAGGAAATTGGATAGGTTCTCCTCCTCGTTTTTAGCGCAAATTACAACTGATATGGGAGGAGAACCTGCCGTATCGGGTGTGAACGGATGTTTTTTGGTAAAGGCAACCCTTGAGTAGATAACTATGAAATAGAATAGCTGAATGATGAATGCCGCCGAGAAAACGATTAGCGCAATAAATTCAAAATCAGACACATCTAACAAGGCCGGCATCACAGGCAATGGGTTTTGAAATAATGAGCAATTTTAGTTAAAGTTTTTCGGTTTGACAAAGGGCAAATGGATACTGTTCAAATGTTTTGAAAACTATTTCCACTATCTTTGACCCGAAATTGCCAGAAATGAGATTTACGCTAAACGCAACATGTAAAGACTCTTCAGCCCGAAGTGGAACCATTGTCACCGATCACGGTGAAATCCCCACGCCCATATTCATGCCCGTAGGAACTCTGGGAAATGTTAAGGGGATAAGTCAAAAAGAGCTGGAGGAAGAGATAGATGCCAAAATTATTTTAGGGAATACATACCACCTTTACCTGCGGCCTGGTTTGGAAATCCTGAAATCTGCCGGAGGATTGCACCGGTTCATGTCGTGGGATAGGCCAATTTTGACAGATAGCGGAGGTTATCAGGTTTTTTCGCTGGCCCACAATCGCAAGCTTAAACCCGAGGGGGCCCAATTCCAATCGCATATTGACGGATCGAGACACCTTTTTAGCCCCGAAAGCGTTATTGATATACAGCGTATCATAGGTGCCGATATCATGATGGCATTCGACGAATGCCCTCCGGGCGACTCCACCTATGATTATGCCAAAAAATCACTCGATCTCACGGAGCATTGGCTCGACAGGTGTATTGCCCGATTTAATCAAACCTCGCCCCTGTATGGGCATCAGCAATCACTTTTCCCCATTGTTCAGGGTTGTGTTTTCCCCGATCTAAGGCAAAGAGCAGCGGAGCACATTGCAAAGATTGATTGCGATGGATATGCCATAGGTGGGCTTTCGGTTGGCGAGCCCACCGATGTAATGTACCAGATGACCGAAGTGGTAAACGGCATACTGCCCGAAAGCAAACCGCGTTATTTAATGGGAGTGGGTACACCCGAGAATATTCTGGAATCGATTGACAGAGGGGTGGATATGTTCGACTGTGTGATGCCCACACGAAACGGCCGTAACGGTATGCTGTTCACATCCGAAGGGGTGATAAACATCAGGAATAAGAAGTGGAGCTTCGATTTTACCCCCATCGACCCCATGGGCATAACCTTTGTTGACAAACGCTTTAGCAAAGCGTACCTCAGGCACCTGTTCGTTGCCAACGAAATGCTTGGTCCCCAAATAGCAAGCCTTCATAATCTGGGGTTCTACCTGTGGTTGGTTACCGAAGCACGAAAACGCATTGAGGATGGCAGTTTCAAAACGTGGAAAAACCAAATGGTTAAAAAACTTACGGTTAGACTATGAAGAGATTGGGCTTAAAAATTTTAGATATTTACATTATCAAAAAGTTCATTGGAACCTACCTGTTCGCCATTCTTCTAATCGTGGGCATTGCCGTTGTTTTCGATGTGGCAGAGAAAATGGACGACTTTGTGGGCAAGGGGGTCCCGCTAAAAACCATTGTCTTTGAATACTACGTTAACTTCATCCCCTATTTTGCCAACCTCTTCAGCTCGCTATTCACCTTTATCGCTGTAATCTTCATTACTTCTAAAATGGCTTACAATTCCGAGATCATTGCCATTTTAAGCAGTGGTATCAGCTTTAAAAGAATGTTGGTTCCATACTTCATTTCGGCTGCGTTAATTGCCATCTTTTCGTTCCTGCTTTCAAGCTTTGTCATACCTCCTGCCAACCGGACCAGAATTGATTTTGAAAACACATACATCCGTAAACCCATTCAGAACACTGAACGGGATATCCATCGTCAGGTGCGGCCTAGTGTGTACGTTTATATGCAATCGTACAATACCTTTTCGAAAACCGGTTACAAATTTGCCATGGAGCGTTTCGAAGACGGAAAACTTGTATCGAAAATGATAAGCGATTTTGTGAAGTGGGATACCATTAGCCAGAAATGGACGGCCAGTGCATACCAGATAAGAAACTATTTCGATGGCAGGGAAGAGCTTATTAGCGGCGAAACCATTGATACAACTATCTTTTTAACCCCTTCGGACTTTGCCAGACGGGATAACATAGTGGAAACCATGAATATGTTTGAGCTCAACGATTTCATCGAAGAGCAGAAATTGCAAGGGTCGAACATTGTCGATTTTTACCTTATTGAAAAGTACAGCCGTGTGGCATATCCCTTTTCCTCATTCATACTCACCCTGATTGGCGTTTCCCTTTCTTCACGAAAGGTTCGCGGCGGCATCGGATTACATATAGGCTTGGGATTGGCCCTAAGCTTCAGCTTCATCCTGTTCATGCGATTTACCACCATGTTTGCCGTTGGCGGCAATCTGCCCCCCCTGCTATCGGTGTGGATCCCCGGCTTTGTTTACGCCATTATTGCCTTAGTGCTCTACAGGGTAGCACCAAAATAGCCCTCCTGTATAGTCCATACTAAAAAATCGCAAAATATTTACTAAAGCGCTATTCGGATTTTCCGTCATCGCCGGGCGCAGGAGTTTTGGCTTGCTTCCTTTTTACGATGCCTGTTCTCAAGAATAGCCCGTAAAAACTCCTGAATCTTGGATACTTTTCAACGGCCGGAACAAGCAGACTACTAAAAACAATGCTGAAAAGGATAATGGCGTAGGTTATATCGCGAATAAACTCTCCCCCCTCCAAACCGCGCTGGAAGGGCAATGATGCAAGGGCTGCGGCTGCCAAACCCTTTGGCACCATAACGCTGAACATAACCATATCGAAAGTGGGAATGGCCTGACGAATGGAAAAACGGACAACGGGAATTCGAAGGCAAAACAGGACAATGGTAACTATCAATCCCAAAGCCATAGCCAATACATTTTGCAATTGGATTGATAAACCTATGTAAACAAAAAAGAATGTTTTAAGCAGGAACACTATCTCACTAAAGAAAATCTTTTCGGTTTCGTTCAGCGAAATGGATTTTTTGGTTATATGCTTTTTCATAAAGCCAATGTAAAACATATCCACATTGGCCAGAGTAATACCAAATGCCAACGACGAGATGGCACCGCTAAATCCCAGAATCTCGGCAATACCATATATAACAAACACAAATGCAGGTGTTGTAAACATATTGTTGCGTATCATTCTAATCTTATTAAGGAAGAACGACCACGCCATTGCTCCAAGCCACCCCATTATAGCTGCCAGTATAAAGGAGGAGATGATTTTACCCACCACCAAGCCAATTTTTACCTCCTCCACAAAAAATGTTTCGAGCAGTGCCAAAGCGAAAACTATACACAATACGTCATTTATGGCCGACTCAAGCACCAGAATGGCTTTAGAGTCATCCTTTATTTTTAGGTGCTGTGTCATGGGGATAATCACAGCCGAAGAGGTTCCCCCCACGATGGCGCCCAGCATAAGTCCGGCTACCAGCGACAGGCCAAAAGCAAGCCAGGCAATCAAACCGATCACAACCACTGTTACAAAAAAGCTGGTAAAGGTAAGGGCCGTAGTACCACGAATTGACTGCTTTATGGTTTCGATATTCAAGGCGAGTCCGCCTTCAAAAAGAATGATAACCAGGGTAATGGTTGTGAACATGGGGCCTGCTATACCAAAATCGGAGGGAGTAATCAACCCAAAGATTGGCCCTAACAATAGGCCGATGAGCATGAGAAGCAGCACATCGGGGATACGCTTCCGCTCGAAGATCCCCGTAAAAACATGGGAAGCAAACACCAGCAACCCGACAAAAACTATGATTATGGCATTTTCCATAGGTTAAAATCTAATGTAATCATTTCTGTTCAATCCGTCTGTTCGGATATAAATCCATATAAATTGGGAAATGGTCGCTATATCCGCCGTGATACCGAAATCCAATATAGGTTCTGAAAGGGCGAATTCCCACAAACGCATCATCGGGCTCCTCCAGAAAATCGGCCCTGAATATCTTACCACCATCGAGGCTTGTAAAAACACCATGCTCCCTGTCAAGCAGACTTTTAGAGACAACCATCATATCAATAATCTCCCATGCTCCCTGAAATTTAAGGGTTCCCTCCCCCCTGGCAACATAAGGTAAATGTAGATTGTAAAGCCCATCGGGCTTTAATGGTTCTTCGGGGGGCAATGCCCCCAGTCCTTCAATAAGGGGTTTGCTATCGGGTGTGTCGTTAAAATCGCCCATGATGATGATGCGTGCATCGGGATAAAAAATGCGAATGGAGTCAACTTTGCTAAGTACCAGTTTCGCCGCCGATATTCTACCCGGCTCCGTAGCCAGTGCTCCACCATACTTCGATGGCCAATGGTTGACAAACACATGCAGGGTGTCGATACCATCAAGAATACCGCGGGCATAAAGCACATCGCGCGTGGTACGGGTTGAGTCATCGGGATAGTAAACCCTGAAAAAACGCTCATCCTCCACCACAAACCGGTCAGGGCGATAAATTAGAGCGACATCAATCCCCCTCCTGTCGGGTGATTCGCGATGGACAAGGCGATAGTTAAATTTCGAAAGCGGTGTGTGTTCAATCAACCTGTTCATTACAAACCTGTTTTCAACCTCGCTAAAACCAACAAGCACCGGCGGATTCCATTCGCCCACGGCAGCAATCACCTTGTAAATATTGTTGAGCTTATCGGTCATCCTCTTCCATGTCCAAAATCGTGCGCCCGCAGGCGTATATTCCTCGTCATGGGTAAGGCTATCCTTAAACGGATCGAAAAGATTTTCAACGTTGTAAAACATTACCCTGTACCGTTCCTGACCATATACATATCCGTTAGTGGCTAACAGGATAATAACAAAAACTAAAATAGGCCATTGTTTACCAACGGATTTCATTGTAAAGATTTTAAGCTTACAGATAGCTATTCGACTGGATAAAGATAAAAACAATTTTTTTAAGCTACCCGGAAAAAGGCTGAAAAACGCCCTACTCCACCCGCTCGTAAGCACCCAGGTCGGGGCCATCGTCGTCAAGTCTGCTGACGTTGTTCAGATCAACCGGAAAAGAGATGGCAATATTGTATAGGCCAAAGTCCTTGGCAGGGCTAAGGGTATCGAGCTGAAAATCGTTTTTTTTGGGGTCAATAAATTTAGGGTTCTCAGTCAACAGGTTCACAAACCGCGTTTCGTCATTCAAATCGAAACCAGTATCTACCCTGAGTATGGTATTGTCAAATTTATAGTTCATCTGAGCATCAACCGGCTGACCATTATATATATTATCCACTTCCAGCTCATTGCTCCTTGTTCCGTAAATTATGCAGTTGGCAAAATAGGCTTCCTCCAAATCCCTCGTTTCCAAATACCATGGTCCATCGGGTGGTTCCAACTGATACTCATAATAATTATTGAGGAATAGCGCCGGTCCTTTTCTATTGATATACTGCCCCCAATAGTTGGCAATGGTACAATGGTAAAAACGGTATCTTCCACCTAAGGTCAAAGCAACGGGGTAATAGGCCACGTTGGCAAAAAGGCAGTTACCTGCCTCCACAATAGCCCCACGAGCATACAGAGCAGTATAGCTCATGTTAATAATCTTGGTATTCTCGATTTTCAACGTTGGCATACCCACCACTGAAAATGTATCAACCACAACGCCAAGAATGCCATTCTTTATTTCGGCCCAGTTGATATGATTATCGCGGCTGCCGGCACGCAGCCATATCCCTCCCCACTGTCCCGCCTTATCGCGATAAAACATCTCCAGCCTATCGCCTTCAAAAATAACGGGGTCGTCGGGGAGGCCATTAACCTTAAGACTTCCGGCCACATGGACCAGTGTATTGTTATGCAAATGGATATGAGCACCGGGATCAATGGATAGTTCAACCCCTGGCAATACCCACAAGCTGTCTATTATCAGGTATGGTTTATCGGCCGTGAATACAGTATTGGAGTAAAGTATTTGCCCCCTCAACATGTGAACGTCCTGCCCCCACGACATCAACTTAACGTCCTGGAAATTTCCATTGGTCTCAAAAACAACCGAATCGGGAATGAGCATGGGCGAATTCTGATCAGTGGGATCGACCGTAACCTCAACAAACACAAACAGGCTATCCCTTGCCCTAAGCACTACGTCTTTGGCTTGGTGAGACGGCTCGCCGTCAATATTAATCCTGTATGGCGAACTGTTGCCCCCAGCCAAGCTTACCGATGTGATAATCAAATCGCTTTTATTCCTGTTGTAAACCTTAAAATATCTGGTGGCCGAACCAACGGTGGTGAATACTGTATCAAACATCAGCGTATCGGTGCTAAAGCTAAGCTTCAACGCCGGATCGTTGGAAAAGTTTTCCTTTTGGCACGATGCAGCCAACAGGAACATGATAAAACTCGACAGGACTATGGCATTCCTCATGAAAGAAAATATGTTAACGGTCAACCTTATAAACTGCTATACCCCGTAAATATTGTGGTATTACCTTATAAAAATAGGCAGGTAAGCCCACTCCGTTAGCCTGCTCCTTGATTTATTGCCTTATTCAACCGCCTAATCTCGCGTGTAATAAAAGTAAATGCAATGATCCCCGCGATGAAATCTGAAATGGGTGCCGACACCCATACCCCGTTGACGCCACAAATGGTCGGCAGGAATATTAGAATGGGAATTAGCACTATCACCTGCCGAAGCAGCGACATCAAAGCAGAAATGGCTGCCTTCCCGGTAGATTGAAAATAGTTACCCACAATAATCTGAAATCCTACAACCGGCAGGCCTGCCATAAAAATTCTCAAACCTCTTTTCCCAATGGCCAGCAATTCGGCATCCCTGGCATTAAACATTTTTATGACCAGCGAAGGGAATAGTTCCATAAGAGCAAATCCGACAATCGATACAATAACCGCAGCTTTAAGACAGATAAAAAGCGTTCGCTTTACCCTCACAAAGTTTCCGGCTCCGTGGTTGAAACCGTATATGGGCTGAGCCGCCATGTTAATGGCAATGATAGACATAACCACCAGCGTGGCAACGCTGTTGATTATTCCCATAGCTCCCACAGCCAGATCGCCTCCATGCTTAATGAGCTGAATGTTGAACAGCCCCTGAACAAAACTGGCAGCGAACTGCATGGCAAAAGGTGAAAATCCGATGGTTACTATTGAGATAACTATCGATCGTTTGAGCCGGAAGTTTGATGCTCGCAGCTTGATTACTGAGTATTGAGACCTGAAGTGGTTGATAACCCATACGCAAAGTATGAAATTGGATATGATTGTGGCCCAGGCTACCCCTTGAACCCCCATTCCGAATACAAAGATAAAAATGGGGTCTAACACAATGTTTGTGCCCGCACTGATGAGCATTGAAAACATGGCAATGCGTGCATTCCCCTCTGCCCGTATCATGTTGTTCATGGAGAACCCCACCATATGAAACATGGTGCCAAACAGTATAATATTCAGATATTCATTGGCGTAGCCAATAGTATCGTCACTGGCTCCGAATAACCTCAGCAATGGCTCTTTAATGATAAAACCAACAATAGTGAGCACGATAGAAGTTATAATCATCAGACTAAAGGCGTTGCCAAGAACCTTCTCAGCGCTGGCAAAATCCTTTTTCCCAAGAAAAATGGAAATACGCACCCCCGAACCCATGCCGATAAGCATTCCAAACGCCATCATAATGATCATGATTGGAAAAACCACGCTCAACCCCGTGAGTGCCAAAACACCAACCCCCTGCCCCACAAAAATCCTATCCACAATATTGTAAAGCGAATTGACAACCACTCCCGTAAAGGCAGGCAGAAAAAATTTCCAAAGCACTTTACGAATGGGGGCTTCGGCAAGCAGCTGAATATTTTGATGATGCTTTTCCATTTTCAATCGAACCTGCAAATTTAGTAAATCATAACGCCTGAAACGAAAACACACAAAGAACTTTGAACCAAGTATATTTTACTGGAACAAAACGTTTTATCGCTTACATTTCATCCTAAACAATTATATTGCAAAACATTAGCAACCAAATAAAAAATAGGAATATATTTGTACTTCAAACTAAAAACAACAACTCCTATGGTTAACAGAGCAAAACTCTTACCCATTGTACTCACAGTAATTCCATTCATCATGTCGTGTAACAGTAAACAAAAAGTTGATCTGATAGTTAAAAATGCCAGGATTTACAGTGTTGACAGTGCCTTCTCTGTATACCAAAGCATGGCTATTGACAACGGAAAAATTGTTGCACTGGGAACAGACGAAGAGATTGAAAAGAGCTATACTTCAAAAAGTATTTACCGATTAGGAGGAAAACCTGTTTATCCCGGATTTATCGATGCTCACTGTCATTTCCTCGGCTACGGATTAAGTTTACGCAACGCTTCGCTTTCAGGTATTGGATCGTGGCAAAGGGTGGTTGAAAAATTGGTGGAACACCACCATAACTTTCCTTCGCAATGGGTACTGGGGCGGGGCTGGAACCAAAACGAGTGGGACGTCAAGGAATTTCCCACCAATGAGTTGCTGGACAATGCTTTCCCCGACAACCCCGTGCTGATAACACGCATCGATGGGCATGCTGCCATAGCCAATACCAAGGCACTGGAAATGGCCGGTTTTAGCCCCGATACCGTGGTGGCGGGAGGCACGCTGATGAAAGTGAATGGCAAACTTACAGGAGTACTGATTGACAATGCCATTGACCTTGTGCGCAGAATTGTGCCCGAGGCTACACTAAACGAAAAGGAAACTGCCCTGTTGACTGCACAGCGCAATTGCTTTGCCGTGGGACTCACCTCGGTTTCAGATGCAGGATTGGATTTAAACGATGTGCTACTCATTGATGAAATGCAACGGAGGGGTGATTTACAAATGCAAATCAACGCAATGCTTGCCCCAACCGATGAGAACTTCGAACACTTTGTGCAAAAAGGCATCCATTCAACACCCTACCTCACCGTGCGCACCATTAAACTTTTTGCCGATGGAGCCCTTGGCTCCAGGGGAGCTCTTCTCCTTGAACCCTACAGCGACGCCAAGGGAACCCAAGGGCTTCAGGTTGAAACCCGCCAACGGCTAACCGAGATTTGCCAAAAGGCTTTCGATGCCGGATACCAGGTTGCTACCCATTGCATTGGCGATGCTGCAGTAAGGCTCATGCTTGATATTTACGAGCAATTCCTTACCCCGGGGAACGACCTGCGCTGGAGAATTGAGCATGCCCAAATCGTTCACCCTGATGACTTACCCCGATTTGGCCGCCTAAAGATCATCCCATCGGTGCAAACCACTCATGCCACTTCCGACATGATTTGGGCTGCCGACAGGTTGGGCAAAAGAATAAAAAATGCTTACATCTACCGTGATCTTCTCAATCAGAATGGTTGGCTGCCCAACGGCAGTGATTTCCCCATTGAACATATAAATCCGCTTTATGGCTTTTATGCTGGCGTTGCCCGTAAGAATCTGGAAGGTTTCCCCGACCAGGGTTTCCAAACCGAAAATGCTTTATCACGCGAACAAGCGCTTAAAGCCATGACCATATGGGCAGCCAAAGCATCGTTCGAAGAGTTGTCAAAGGGTAGTCTGGAGCCCGGAAAAAATGCCGATTTCGTTGTTATGGAGGATGATATAATGGCCGAACCCATTGAACGTGTGCCATACATAAACGCACAGTTGACTTTTATTAAGGGAAAAAAGGTATTCGGAGCATTAATTGAATAATGTTTTATATATTTGTTTAACTTTCGTTACTTTTTTTTGCAAACACTATGGAGATCAAACTGGCCAATGAGCATAATCTTATTGAGGTTTCCTATATTTTCAGGGAATGCTCCCAACAATTCATTGAAAGTGGCTTTCAGTGCTGGGAGTTTGCCCATTCGAGCTATGAAGATATTGCAAATGATATATCCAAAAAATATGTTTATCTGGCGTTTATAAAAAAAGTCCCTGTTGGTACCATAAGCCTCAGACCCGATAGTTCCGACACGAGCATTATTAACATAGATCGATTGGCCATATTCCCCCATTACCAGCGTCGCGGTTTTGCCAAAAACCTGATTGATTTCGCTATTACCGAAGCCGGTAAAAAAGGAGCTAAATCCGTTAGGGGGGCTGTCCCTTCGCACAACAGGATGCTTGTTAAACTACTTGAAGAAAGGGGATTTGTAAATATTGGCGAGGTTGAAAAAATGTTCAACGAAGCGAAGGGTACTATTTTTGAAAAGATCTTGAGAAAGCATTAAACGCCCATCTGCATTATAAAATTCTCCTACTGAACATAACTTATGATTAGATATTTTACCCTTTGGGCAATTTAATGGTACCAACCCAGTTAAATAATGGAATCTTTAGAACTTTTGTATGGCTTTGGGTTTTCATATTTTGATATTTTTGATAATTTTGATTTTTTAAACAACGAATACAGATTACTCATTCCTTAGGCAACATGGTTAGGCGAAACCAAATTGTATTTATTATCATTGCGTTGTTAATTAATACTGGTATTGCCAATGCCCAAGATCCCGGATTTTCACAGGTATATTCCAATCAGCTTTACCTTAACCCGGCATACGTAGGCAACCCTTTCTACATGCGCTCACGGCTGGTGTACCGTAATCAGTGGTTAACCACACGTTCGCCTTACACTACCTACGGGGTTAATTTTGACCGGTACTTCATTAATGCGAATAGTGGACTGGGCATTAATATTGTCAACGACCGTCAGGGCCAAGGGGCCTTAAACCGGTTAGCGGCAGATATCATATACTCATACGCCTTTCAAGTAACCTACGATCTACTGATCAGGGGGGGGATTCAGGCTGGCGGTATTTTAAAATCGCAAAACGCAAGCGTTTTGGTTTTCCCCGACATGGTCGATCCAAGCGGTGAGGTTGTAGGCTCTCCTGGTTTTGCAGGAACCACCCGATTCGTTCCCGATTTTGCTACGGGCGTTGCTGCCGAATGGGATATTTTCTATGGTGGAATCGCGGTACACCACCTTGCAGAACCAGTTGAGTCAAAGTTTGGACGGCAAAAGGTAGTTTTGCCCCGTAAGTATTCAGCACACTTCGGATGCGATATTAATTTGTACAAAAGGTATCTTTTTCGGAAAAATTTATACCTATCGCCCAATATTATTTATCTACAGCAGCAAGACTTTCGTCAAATTAACCTTGGTCTCTACCTGTCTAACCATTTTTTCACTGTTGGCCTATGGGTTAGAGAGAATTTGTCTTTGGCCAGCCACACCTTCGTTTTCCTTGCCGGATACCACAATGATGAGTATTCCGTTGGGTATAGCTACGATTTTAGCATTATCAGGGGAGGGTTCCGAGGATTAAATACTTCTACTCACGAGGTAACCTTTGGGAAGAATTTTAAGTATAAGACAATTGTAAGAAAAAAAATTCGTTACATTAAAAGTCCGAAAATATAGTTTTTTCGTTCGGATAGCGTTGACTTAATTATATTTTACTATATTTGAAGTTACAATTATTTTGAATCAAAAGGAAAAAACCATCCATCATGAAATTGAAATACAGTCATTTAATTTTGCTAATGGCAGGGGTAGCAGGGCTATCATCATGCAAAATGTTCGGTGGTAAATCAGGAGAATCGTCAACTACCGGTTGGAGGTACAACGACCCTAACTATGGTGGATTCGAAGTTGTCATGGACTACACTCCCAAAACCGGTCCGGGATTGGTTTTTGTCGAAGGCGGTACTTTTATCATGGGGAGAGTTGAGCAAGACGTCATGTACGACTGGAACTCGACGCCACGAAGGGTAACGGTTGCATCATTTTACATGGATGAAACCGAAGTGAAAAACGTTGACTACCGAGAGTACCTATTCTGGTTACGGAGAGTTTACGTGGCATACCCTCAGGTTTATAAAAATGCACTCCCTGATACGTTGGTATGGCGTAGCCCAATGGGATTCAACGATCCTTATGTAACCAACTACTTTAGGCATCCTGCCTACAACGACCATCCTGTTGTTGGAGTTAGCTGGCTGAAGGCAAGCGATTATTGTCTCTGGCGTAGCGATAGGGTAAATGAAATGCTATTAGTGAAGGGTGGATGGATTAATCTGGATTTACAGCAAAAAGACCACGAAAACTTTAATACGGATGCCTATCTTCTCGGCAAATACGAAGCTTCTGTAAGGAACACCAAGCCCAGCTTGAAACCCGGTGAAGAGCAGGGACGCCAAATTTCTTTCGAAGACGGCATACTCCTTCCAAAATACCGCCTACCCACCGAAGCAGAATGGGAATTTGCTGCATCGGGTTTGATTGGCAATACATACGATGAGCGAATAGTTGAAAGAAGGATTTACCCCTGGAACGGTCATAACGTCCGCAACAGCAGTTCCAGGAACAGAGGCGAAATTATGGCCAACTTCGTTAGAGGAAGGGGCGACTACATGGGCGTTGCAGGAAACCTGAATGACAAAGAGTTGATTCCAGGCCCGGTAAAATCATACTGGCCCAATGATTTTGGGTTATACTGTATGGCAGGCAACGTTAGTGAGTGGGTTCTGGACGTTTACCGTCCGCTAACTTTCCAGGATATGGACGAGTTTAGGCCTTTCCGCGGTAATGTGTTTCAAGAGTTAGACCTAAATCCTGACGGATCGGTTAAAAACGTGGACAGTCTCGGAAGAATTCGCTACAGGGATGTTACACCGGAGAATGCCGCTAACCGCCGAAATTACAACAAGGCATACTACATCAACCACTTGGATGGCGACGTGGCATCCAGCATTTTGGATTGGGAAGATGTTGAAGGTTTTGGCAGCACATCTGACAAGATGTACTATCAGGGACAAACCACAAGGCAGGATAGACCCAATGATGGGATGACTACACTGATCAACGACAGGGTTCGTGTTTACAAAGGCGGCTCATGGAAGGATCGTGCATACTGGCTTAGCCCGGGAACCCGTAGATTCCTTGACGAAGCCTCGTCGCAAAGCGATCTTGGATTCCGCTGCGCTATGGAAGCCGTTGGTTCACAAACAGCTGGTAAAAGAAGATAGATTCATCATAAATGCATTAAGACCTCATTACTAACATAATGAGGTCTTTTTTTTTCAATGACGAACTTTTTGATACAATGAATCCCATTGAAATTATTTACCCCCTTATTGAAAGCAAACATACAATCTCAACCGATAGCCGGTTGGTAAAGGAAGGCGATTTATTTTTTGCTCTTAAAGGAGGAAATTTTGACGGGAACAAGTTCGCTTTAAATGCCATTGAAAAGGGTGCTTTCATGGCAATTGTAGATGATCCCTCCATTGTATCAAGTGCCAAAATTCTTTTGGTTGAAAACGTTCTACAATTTTTACAGGAGTTGGCGTCTTATCACAGGTCAAAACTTGGCATTCCCATTATTGCACTTACCGGAAGCAATGGTAAAACCACCACTAAAGAACTTACTGCCAGAGTTTTGAGCATAAAGTACAATACCTATGCTACACAGGGCAATCTAAATAATCACATCGGAGTGCCACTAACCATCCTCTCAATCCCTTTGGATGCTGAAATGGCCGTTGTTGAAATGGGGGCCAACCACGAGGGTGAGATTGGCATGCTATGCCAAATTGCAAGCCCAACGCATGGGATTATCACTAACATAGGTAAAGCACACCTCGAGGGCTTCGGTTCATATGAAGGGGTAAAAAGGGCAAAAGGCGAACTCTTCTACTTTCTTTCAAGAAATGGCGGTAGTGTGTTTTACGATATTGACAATAACGTATTAACAGAACTGCTTTCATCTTTCCCGTTAGGGGATAGGTCAATTCCCTATGGACGATCTATTAACCATGTGGCCGGCATTACATCGAAAAACGGCAGATTGACCTTCAACCTTTCTTTCCATGACAGTAATGCCATCGAAGTCAATACCCAACTGGCCGGAGAGTATAACATTGAGAATATTCTGGCCGCTTTATGCATAGGAGTTCATTTCGGGGTTGATAGGGAAAAGGCCATCCATAGTATCGAAAGTTACACACCATCCAATAGCCGGTCGCAAATAGTAAGTACCAAAACGAATACTCTTCTGGTGGATGCTTACAACGCTAATCCCAGCAGCATGAAAAGTGCTCTTGAAAACTTTTCGCAAATTCCTCATGCACTGCCCAAGGTAGCCATACTGGGCGAAATGCTTGAATTAGGGAAATATTCAGAAGAGGAACATGGTAGAATTACTGCTATGGCAGAGCAGATGGGTTTTGAGCAATTAGTTTTTATTGGAGAAAAGTTCATGGCAAATCAGACCAACCACTTATGGTTCATTTCAGCAGATGATTTCATGAAATATATAAAGCACAATCCATTAATCAATAAGTTCATTTTTATAAAGGGGTCGAGGGGTGTGAAACTCGACACCATTGTTGGTTCTTTATAATAGATTCTGGTTGTACAATCATACAAAAAAGAGGCCCACATGGGACCTCTCTAAATGAAAATAAGATTGACGTTCTTCTCTTCCGTTTTTAATTGGCAGTGTAAAAATATCTTTTAATCTTGTGAGTAGGTGTTTTCTCAAAGGGTTCAACCTGTTCAATCACAAGGTGAAGCCTGGAAAAGGTGGCCACCCTTGAGTTGACATACTCCTGGATTTCCTTCATTATTTCCAGAATCCGTTCATCAATCATCTGCTGGATAGTGAGCGCCGTTTCCTTCAACATGGCGTACTTTGCCTGTAACTCCTCACGATTCAGCTGAACCTTGGCAATCAACTTACCACGCATTTCATAAACCATGGATTCGAGCACCATGGCATGGGTATTGATCACATCCTCAATATCCTCGGGATAGATATTCTCACCGCTTGGGCCCACTATCATATTTTTCAGCCTGCCTTTCAACTCAATAAAGCCATTGGGATGTAGAATACCCAAATCACCGCTCTTCAGCCACCCATCTTCAGTAAGCACCTTTTTAGTTGCCTGTTCATCATTGTAGTAACCCGACATAATATTGGCACCTCTCACCCATACTTCCCCCTCTCCCGTGTCGGAATTGGGCTCATGTATTTTAACTTCCTGCCCCGGAATCGAAAAGCCCGCACAACGGAACTTAACCAATGATGGGGCACATCCCGAAATAAGTGGGGAAGCCTCGGTCATGCCGTAGCCAATGGCATATGGGAAGCCCCCTTCAAACAGGAATCGCTCTACATCGTACGATAACTTCGAACCACCAATCCCGAAGAAATGCAACTTTCCGCCAAAAGTTTTGTGCAGTTTGTGGGCAGCCACTTTGTGTAGCAATTTCCTAAAAAAGGGTTTCTGATAAAGCTTCGCTTTCAATTTCGACGATGTTAGCTGGGGCAATATTTTCGCTTTGAATATCTTTTCGATTATCAAAGGTACAACCAGCATCATGGTTGGTTTTATCAACTGAAGCGCAGGAATGATTACCGCTGCAGTAGGTGGTTTTTGTAAATAGTAAACCGATGCGCCTCTCATTAAGGGCATGATAAAGCCAATGGTACACTCATAGGTGTGCGAAAGGGGTAAAAGGCTAACCAGCCTATCGTTTGAGTTGATTTCCTGTATTTGGAAAGTGGAAAGACAGTTCGAAATTATATTTTTATGGGTTAGCATCACCCCTTTAGGATTACCGGTTGTTCCCGAGGTATAAAGTATGGCCAACAGATCTTCCTCCATGGGTTCAGGATAGTTGAAACCTGAAAACTCAATGTTGGCTATGGGCTCAGGTAAGGTATAGTCAACCGATAATGATTCAGCACTTTCACCGGGCATGACAACTTGAAAGTTGTTTAGTAGAATCACATCAGGAGAGCCAATCCTGCCGATATTTTCAATCTTTGGGTATAACTTTGACGAAACGAAAATGGACTTAGCTCCACTATGCTCTATAATTCGTTGAACTTCAACTACCGAAAAATCGGGTAAAATGGGTACTACCACCGCGCCAATACAGGCAATGGCAAAATAGGCAATGCCCCAGTTGGGGCTGTTTTCGCCAAGTAAAGCAACCCTGTCGCCCTTCTCAATACCCAACGAGATCAATAATCCCGAGGTGTTGGTAATATGAATCGAAAGGTCGTTGTAGGTTATCGGCTTTTCACCTACAAAGGATAATGAGGGCAGATCGGCATACTGTACGCGCGAACGATTCAGTATGTCTTTTAGAGTTAAACTACTGTATGTTACCATGTAATCAGCGTTGGTTTGTATTTAACCAATAGTCCCATTGGTGTAAGGGCGCAAATATACGTACAAATTTCCATACTGATTCTCTTTTAATCAAATGTATTTACTAATGCTGTAAGACGTTAATTATTAGACAGATGTGATACAATGAACCTCCATTGAACTATTCCAATGGCAGGGATTGCCAATGCTTTTTTTGAGTATTATAATTCTTGCTAAAAATGCATATATCAACCTTACAATCATCGAGTTGAATAAAAGGAAAGCGTTTTTTCCAAGCGATTAATGACCTAAAATGGAAATTCAAAAAGGGTATTGATTACGAATGAAGCACCCGCCTGTTCCGATTGCTAACTGCAAGCAAACCCATAAAGGTAAAGAAACCATTTACCATCAAGAGTTCAAAACCAAACCTATAGCCGTTGAATATTTCTTGAGAATACTTCGACAGGAAATAGCAGATGATGGGCGAAAGAATTGCTATAAGCGGGACCCACTTGTCTTTCACATCCAATTTAGTGAATAGTCCGAATGCGTACAGTCCAAGCAACGGCCCATAGGTGTATCCTGCCACGGTAAAAATAGAATTGATAACGCTTTGGTCGTTTACCGCTCTAAAAACCATGATAACCAGTGCGCTAAGTACCGAGAATGCAATGTGAACCCGACGGCGTACCGTTTTTTGCTCATCCTCGCTCCTCCCCTTTAGGTTAAGAATATCTACAGTAAACGAAGTGGTTAGAGCAGTCAGCGCCGAATCGGCGCTTGAATATGCAGCCGCAATGATGCCGATAATGAATAGTACGCTAACCACCTTGGGGAGATAGCCCTGCGTGGCGATTATGGGAAACAGGTCATCGCTCTGGGCAGGAATGGCTATTCCGTTTCTATGCGCAAAAACGAACAGCAATACGCCAAGGGAAAGGAAAATAAGGTTAACCGGCAGGAAGGCAAATCCGTACCAATACATGTTTTTTTTGGCATCGCCAAGGTTCCGACAGCTCAGGTTCTTTTGCATCATATCCTGGTCCAGCCCTGTCATCACGATGGTAATGAACACCCCGCTAAAGAACTGTTTCACAAAGTGTCTCTTATCGTTCCAATCATCGAAAAACCAGGTACGGCTATACTCGCTATCGCGAATGGTTTGAACCATCTGGGCGAACGACAGGTCCATTTGCTTGGCGATAAAGATAATACAAAGGATTACCGTTGCCAACATAACTGCTGTTTGCAACGTATCGGTCCAAATTATTGTCTTGATGCCTCCTCTGTTGGTATAAATCCAAATCAGTACAATAGTAATCACTACTGTTACCCAGAATGGAACATGCCATGCATTGAAAACATTGACTTGCAGCACGGCAGCCACTAAATAAAGCCGGAACGAAGAACCCACAAGCCTTGAAATCAGGAAGAATACCGATCCGGTTTTATAGCTGAAAAACCCAAAACGACCATCGAGATAGGTGTAAATAGATGTTAGGTTTAGCCTGTAATACAATGGCAACAGAACATTGGCAATCACATAATAGCCTAACAGGTAGCCCAGCACAAGTTGCAGGTATGAGAATTGACTGGCACCCACCATGCCCGGAACGGAGATAAATGTTACCCCCGAAAGCGAGGCTCCCAGCATGCCAAAGGCCACTATATACCAGGGCGAACGCCGATTGCCCAAGAAAAAAGCCTCATTGTTGGCATTACGGCCCGTATAGGCACCAATGGCTATCAGCACACCGAAGTATAAAACGATGATAAGAATCACCCAAATAGGCTCCATGCGAAAATTCTTTCATATCCCCGGGCAAGTTCCAATGCTATTAATTATTAGTGAAACCTGCTCCGAAAATAACCGTGCAATGCTATGGAAAAAAGGTGAAATAAAAAATTTTTTCTTTCAACCGCTTTTGGTTGATAATTTGTAGATTTGCAGTAGTTCGTAAAAGAGTATTATGCACATCCATAACTACCCTTCGAAACTTCTTGAGAATGCGGTTGATGAATTTGCCAAGTTACCCGGCATTGGCAGGAAAACAGCCCTGCGGCTTGTGCTGCATCTCCTTAAACAGCCCACGAACGAAGTAGAATCGTTCTCCGATGCCTTGAAAGAGCTCAAGCAGAATGTAAAATACTGTAAGGAGTGTATGAACATTTCCGACACGGAGATTTGTAGCATTTGTGCCAATCCTCGCAGGGATTCGTCCCTCCTTTGCATAGTTGAGAACATTAAAGATGTAATGTCCTTGGAATCAACCAATCAGTACAATGGGCTCTATTTCGTTTTGGGTGGCTTAATCAATCCTATGAATGGGATCGGCCCGGCTGATTTGAACATCGAGGGTTTGATAAACAAAATTGCCCAGGGTTCCGTTAAAGAGGTTATAATGGCCTTAAGTGCCACCATGGAAGGCGACACAACCATTTTTTATCTGTACAAGAAGATTAAAAATTTCGATATTGAGATAACAGCTATAGCAAGGGGAGTCGCCATTGGCGATGATTTGGAGTACACTGATGAGATAACCCTTGGACGGGCACTACTGAACAGGACTAAACTTGAAGCTTCGTTTGCTACATAATAAGAATTATGCTATATTTCGAACATATTGGCTAACATGAGAACGCTAACCATATACCTCATTATCTTTGCTCTATATTTGCCTTGCATATCGGTTGCTCAATCGGATGGGCTTATCGCTTCGGGTTATCAGAACCTTGAGTCGAAGAATTTTTCGGCTGCCGTCAACGATTTTTCCATGGCTTTGAAAGAAAATCCACGGGATACAGCTGCCCTTAGCGGCATCATCAGGGCGCATACCCTAACCGAAAATTTTAAAGAAGCTCAACGCTATATCGATTTAGCCCTGAAGGATTACCCCAGTAGCGCTGAGTTCCACATGCGTCGTGGGATTCTGAACAACTTAAAGGGTCAACCACGTAAGGCCATTGCCGATTTTGACAAGGCGCTTGAACTGGCATCGGGCCCAATTGCTGTTTCAATCCATATCAACAGGGGGGCTGCCCATCTGAAGGACGAAAATTTTTCAAGCGCCATGGACGATTTTACGGAGGCATTGGATATTAACCCCAGGAGCACATCTGCCCTGAACTACAGGGCATTCATCAGTTACAGAATGGGAAATTTTGATGACGCCATACAGGATTACAATAAATCGCTGGATTTGGACCCCGAGAACGCTATGGGCTACTACAACAGGGGTATGGCACACCTTCGTTCGGGGAATAAGCCCAAGGCCTGCGCCGATTTTCATGCATCGTGCAGCCGTGGAAACATGAACGCCTGCAAAATGATTAAAGCTGAATGTGGCGGTGGGAAGTAGCCAACCTGCAAGCGTATTTTCTCTATTTGTTGTATCCTTTTTCTTTTTAAAGGTTATCCATTGGCTCAAGAACGAGGATTTGTTGTTTAAAGCCACTATTTTTACATCTTCAAACCCTCAACTAAACCTAAACCAACGATGAGAAACAACAAAATACTTGGAATCACTATCGCAGCCTTTGGATTAGCATTACTGCTTTTTTCAGTTTTCCTTGATGACATCGGCATTGGACGAACTCCCGGATTTGGCTTGGGGCAAATTGCCGGGACTATTGTAGGAGCAGCCTTAAATATTTACGGACTCTTCAGAATGAGAAAAAATTAACCTGTCTGTTTGACCACTTTGCCAAAAAAGAAATAGCACCTCTCCATTGGAAGGTGCTGATGTAGTCGTATAATAGCCGGAATCCTTTTAGAACTTCACATCTGTATCCCGAAGTAATGGCAAACTTGCATCCTTGGGAGAAAGGATAATATCTTCTTTCCTAATACCCCAATTGATGTTCAATTGCGGGTCATTCCACATGATACCTGTGTCATATTCAGGGGCATAAAGATTATCCACTTTGTAGATTATCACTGCGCTTTGGCTTAGCACGACAAACCCATGTGCAAACCCCCGCGGAATGAAAAGTTGCTTCTTGTTTTCACCTGAAAGATTGACCGCCACATACTTGCCAAAGGTTGGCGATGCCTGTCGCAAGTCCACCGCCACGTCAAGCACCTCTCCCTCGGCACATCTGACAAGCTTTGCCTGAGCAAACGGAGGCTTTTGAAAATGCAACCCCCTTAGCACGCCATAGCTCGACTTCGATTCGTTATCCTGCACAAAGGTTATGGGTCCCACCTTATCTTCAAACTCTTTCTGGTTGTACGATTCAAAAAAGTATCCCCTGGAATCGCCAAAAACTTTGGGTTCGATGATAAATACCCCATCGATGAATGTTTTGTTAAAAACCATATGCTTGATCAATAAAACCTTGCCTGTTTGATATTAGTCAATCTGCCCCAGGCGTTCCAACTTGTAGTCGCCCGAGAGAATGTCCCTCCACCACTTCTCGTTGTCGAGATACCATTTAACTGTACTCCTAATCCCCTCCTCGAATCTGGTTTGGGGTGACCAACCCAACTCCTTCTTAATCTTAGTGGCATCAATAGCATACCGTTGGTCGTGTCCGGGCCTGTCCTTTACAAAGGTTATCAACTCCTCCCTCTTCTTCACCGATTTGGGCTTAACCATCTCATCAAGAATGGTGCAGATGGTTCGCACAATCTCTATGTTCTGCTTCTCGGTATTGCCACCCACATTGTACGTTTCGCCAATTGTACCCTTCTCGAAAACGGTTATCAGGGCATGAGCATGGTCCTCAACATAGAGCCAATCGCGGACGTTATCGCCCTTCCCGTAAACGGGAATCTGCTCTTCGGACAAACATTTTAGTATCACAACGGGTATCAACTTCTCGGGAAACTGATAGGGCCCGTAATTGTTTGAGCAATTGGTGATGAGAACAGGCAATCCGAAGGTATGAAACCAAGCCCTAACCAAATGGTCAGACGAGGCTTTGCTCGACGAGTATGGCGAGCGGGGGTCGTAGGGTGTGGTCTCGGTGAAGTACCCCTCCTTGCCCAACGACCCGAAAACCTCATCGGTGGAAATATGTAAAAATCTGAATTGCTGCTTCTTGGCATCAGGGAGAGTGGCCAAGTGGCGTCGGGTGGCCTCAAGCATGTTGTAGGTTCCCATGATATTGGTAACCATAAACTGCCCCGGGCCATCTATGGAGCGGTCAACATGTGACTCGGCAGCCAAATGGAAAACACCCTCGGGTTGATACTTGTCAAAAAGGGCAAAAAGCGCCTCCTTATCAGCCACATCGCACTTTTCAAAAACATATTTCGATGCATCGTCAAGGCCTTTCAACGAGTTCAGATTCCCTGCATAGGTCAGGGCATCCACATTGATAATCCGATACTTATCGCTTTTATATAAAAGGTGAACGAGATTCGACCCAATGAATCCGGCTCCGCCGGTAACGATAATGGTTTTTTTCATGTCTTTCTCCTTAATAATTAGTGCCTTAATGGCTATCTGCTTTTTATCAATCTCTTCAGGTAATCGGCATAGGTGCTCTTACCCAGCTCTTCGGTAAGCTTAACAAACTGTTCCTTGCCTATATACCCCATGTTCAGGGCTATTTCCTCGATACAGGAAATTTTTAGACTGGTTCTCTTTTCTATGGTTTTGACAAAATCGGTGGCCTCGGAAAGCGCCTCATGGGTACCGGTATCCAGCCAGGCATAGCCCCTGCTCATCACTTGCAGTTTAAGGCTACCCCTTTGTAGATATTCCTGATTTACAGAGGTTATCTCCAGTTCTCCGCGCCACGAGGGTTTCACATTTTTGGCAACCTCCACCACTCTGTTTGGATAGAAATAGAGGCCAACCACCGCATAGTTCGATTTGGGCTCCTTGGGTTTCTCCTCAATGCTAAGCACATTTCCCTGCGAGTCGATTTCGGCCACTCCATACCTCTCGGGGTCATCAACATAGTAACCAAACACCACCGATTTCCCCTCATTCTCAACCATGCTCACCGAATTTTGCAACATCTTTTGCAATCCGGCACCGTAAAAAATGTTGTCGCCCAGCACAAGGCACACATTATCCTTGCCAATGAAACTCTCGCCAATGATGAAAGCCTGCGCCAATCCGTCGGGCGAGGGCTGCTCGGCATACTCAAAATTTACCCCCAACTGCTTCCCGCTTCCAAAAAGGTTTTTGAAGTTGGGCAAATCGTGCGGTGTGGAAATAATCAGAATATCCCTGATTCCGGCCAGCATCAGCACCGAAAGGGGGTAGTAAATCATGGGTTTGTCGTAAACCGGCAGCAGCTGCTTGCTTATGGCCCTTGTTACGGGGTGTAAACGGGTGCCGGCACCGCCGGCAAGTATTATTCCCTTCATTTTAAAATGGTTATGCTTCTATGATAATGGTTGCCAATCACATTCTTTCTCCCTTTCCAATGGCATACACCTTAAAGCCAATCTTTCGCAAAGCGTCATGGTCAAGGATATTCCGTCCATCGAACAGGAATGCGGGCTTCTTCATGCTGCTGAATATCCTTTTCCAATCGAGGGTTTTAAACTCGTCCCACTCGGTGACCACCGCAATGGCATGTGCATCTTTACAAGCATCGTGTGGGTTGTCGTGGACGGTCAGCATTCTGTCGTTCTCCTCCGAGGAGCGACTGCCCAAGAAGTTTAAATCGTTGTACATGCTGCCGGCAGTCACACGGGGGTCGTACACATGAACCAGCGCCAGGTCGTTGAGCAGATGATCGGTAACGTAGATGGCTGCCGACTCCCTGGTGTCGTTGGTATCCTTTTTGAACGCCCATCCCAGCATGGCGATTTTCTTATCAGTAACGGTATTGAACAGGGAGGTAATTATTTTTTGAGCAAAACGGCGTTTCTGGTAATCGTTCATTATCACCACCTGATCCCAGTAGGCAGCCACCTCGGGCAGGCCAAAGTGCTCACACAGGTAAACCAGGTTAAGAATATCCTTTTGGAAACAGCTCCCCCCAAAACCCACCGATGATTTCAAAAACTTGGGGCCGATACGGCTATCCGTGCCAATGGCGTGGGCCACCTCGTCCACATCGGCATCGGTTGCTTCGCAAAGGGCCGAGATGCTGTTGATTGACGAAATCCGCTGGGCCAAAAAGGCGTTGGCAACGAGCTTGCTCAGCTCCGACGACCAGAGGCGGGTTTGGATAATCCTCTCGCGGGGTACCCAATGGGCATAAATATCGGTGAGCGCCTCAATGGCCTCCATCCCTTCGGGGGTTTGGTCGCCTCCAATGAGTACGCGGTCGGGATGGAGCAAATCGTTTACGGCCGTTCCCTCGGCCAAAAACTCGGGATTCGACAGAACCCTAAACTTCACCCCGTTGCTGCTTTCGTCTAGGATTGCCTTAATGGATTGCGCCGTTCGTACCGGAAGAGTCGATTTCTCCACCACTATCTTATCCGATGTGGCTGTTTGGGCAATCTGCCTCGCACTCAGCTCAACATACTTAAGGTCGGCGGCGCGTCCTTTGCCCGTACCGTAGGTTTTGGTAGGCGTATTCACGCTGATAAAAATCATTTCGGCCTCCCTAATCCCCTTCTCGATATCGGTGGAAAAGAAAAGGTTACGACCTCGAGCCTCCTTCACTACCTCCAGCAATCCGGGCTCATACACGGGCAACTCATCGGTTTGCCACGCGGCAATGCGATCGGGATTGATATCAACAACGGTTACCCTGATTTCAGGACATTTCTGAGCAATCACTGCCATGGTGGGCCCACCCACATAGCCTGCTCCAATACAACAGATATTTTTAATCTTAATCATTTCCAATGCTAAAAAAAACGATGATACAATAAGATGTAATTACAACTCTAACTGCAAATAAAGGGTAATATTACCAATAATGGAATGAATTTTATCGTATTGTGTTTAATAACAATATGGCTTTGCTTTTTCAAAAAATTTGTCACCAAAAAACACAAAATCAATAATCTGATTTTCAAACTATTATTTTAAATAGACACCTAAAAGTTTAGCCAATGCAGGAAACGTGTTCCAATGAAATTGAAAAAAGCCCTCTTGGGTATGCTTCCTCGCTTTGCGGTAGTATTGCACCCACTGTTTTAGCGCCAGGGTTTTCACCTTTCCGCTCACTTTAGTTCTTTTGCAAATACTCCATACGTTGTCCACTATCTCCCTTAGGTATAAAGAGGTATAGATGTACTTCCCTCTTTGGGTCTCACCATCCATCCTGAAATAATTCAATGGTTGCGATATGAAGCAAAGTCTGCTGTTGTGCAGCAATGCAACCCAGAAGTACCTATCGCCTCCCAGCCTGAAGTTGCAAAGCTTTTCCCAGTTGACCTTGGATATCAAATCTCGTCGGAAAAGAACGGCACCCGCATTGGGTATTACGTTGATAATGGGCATAAAGCGAGCCAGCAACTCATTGCCATCCATGCAGAAATCGCTTTGCCAAAGGGTTGGATGAAGCACGCTAAGATTTTGAAGATGATTTCCCACCACCTCATCATCAGCGTTCACAAAGTTGGACTGGCAGTAGGCCAATTCAACACCTTCGTTGCGTTCAATGGCACCCATAAGTTTTTCTAACAGCTCAACATGGGCAAAGTCATCCGATTCGGCAATCCATATGTATTGTCCCTTGGCCAAATCCATCCCCTTTTTCCACTGCCTGAATGGGCTGCCCGAATTGTGTGCGTTAAAACAGGTACTAATACGCTTATCCTGCGATGTATACCGTTCTATCACCTCACGGCTGTTGTCCGTTGAGCAATCATCGAGGATGATAACCTCAATATCATCGTAAGTTTGATGAAGAACGCTCTCAATCCGCTTTGGCAGAAAGCGGGCATGGTTGTAATTGGGAATTATTACGCTTACGGTTGGCAAATCTGAACCTTTTGAGTAAACCTATAGCGTGAGTTGAAATTTTGTGTTTGATAAAGCCATCGGGATGACTAACGGCAACACAAACCGAGCATATTAATTTATACGGCAGGCAATGAAATTTTATCAAGAAACAGCCTTGCCCATGTCTCAAAACTAATCAATGCCCAGGCTGATGCCCCTTCGTGCTGCGACATGGCAGGCAAATGGGAGAAATGCTTTTCTACCAATGACGCATTGTAAATACCCCGCTCCCTGATGCCGGGGACAATGGTATCGAGTACCCACGAGCGGAAATCTCTATTGCCGTAAATATCGGTCAACGGTATTTCGAGTCCTGCGGATGTAGCATTGGAAAACTCCTTGCCAAAGTATTTCTCCGATATACCTTTTAGGATAATACCAGCACCACCATTTTGACTCAATCCATTTTGCACCAGATACTTATCAGGTAATCGCCTGGCGAAATCAACCACGTTATGGTCGAGGAACGGCACCCTGTTTTCCATGGATTGGGCCATGGTCATCTTCTCGTGCCTCATCAACAAATCCATAAGGGTGGTGCTCAATTCGTACCTCTGGCTCTTACGAACAAAACTGCCATTGCCCGAATCAAAAATTTCTTTCCTTTTAACTGCCGTTAAATCCAACCGGAAGTCGGGTTTCATTTGCATCAGCAAATCGAGATTGAAATGGGCAGAGGCATTAATATACAAATCTGCGGCTGAAAAATCTTTACTGTTTCCAACTCCTCCCCCACGATTCTGCATACTGTTGAGCAGATGAGGTGGCCCCACCAGCAGCTCATCGGCACCATCGCCGCTAAGGAATACGGTGAAGTAATCCCTTGACCTTTCTGCCAACAGCAGGGCTCCCAATGCGGAGGGCGAAAACAGGGGGAAATCGAAATGCCAAACGGCCTTGGCAAAATTGTCAACGTAATAGTCGGTGCTCAAAATAAACTTATGCCCCTCAATGCCTATTTTACCCAAAGCGTAGTCGATGCACTGCTCTTCCGCAGAGTGCTGATTATGGGGTATCACCGATACCGTACCGGCATTGCGGCTTTTCAGCGTATCAGCAGCCAGCATGGCAATAAGCGACGAGCCAATGCTTCCCGACAGCTGACAACCAATTTTAACATCGCCCAGAAGCTGCAGCTGCAAACTCTCCTGTAGTTTTTCTTCCAACCACCCTTTGGCCTCGTCAAAGTCAATATCCAACACCTGGTCACCATTGTAAATCTCCCAATACTTCCTGATTTGGATGCCATCGGGATTTACTTCAATATAATGGCCCGGCTGAAGTGCATGAACGTTTTTCAACAGGGTTTCGTCTCCGGCAATATACCCAAAGCGTGTGTACTCATCGAGTTTTGAGTAATCCAACTCAGCCTTGAAACCACTGTGGTAAAGAAATGTCTTTACCTCTGAACCAAAAATAAAGGTATCGCCATTTTTATGGTAATACATTGGCTTTATGCCCATTCTGTCCCTGGCGATGTAAGTGGTTTTCTTTTTTAAATCGATGATACACAGGGCAAACATACCGTTGAGCTTTTCGAGCATACTCTCGAAACCCAACAGCTGGTACAGGTAAAGTATGATTTCGGTATCGGTTTTACTTCTAAAGGCAAACCCCTTGCTTTCAAGCAACGATTTGTACTCAAAGGCATTGAAAATGCCTCCGTTAAAGGCAATTATTACCCCATTCTTGTAATCCACCATGGGCTGATGCCCACTTTCCGATAAATCGAAAATGCTCAACCGCTTAAAACCCACTCCACAATTATAGCCCTGAAGGCTAGTGACAGCCTCGAATGGTTTGAACTCCTTGAATGTAGCCTCGCGATTGGAATAGACAACAATACCGGTATCGTCGGGGCCCCTATGGTTGATTGCTTCGGTCATTGCGGCCAACTCGGTGATGTTGACCCCTTGGTTTTTCAGATTGATGATACCGGTATATCCACACATAGGCTAATGGCTATTTAATATTGCGCTGTCCATCAGCGCTAAAAATGAAACTGCATGACCGAAAAGGTGAATTTCTGCGTACCAAGTCACCCCCAAGTCCCGCGGCAAAAATAACGCTAATCTCACAATCCGCAAGGGCTGCTCTTTGAAATAAAAAGCCACTTTCGTGGTAGCACTCCAATGTCATGGATGTCAAATATTTCATGTAAAAGGAAAACAATGAACCTTCCTATTATCCCTGATTAGCCATTTCGCCATGCCTCAATGCCTCCCACCAGTTCGGACGTACCTGCCGTGCAGAGGTATTGGGGAACTTGAGCATTTCCCGGTGCTTGTTCTGTATTTGCGCTTTCAACTCCTCCACCCTTTCGCCCTCATACTGTGTGAAGGTTATCCGAGAGCCCTTCTCCCCGTCGTAGTACTCCACTCCCAGAAAAGGGGCATAGGCAGTACGATGATTAGCGGTTAGTGCCAGAATGAAATCCCAGTCCACAAGCCTGTTCAGGCTCTCGTCGAACCGAAAGCCCTTGGCCACCACATCCCTTCGATGGCCGAAGCTGTTGATGTCGATATGGTTCAGCTCCCAACATTGGGCCCACACAAAGCGTTCGCCAAAATAGCCGATGGTCTCATTGCCATCGTTGATAATCCTGGCTCCGGAATAACAGGCATCAAGCCCTCCGTACTCCATAAAGACAATCATGGTTCGCAGATAGCCGGAGTACCACGCATTGTCGGTATCCAGGTAAAAGATGTACTTCCCCCGCGCCCTTTCCAGCCCGTGATTGCGGGCATGCGATACCCCCATGTGCTCCGTGGAGAAATAGCGAATCCGCCCATCGTTGTACTTGTCGGCAATTAACAATGGCAACCCGTCGGTGCTGCCATCGTCAACAATCAGCAACTCCCAGTTGGTGTGATGCTGATTCAACACGCCGGCAATGGGTTTATGAATGCAAAATGCCCTGTTGTATGCAGGCATGACGATGGAAACCTCAATGGCATCAACCGAATCCCTGTGGGCTTCATAGAGCCCATCAATCTGTCTCAAGAACCTTCTTTCCCTAACCCTGTTCCACACCTTCCTCCGCTTGCTGGGCTTACGGTAGGGGATAAAGGGCAAGGCGTGCAGTATATCCTTGAGGATATCCTTGCAAAGGTTAACAATCAGCATGAAAAAGGGGAACTATAAAAATCAATTGGCCACTCTTTTTAAATAGCCCTTGGGATTCCAGGTAATCAAAAAGGATTCCCTGCCTCTGTCAATCTCAAAATTCCTATTTCTCTCAATAAAAGCTTCAATGGCTTCGTAGGGTCCCGGCTTTGGGCCCACCTCTAACCCACGGTAGCAAATACTATCCTCCACTATGAAATAGTGTCCGGGCTTAACAAGGGATTCATAGGTTTCCAATACGTTCAGGGTATTCTCGTAGGTATGCGAACTATCCTCAATTATCATCACACTCTCATCCTTCCCAATCATACTCCTAACCTGCTCGAAGGACTTAACGGCATCACCCTGTAAAAATGTAATCCAGGGGTGATTTCTAACCACTTCAGGCACTCTGCTGTGGTTGCAAATTTCAATCACAATAAAAAAAGGAACTATCGAATATCGACCTTGATTAAATACCATTACTCCATGGACACCAACACATCACAAATCCTGTCAACATCATTATGGCTCAATTCAAAGAAAAGTGGTAAACGGAGCAAACAGTCAGCATATCTATTGGTTTGCGGCAAATCGGGGCCATCGTGTTTGTTTCTATAGAACGGACTATGGTGCAAACTTAAGTAGTGAAAAACCGACAGAATGCCATTGGCTTTTAGTTTTTCAACAATTTGGTTACGTTGCTCAAGATTTTTGCAAACCATGTAGAAAAGATGCCCGTTGTTGGTTGCAAAATCGGGGATGAATGGTAGGCCTATGCCATTTTCACTTGCCCAATGACCAAGCTTCTCATTGTAATAATTCCATATGTCTATCCTCTTTTGCTGTATTTGATTCAAATGCTCCAGCTGAGCATAAAGGAATGCAGCAATTATTTCGGATGGGAGGAATGACGAGCCGATATCAACCCACCCATACTTATCCACCTCACCCCTGAAAAATGCGGCACGATTGGTTCCTTTCTCCCAGATTATCTCGGCGCGTTTTGCAAACTGCTCATCGTTAATAACAAGCATCCCGCCCTCGCCTGATATTATATTTTTTGTCTCATGGAAGGAAAAAGCCGACAAGTGTCCAATGGAACCCAGCGGTTTTTTTACCCCATTTTTACCGGTATAATAGCTGTCGATGGCCTGCGCCGCATCCTCAACAACGAAAAGGTTATAACGATTGGCCAGAGCCATTATTCTGTCCATATCGCAGGCAACGCCTGCGTAATGAACCGGTACAATGGCCTTTGTTTTGGACGTTATGAGCCCTTCAATGGCTTCCTCGTCAATGCCCGGATGGTCCTTACGGCTATCGGCAAAAACAATTTTGGCGCCGCGCAAAACAAAGGCATTGGCAGTGCTGACAAAGGTATATGAAGGCATTATCACCTCGTCTCCGGGTTGAAGATTGATAAGCAGAGCTGCCATTTCCAACGCATCCGTACAGGAAGTGGTGAGCAGGCATTTTTTAAAACCAAATTTGTCTTGAAAAAAAGCATGACACATCTTTGTATATTTGCCATTACCCGAAAGTTTTCCGGTATTAACAGCATCGTACATGTAGTGAGCCTCTTTGCCGGTTAAATAGGGTTTGTTGAAAGGGATATTCGTGTTCACAATATTGATGATATTAAAAGGATTAAATTGACAAAATGTGGATTATTACCTTACGGTTCTGTTAAAAATTTCAAGAACAGGTCTAATAATATAGGAGAAAACTTTTTGCCCTTTGATTGGTATAAAAAATATGCAGATTTCATAGCACTTTCTCTGATTTCAAGGATATTATCTTAAAGCCTGCAATAGATTCCACTCCTCATAATTTTGGGATACATACTACTCCTATCGGTTACGGCTTTGCGTACGGGCAGAGGATAAAACGTCTGTACTTTCAACCTACACGCAAAATCAGTTAATTCTCAAAAACTTTTATGTTGCTCTTCTACACGCCTGACGCAAAGGCCGTGTTAGTAGTAGTGGCTTTATTTTTCGTTCGCTTCTTTGACAAACAGTTCGTGAAATTTTTGTTGTAAAAGTTTTTTGTCAGGCAGCTGTGTTTTATACTCTGATACCATTGTTGGTGAAAGGCTTCTGCTTAAAGCATACTCTACGACTTCACTGTCTTTGTCCTTGCAAAGTAAAACTCCAATACTCGGATTCTCATTCGGTTTTTTAATATCTCTGTCTAGTGCTTCCAAGTAAAAATTTAGTCGCCCCAAATGGTCGGGTTTGAATTTGTCAACCTTAAGTTCAAAAGCCACTAGGCATTGAAGTTGGCGGTGGTAGAATAGCAAATCAATGTAAAAGTCGCTGTTACCAACTTGTAACTTATATTCTTCTCCTATAAACAGGAAGTCCTTTCCTAGTTCGAGAATGAAGTTTTTCATTTGCCGTACAAGTCCACGCTGCAACTCGCTCTCGCTATGCGCTTTAGGTAAGTTCAAAAACTCAAAGACATAACTGTCTTTGAAAGTGTTTGTTAAGTTTTGATTACTTTCTCTCAACGCTGTCGAGAGTTTTGAGTTCCCAATTATTGTTCGCTCAAAAAGACTGGTTGAAATTTGCCTTTCGAGTTGTCTGAAACTATAACCTTCTTGTTTGGATTGCTTTATATAAAACTCCCTTTCTTCGGCAGTCTTGCACCTTGAAAATATTGCCAAATTATGCGACCAACTAATTTCTCTCAACAGTGTTGAGAGTTTTGGGAAGTCCCTGTAAGTCTCGTAAAACTGCTTCATTCTCCACATGTTTTTGTCAGAAAAGCCTTTTATTTCGGACTCATGTTTCTGAATATAATTGGCTAATTCTGTCACAACAGAGTCGCCCCACTCAGATTGTTCAATTTTCTTGCTAATATATTCTCCTATATTCCAATAGAGATTTATAAGTTCAACGTTTACGGCTTTTATGGCATTGGTACGAGATTGTTTGATTAGCTGAATTACGTCAGTAAATCTATTATCCATTATTTATCTCTTTATGCTAAAAAGTTGTGTTTTTTCAGGTGTAAACGGCATCGTACATATAGTGAGCCTCTTTGCCGGTTAAATAGGGCTTATTGAAGGGGATTTGCATATAAAAATCGTTAAACTTAGCTTACACTTTTAGAATTTTCAACGAGTTTAATCCAAAAATAATACCTCCAACAAATGCTGCTGACAATACCTCTGCAACATAATTCATTAATGATACACCAATAGCAATTTCTGGCGATACACCTACAAGAGAATAAAAATAAACAAAGAAGCTCTCTCGCAATCCCAATCCACTAATTGCAACTGGAATGATTGTTAGAATGGTAATAATTGGATAAAATGACATGTGCTGATATAGTGGTAAATTTACATTGAAAGCTAGAAAAACAAAATATGCTACCAGTATAGTACAACACTGAAGAGATAATATCAAAGCGACGGAAGGTAATAATACTTTTTTGTAAGGAAAAACAACAAGAGAATAGTGTGTCCTCTCGATAAAACCAGTTATTTTTTTAAATATTCCTATTTTCCTAATGAGTGATGAAACAATTGAATAGCACCAACGATTGGTTAGGAAAAAGAATATGCAAAAAATGCCCAGGTTAATAAAAGAAATCAAAACAATTACTTTCTCCTTGTTGGGGAAATAGGGTACAAAAATACTGCTAATAAGCCCTATCAATGCGAGGAGCGACAATCCAATCATCCTTTCTATAATCACAGAACTACTGGCAGTCTTTTGATTAAGTTTATTCTTATGCTTTTTCTCAATCAAGTACATCCTAGCAACATCGCCACCCTGCGATGAAGGTAGAGCTATGCCCATAAAGGTGGCCATAAAGGCCATTTTTACCAACGTAAAAAAACTTTCGTTAACCCCAGAATGTTTGAGAAAAAGTTGCCATCTATTCATGGCAATTGTATGAATAATAACAAGCCTAAAGAAAATACCTAAAAGGATATAATGGAAATACTTGATTCCCTTGAATAACTCTATCACCCTAATGTCAAACTTTTTGAAAAGGATGTAGAAAATGACAATAGTAACTGCCAACTTAATATAGGTTGAATACTTTTTCATCCTCCCACTACAACTGATTTAACACTTTGGCTGGCACGCCAGCTACCAAAACATTATCGGGTACATCCTTTGTAACAACAGCACCAGCTCCAACTCTTGAGTTCTTACCAATATAGTTACATGAAGAAAGGATAATGGCATTTAAACCTATATAGGCATTCTCTTCAATAACTAACTGCGTTTGAATATTAACATCATTCCCTTTAACTAATTCATCTAAGTCCCTATGATGTGTTAATATTGTAACGCCTTGGGCTATCCTTACATTATTTTTGATGGTTAAAAAGCCGGTATAATCAATATGAACATGCCGAGAGATAAGAACGTTATCCATAATAATTATAGAACTATTCAATTTCCTATGTTCTCTATCAATAAAAACACCATTTTCAATATGAACATTTTTCCCTATGTTAAAAAGTAATTTGTAAACTCCTTTTCTAAAAAAAATCAACAATGGTAAATTAAATAACCTACCATCAACCATCATTTGTCCAAATAATCTAATTACCTGAACTAGGTTGTAAAATAGTATTTTCATAAACAATATATTTAAGTTACTTTGAATCTACTCTACTAATATCACTTTTTATGTCTAAATAGGTTTCACGGAGGTTAAATCTTGGGAACCAATTCAACTCTCTTTGTGCTTTTGAAATATCCATTAAATAAACGTTCTCATCGGCAACAAATTCTTTCACCTGTTCGATACCCGCTTCATTCATAAAAACATGATTAATGGTTGTGCAAAGCTGTAAAAATGAATAATTTTCTATCATTCCAATATTGAAGATTCCCATTTTGTCTGATTGAAAAATACATTTCTCTATTGCATCTATAACATCTTTAATATATATATAATGCCTTTTGCCCTCCCCTTTTCCGAAAACAACTTGATGTTTACCCTTCAATGCATTTGATAAATATGTTTGAAGTACATATCCTTCACGTTCACCTAGCCCAATAGTTTGGGCTAGCCTAAGAATTTTAATTTTCAATCCCTTTGAATTGAAATATAAGGCTGCATCCTCTACCATTTTCTTTGATAACCCATATTCATTTGAAGGAATAGTAACTAAATCTTCAACCCAAGGTATTTGGTTAAAAAAAGAATAAGCAGAAATTGTTGAGATATTTACAATATTTACTACATTAAATTTTAAGCAAGTCTTAAATAGTTCGATAGAAATTAGTATGTTGCTAATGTAGTCTGCGGTTTTTTTCTCTTTCTCCAGCCGCTGCGCTGCTAAATGTACTACTGCCTCGGGTTTAATCCTTTCGAAAATCTGTTCAAGGCTTGCCTTGCCATAGTCTGTTGTGATATAGGGAACTGATCGATTCTCCTTTGTAACAATGTACTGACAATTCTTTTTACGACCCAGCACGAAAAGTTCGTATGTTGATGCCAAAGCGTCAACTAAATATTTCCCAATAAAGCCACTTCCCCCAGTAATAAGAATTCTCATTGCTTATGAAAAATTATTTGATATCCAACCTTCTCTGCATACTGATTAATTGGGCGGACTATCTCGCCATCTCGATAATACCATTCTGTGTAAACAGCGTCCTTAACTGCATGAAAATTCTTCATGCTAAATTTATCGCCAGGGGATGAAGTGAAAAATATTAGTTCTGCCCTAGGGGCTTTATCTGGTTTATTCTGTTCAAAAATGCTAATATCTACCTCGTTATTAATTAAATGATTTACAATAATATCAAAAAGATTTATGCCCTTTAACTCTGAGATAAGACGCCAAATATGACAACCATCTAACCGTGGTGTAATTTCAATGATTTTGGGATTTTCGTTTTTATCGATTTTAATTTGAAAATATGCAGGTCCATTTTTGATATCGAATGTTTTAACAACTGCATTAGACATTTGGGTGATTTTCTCAATATTCAATTTTCTAGTTACTGGATACAAATGGCTTTTAATAATCCCGCCTGGGTACTCATTGAAACTAATACGTTCAGTAATAAATTGAAGTACTATTTGATAATTAACTACATAAATATTTATGGATATTTCAAACCCTTCAATATATTCTTCAATGATTGCAGTTTTAGTTCTTGAGTGGCTGATTGCAAATTTAAAAGAGTCCAAAAGTTGATCTGCACTATAAATTTCTGTAATACCTCTCTGACCCTGACTGTCGTTTGGTTTTAATATTGCAGGAAAAATAGCCCATTTTCCCAAATCAGATTCCTCTGTAACCTCCATTGATGTCACAGAATAATCTGGTATGCTTTTTAAAGTATTTCTTAAAAGAGTTTTGTGATTACAAGTATTTGCTGTTTTTGAGGAGATAAATACTGGTAAATTTAACTTTTCGCTTACAGAAGCTATTGTAGGCATTGCAATATCTGACCCAGTAGAATAGATAACATCAATTCCATTTCTCTCAACATATTCGGTTACATTATTAATATCAGTAATATTTATGATACTAAAGTAATCAGAAACGTCAATACCTCTTCCTTCGGGGAGGTAGCTGCATGAATGTACCTCAAGCCCAAGCTTCTTACAGTGCTCAATAAAATCAACCTGAGCATTACCGGTTCCCAGAACTAAAATCTTTTTTCTCCTCAGCATAATCTATTCCTTAATAAAATCGTCTAAATCAAGTTTTTGTTGCTCTTTTATTATTCTAATCAGATACTCACCAATAAGTCCAATTCCAAATAGGTTTAATCCTCCAAAAAAGCTAATTAAGGATACAGTTGAGGTATAACCAGGAAAAGTTATTCCTAGAAAGAATTTACGAATTATTGTAATGGCAATAAATACAATTGAAAATAACAATCCTATTACACCCGTAACACCAATCATTTTTAGAGGCAAAGAAGAGTAGTGCAAAATGTTATTTAAACTAAGGCTTATTAATTTACTTAAAGAATAATTACTTTTCCCATACACGCGGGCATTATGCTCCACCTCAATATTGACAATATTATCTGTTAGTTTTATTATTATGCTAGATAACGAGGGCATAGCATTATGCGTACTTACAGCCAACCGCCCAATTTCTTTTGTAAAAATCTTAAAGGATGATTTAACCAAACCCTTTGGTTTAGCTAAAAACAAAACATCTATTTTATTTAGTATGAAACTAGCGACATTCCTCCATACACTATGCTTTTTTTGAGCGTAGCTAGGCAGTGCAAAAATAACTTCAATATCTTCGTCACCTTGCAGGGCATTGACTAACCGAGGAATCTCTTTAACAGGATGCTGCAAATCATCATCCATGGTAATAATATAATCTCCCTTGGCTTTAGAAATACCGACAAGTAAAGCTATATGTTGCCCTTGATTTTTTCGCAAATTAATGACTAGCACATCGGGATATTGAAAGTTTATTGACTTTAAAGCCTCTTGGGTTGGCTTAAAGTTAGGACTATCATTAACAAAAATCAACTCAAAAACAAAATCCAGTCCCTTCTCCAACTCAAAAATCTGATTGGCAAGTTCCTTTATACTCTCACTACTTTTATAAACAGGTACAATAATGGAAATTAACATATTGTTCTCCCCTCTCAATGAATTAGATATTGTACTATATACCTATACAAAAATAACGCATCATTCGGAATATGGAACGATAAATAATAATCAAAAAGTGAAAAACGTTAGCGTTTAATAAAAGCATCCCAACCATTTCCCGACACGTCCTTCACCACTATGTCATCATCATTACCAAATTTCCAATATCCCACAAGTTCGGAATACTTTTTCCCTTTGGCAAGGTTCTCATTCATTTTTATTAATTCCTGTGGAGTAAGGGCTTTATTCCAAATTTGAACCTCGTCCAACTGCCCATCAAGAGTATTAGCACGTGCTCCCATTATTCTAATTGGGTTACTTGTTTGGTAAACTTCAGTATTTACTGGAAATAATCTGTTAGTGATAGCCTTACCATCAACGTAGAGAATTAACTCACCCTTAGACATATCACGGACTGCTATTATGTTTACCCATTTACCTATAGGGAGAGTCTCTGTTGGATTAAAACTGCATACGTATGCCTGATTCCCTGTACCAAAATACCATTGCCCAACATTCTCATCTCTAATTCTTAAGTTAAATTCATTTTGATGATCTGATTGAAACTTCGAAATAATTGAAGTCCATGCAGTTGGATAGTTATTTAATTTTATATTCAATGCAATGGTTAAATCACTTGTGAAATTAATATTGTCACCGACACTAATCTCCAAGCACTCAGTGGGTTTTGACTCGTGATACTCTTCAAATGATTTTGTTATATGATAAATTTCAACAACTTGTCCTCTTCCTGAGTTAAATCTTTTAACAAGGGGATTAGATAGCATGTAATTATAATACGACTGCATATATTCTAAACTCTTTTTTCTTTTATCACTTAAGTCTGCAGATTGTCTATTTAAAAAGTCCAGATATCTCTTAGAAGTCACATAATATGCACCTTGTATTCTGTCAACTGAGGGTTTATTACTAATATCAAGACCCTGAATTTGTTTTACTTCTCTAGTATTATTTATACCTATCCTTTTACAATAATGGTTAATAAGATAATTCTTAAAAATTCTATCTAAATATAAGTTTCTATTACGGTGATATTTAAATACTTTTGAAATATTTTTTGAGATATCCATATTGTTTACATCATAAACAATAGGTACTTCATACTCAAGGTATTGCTCTAGGAGAATTACTTCATTTTCTAATAAATTTTTCTCAATCCATCTCTGTGCAATAATTTTGTTAGATTCTTTCCATTGAAAATTTTCTTTATATTGCAATAAACTAGGCAGTATTAAAAATTTTATTGACAATATGGAAAATATAATTAAGAAACCATACTTAATAATACTAATTGCTAGGATTTTCCTTTTACGCAATAGATATAATAACGTGGTAAATACACTAGCTACAGCTAGCAGTGAAAGGAACCTTACTAAATTAAAAGCGGGAATAAACCAGTAATGTGTTATTTCAGAAGAGTTTATATAAGGAATTATTAAAAGAACTAGCATTAATATTGATGGTATTACAATTTTTAAATACCTTTTTGAAAAAACTAAAAATAATAATGAAAACAATACAGGGCCTGTACAAAATCTTTTAAAAATGTTATATATTGCGATTAATCGTTCACTAACAGAATAATGGTAAACAGCCCCCCAACGAAAGGAAATTCCCTCTCCGGCTCCCTCACCGCCACCTCCTCCGCGGCCTTGTAATCCTAATTTTATTAATGATACTGCTTTTTTATGATAATCAACATATGGTTGGAAAATATATAGAGAAATTATGAAAACAATTCCTATTCCTACTATGTGATGCCAAGTTATGGTTTTATCATAAACCCTATATAAAGTATAAACCCCTAAAAACACAACTAAAGACAATGCTGAAATCTTAGAACTAATCGCAGCAGCTACGACTATTGCTAGAAAATATAAATAAACCTTATTCTTGCTTTTAAATGCAAAAAGTATTGCAAGAGTTACAAAAAAACCTACAAGTTGATCTGTTTTTAAAAAATTTGCATAAAAAATATTATCGTAACTGAATATCGTTATAAAGAAAAATAGAAGAATTAAAATTGATGGAATCTTGAGATTTTTTGCAATGTTTGAATAAACAACAACACCTAAAACTACGAAAACAGCAAACACATATCGAGCCACCAAAACAAAATACCCATTATAAAACATTTGCATGGCATATTCGTCTAGAGATGAATATTTACCAACAAGTAGTGAGGGAATTGAAAAAACTATATACACGATATAAAGAATATACATCCCCAAATTTCCATATCCATCCCAATGCGGATTAAAATCTCCCCCAAAGAAACCAATAGAATAGTTGTACACATTGTTCTCATCGATTCTTTCTCCCCAAAAATCCCAAATTGTATAGGTTTGTAATAAACCGATGACAAGTACTGCTATAAGCAGTAACAAATGCTTTGTTTGAAATTTGAAATTTGAAAAATCAATCCCCATAACTTTTCTCTTGAATATCCCCCAAAAGTTATTAAGAGTATTGACGGTATAATTTTGAATGCTTTTGCTAAAGATTATCGCTATAAATAACACAAAGGCAGTTCCGATAATATGAATGATTATTGGAAGCCATCGAATACGTGTTATCAAGATCCCCTGCTCAATACTAAAACTATTAATATAGTAATTAAGCCGAATAAAAAGAAGGGTAGAAATAACAACTATTAAAGCAATAAGAATAATATTGAAAAAAACTTTTCCCTTAAACTTCATATTCTTATATAATTAGCAGTGAATACATAGCAAAACTAATCAATCCCCTTATTAAGGCATTGCTCATAGTGAAGTCTGACACTCTTTAAAAAATAAATACTTCAAAATACCCGTTTAATGCTCCTTATTCAATGATTAAAATGAGTGTGTTTCCATGTATGAGGGAACTTTTTAAAAGAAAGGCATTATGGTTTATCTTACTTTTGAAATTTTTGCATCTCGCTGGTATTCAGAAAGGTCAGACACAACTCCATCCTTTACACTATTAAATCTCCAATAACCCACAAGATTTTTGTCGCGAGTTGGTTTTTTGATAGGCTGGCTTGACGAATTGATTTCTGCTATATTTAATGCCTTATTCCAAATCCTCACTTCGGCAAGGGTAGCATCAAGAGAAGATTTTCCTAACGCCATTAATACGATGTTATTGTTGGCCTCAGCAGCTAAGGGCATGGAATTTAACCGCCTCTTTGCTACCTCCTCACCATTTATTAGTAAAGTCAAACATTTTAACTCTCTGTGTCTAATGGCGGTTAACCTAACCCATTCGTTTAAAGGTAAAACCTTGCTTGGGTCCCAACTTAATACGAAAGCTCTATCGCCCGCACCAAAATACCAATGACCTAAATCTTTGTCTTTAATCCTAAGATTAAACTCATTAAGATAATCCGTTTTAAATTTTGAGATAATGCCCGTCCAGGTTTTGGGATAACTATGCAACATGATATACATATCAATTGTGAGATCCCCCTTGAAATCATCCGAGGAACTCGTTTCGATTACAGCCCTTTCCTTTTCAAACCTATAACCGGTCAGTACCATTCCCTCATCTTTACAACTTGATAGTAGGGCGATAGAAATCAATCCAAACAGAAAAAAATTATTAATCCTTTTCATAACAAGTATTTTAGAGTGGTTTTGAATTTTCATCATGCAAATTTAAAAATAATTGAACACAAAGAGGACGAATTGCTTAATATTAACGATTTTAACGAACTAATATTTATTTTCATAAAAATCAATGAGATTGTAATCGACAATGTTTATTGGTGTTGGTTTTTCTTGAACATTTCTTTCTCAATCGGTTCACCAAACGTAGGATGGGTGCATTTTTAGTGATTCCTATTCAAATGAACCTTTTGAACGATGTTGTCTATCTCTTGTTTAAATCTGCTTTCCCAAGAATTATGCTCTTTAAAGCGGCTATGATCATAAACCTTATTGGACTTAAGTACTTGTTCTACATAGGCAACAAACTCCTCATCGTTGTTGGCAACAAAGAAACCATCCACATTATCGGGAATATTATTAATTCGAGTTGACACAACGGGGAGGTTGTAGGATAGGTAAACAAAAGCTTTTAGCGGGTTCATGTTCTGGGTTAGTGCTGTGTCGAGATGAGGGAGTATCCCCACGCTAAACTTTGACACCCATGCTCCAATCTCATCGTAAACAACAACTCCGGGCATGAGTATATTATTATGATTTTTCAATCTTAAAACATCTGGATTAGTGTGTGTTGACCCCACGAGTACAAGCAAAGTATCGGGAAACAAAGTTGCCAGCTTTTCAATTAGAGGTATATTAATCTTACTTTCAAGATTACCCACAAAACCAATTACCTTTGAATTTGCTCTTAAATAATCAGAAAACTTTTTATGGGCAGAATTGTTCTTTGGTTGTACTCGAGGGGTATTGATATCACAACCATTGGGAATTATTTTAATCTTACTGTTGTATTCAATCATTTTGTCTTGCACTTCCTTGCAATTGCAATAGGCAGAATCGGCTTGTTTAAGAAGTTCTCGATAATTAACCGTCAGTTTTTCCTTTTGAACTTCTGAAATATTTGGCCAAGACCTATGATCATCAATCACATCGACTACTAAGTATGCAGGATTAAATCTGTCAATAATTGGCGAAGCATGAAAATTCTTCGGGAAAAACCAAAAAACCGATTTTTGTGGCGTGACTTTCTCTTGTTTCAAGATGTTTTCAATGAATTCGATGTATAACTCTTCGAATGCTTTAGTATCAATTCTCAGCCCGTTCCCTTTCTTATCATTGTTATAAATGTAAACGTTATAGGAAATTTTACCGGTATTCATCAGTCCTAATGCTTTCTCGTAGGTTTTGGAATATATTAACCCAAACTCTTTCAATTCGTCTGTACTATACCCTCTCATTTCGCGAAGCTTAGTTTCCGAAATGGGTGCATCAAAAACTATTACTTTTCTTGTATCAGGCCTTTGAGCAAGGTACTTTATAATCATATCTGACCTTCTGCCATAAAGGGTTGTGTCATTCTGCTTCCAAAAGAGCACATAATCAACCCCATGGTTTAAAGAATGGGGCTTTCCGATTGCTTCATGTTTTATGTTTTTAGCAATATGCTCATCTAAAATACTTAGTTCTGATTGGTCAATAGGTTTAGCCCTACCCAATATACCTGTAACAAGCGATCTTAAACTACTAGCAGCGGCACTATAGCTATACTTCCTTAAAAATGTCTCTCTATTAACTGCAATCGTTGATGATGAGAAAATTTCAAGAATTTTTTCCTTAAGAGTAGTTTTATCGATTTCGATAGCCATGTTATCGTTTATCAAGTCTTTTAGAGGGTCGGTAGCGGTTACAAGTAGCGGAATGCTCATCCCGATTGCATCAATAGCCTTTGCAGGTAGTTGATATTTTGATATTGGATGGCTTGGGTCTTGCGGAAGACATACCACATCGGCCATTGATACAATCTCTGGAATTTTAGAGAATGTCTGATTTGGAATAAACAACACCTTTCCCTTTGAAAGTGAATGTAGCTTATTTGTAACAGATCTGTCAGTTGAGTCACCAACAATAACTAGTTTACAATGGTTGTCTTTTATTTCTCCAACTACTTGGGCAAGAGCATCTAGTCCCTTATGAAGGCGTGGTGTACCAAAGAAAAGTACCACCTTGTCATCAATTGGTACTCCATATTTTAACCTTGATTCATTCTTGTTATGCAAATTAGGATCAAATAATATTTCGTTACGAACATGGGGAACGATAGTTCCGCCAAACACCATTTGTAGCGCTGTATTTGAAACTATTATTGAGTCCGCATATCTTCGCATGTGCTGGGCAACTCTTGTCCAAATGCCGCTGTAGGGTGCATTAATGTCATCTTGCTTTACGTTACCTAGAGTTTTTAACTGATGAAAGGTTAGGTCATCCTTTTCTCCAACGAATGCTAACTCGTGATCATCAATATCTACGACCAAAGGACAATTGAATCTTAATTTTATTTTTACACCTAATAGCATTGAGGGCAAGCGTGTTTTACAGGCAAAAACAATATCCGGTCGATAGTTTGTGGATATATTATTGACCAGTTCGTTTAGCTCATTAAGATTTTGACAAGGTATTCTGATAACCGGTATTCTAGATTTTCGGAGGGGTTCCCAAACTTCATTACCATATCTTGGAAACTGAAATCCAACTATAATAACGTTTTGAAATATCCTGTCAAGAACCTCGGCAAGCATATATGATCGACCAAGAGGATTATGGCCGACATCCCAAGTGATTACCATAGCTGTTCTTCTCAGTTTCTGCTCTTGCGGAAAGTTCATTGCCTCTCTATCATCTTGGTTTTCTTCTTTTATAATTGACCTACCCTCGGTTTTTCCGTATAGTAGGTAGTGAACAAATGGATTGATTCCCTGGCTGGCTACATCGGGATAACGTTTAAGATAGGTTAATGTATTGAAATCTGCACTTGGATTTCTTCCCTCATTTGCTCCTCTTCGCACATAGTGGGTAACCGGGTCTTTCCTAGATTTGGCCACATCAGGGTATTGCATAAGATACCATTTCCTATCAAAATAATCGGATTTATTAATGACCTGTATTGCCTTGTAATTGTTCCATTCCTGCTTTGATTGTTTCACCCTTAATAGCAAAAAGTAACCAATGACCTTTATGGCCGTGACCATAAAGGTCATAAAGTTTTTTATCAAATGACCAAAAAATCTAATGGGTTTAGTTAAACGCCAACTTAATGAATGTTGCAAATCAAAAATAACTTCATCTTTGCTAATTACCTCTTTTTCTACTATTTGTAGTCTTTCTTTTAAAACTTTCTCACTTTCTTCAAATTGTTCCTTTAACTTTATTGTTTGATTTACTTTGTCTTGAAGTTCAGAATTCTGATTATAAAATTCAATATTCTTTTCTTTAAGTTGATTTATCACTTTTTCATTTAATTCCTTTAATTCTTGAAATTGTAATATTTGATTTTGAGCATCTTCATTTATTACATTCAATGATTTAATCTCAATTTGAAGTTCTGCAATGATTGTTTCTCTTTCCCTAAGTTGATTACTTGTCGAAACTAATATAGTCTTAGTCGTTTCAAATTCATTTTTGATAAATAATAAAGAACTATCTAACCCATCAATATTTTTAGTGAGTCCATCAATTTCTTTGCTTTGAATTGAATTTTCATATTCTAGTTCCCTTAATATGCTCTTTTGATCTTCAATCTCATTCTTTTTACTTTCTAATTCTTCGACAATTCGTTGAATTTTATCTTTAAGTTGAGTATTTAAAACATCTTTCTGATTAATGATTAATTCGATTCCCCTAATTTTTTCATCTTTATGAGCAAGAGCAGTTTTATATTTTTCCAAACTATTTTGAAGATCTTGAATTTTATCATTTTTTTTGGCTATTGTATCTTGATGCAAAAGAAGTCTTTTTTCGAGTAGTAACATAGCCTCTTTCCCTTGATAGTTATCCTCCCTTAGTTGCTTTGTCCTTTCCTCAAGTTTAACAATAGCACTATCTCTTTTGGACATGGCGACTTTATGCTTTTCAAGCCTTTCTTCAAGTTTCTTTATAGCCTCATTTTTAAGATTGATAGTGGTTTTATGGTTACTAATCCGAACATCAAAATTGGCAATAACTTTATCGTTTTCTCTAATTATTTTTTTAAAACTTTCAGTATCTTTTTTGAATTTTTCATATTCTTCGTTTCTCTTTGAGATAAACTTTTCTCTTGTCTCTAGTTCATTTTCACGTTTTTTAATCTCGGTCTTATGAAGTTCCAAATCTTTCCTGGTATCGTCCAATTCTTGATACAGTAATATTCGATTGCCTAAAGTTGAAAAAAAATTGCGATAATATGGGTTGTGGTTTGCTTCCTTGCAAAATGAGACAAAATCCTCGTCTACTGTACCTCCTACACATAAAACACCCAAGCCGTTACCATGTACAAAATCAAAGGATATATATTTTTCTCTTAATTCCTCCCAAAATTTCCAAACTCCAAAACCTCTTTCACGTACGTTGGTGTCATGAAATATAACAACACCTTGTTCACTAAGTTTGGGAAGCCAAGTATCGAAATCGTGTTTCACCGCTTCATAAGTGTGTAATCCATCAATATGAAGTAAATCAACTGTTTGATTATTAAAATATGCAAGTGCATCATCAAATGTCATTTTTAGCAATGATGAAACACGACTAAAATGCTCATCATTAATAGATTTCACTTTTTTAAAAACATTTTTGTCGTAAAAACTTGCATGCTCATCCCCCTCCCATGTATCAACAGCATAGCACTTAGTAGCTAGTTTCAACTCCTCCACCGCCTGACAAAACGAGAAATAGGAATTACCCGAATGAGTTCCCAACTCCACAAAAATTCTTGGCTTCAATTTTTCAATCAGAAAAAAGGCGAATGGAATATGCTGAATCCAACCGTAGGGTTTGGCCACAAAATTGGGCCTACTGTACAATAGATTTGCTTGTATATCCATTAGTACTATTATTTAATAATTAATAAAAATATCTTACTTCCTAACAGAGTCAAAAATCCTTCACAAAAGACATATCAGTCTCGCTGTATGAAGGTTATGCAAACTCCTAAAAGTGCCGGTATTGTCAAATGGCACAATGGTTATATACCAAAATAATAAACTATCCACCATTTCTTATTAATAAAAGGAAATAATTGAAATAATAAAACCTCCCTAAATGATTATTTAAATTTACCAACTAAACTGTTATTAGCTCTATGTTATAATCCTTTTCATCGAGAACAATTATATTCCCAGTACGCTTAAATTTTGGTTCCTCATTTTGTACATTAATAATAATGGCATCGTGAATCCAATGGTGTTGCGTATGGTTTTCCTGTTCACCATCTGAAATGGCAATGGTCATCGAATATTTTCCCTCTACCAACAGAGGGAATCGAAAATCGGTTTTTACTATTATTTCTTGGTTGGCCTTTAGTTCAGGCAAGGCTCTTTTGTATAAATAATTATTTACAGTAAAAACGCCATTCCCACGTTTATCTTTCAATTTTAAACCAAAACCCGGTAGTGAAATATTAGCGTTGATAATTATTTTTGCAAAAAAGGATAACCATTCTCCTCCCTTTACCACATCAACATTTTTATCGGTGTCTTTAAAATACAATGCCACTTCCTCAATAATTGCCCCATACTCTCCGAATGATTCAAGTTGAGAAACACCTGTCCACTTAATTTTACTTTGCTCGAGAGGCACAGATGATTCGTTCGAATAATTTTCACTTGATTTTTCAGATTGGTTGACAGACTCTTCTTGCTCATTTTCTGTGCTTTCCTGCGTTTCCAGTCCATAGGTCATAAATCCCACGTATTTCTTAACAATCTCACTGGAGGGTCCATACTCCTGTATCTTACCCTCGTTGAGCCAAAGGGTTTTGTTGCAGAAATTTGTAATTGCACCGGTATCGTGTGAAACCAAAATAACCGTTTTCTTCTTCTCAATAATATCCCTCATCACCCGGTAGCATTTCTGCTTAAAGCGTAAATCTCCCACCGCCAGCACCTCATCGAGAATCAGGATATCGGGGTCCACATGGCTTGCCACGGAGAAAGCCAGCCTCGAACGCATTCCGCTGGAGTAGGTTTTGAGCGATTGGCCGATGAAACGGCCAATATCGGCAAAGGCAATAATCTCATCCAGCCTTTCATCAATCATCTTTTTGGAAAAGCCAAGGATGGTGCCATAGAAGTATATATTCTCCAATCCCGTGAGATCGGGGTTAAAACCCGATCCCAACTCAAGCAAGGAGATGACCCTTCCGCTCACCTGGAAACTGCCCGAGGAAGGGGTGAGAACACGCGAAAGGACTTTCAGCAGGGTTGACTTCCCACTGCCATTTTGCCCCACAATCCCCAACGAATCGCCCTTTTCAACCTCAAAGGTTACATCGCGTAAAGCATAAAAATCCTCATGGTACTTCTTTCGCATGGGATGCAAGGCCTCCTTTAGCCTATCCTTTGGACTGTTATATAAGGGGTATTTTTTTGTTAACGCGTTGACACTGATTGCCAGATTACTGTCCATTTTCAAGTGCTATGTAAAAAAATTGGCCAATTCAACTACAAAACATCAGCGTAATGTGGTTTTAACTTCTGAAAGACAATGGCTCCCACAACGAAAAAGAAAATGGCAACGCACCAGAAATAGATGGTGAGGTTGACCTGTTCGAAAAACCATTTGCCATGTATAAACGTCTCGCGATAGCCATTGGTAATGTAAAAAAACGGATTGAGGTCAACCAACAACCGCTTGGGGCCCGTTAATCCCTCGTGTGGCCATATTATGGGCGTCAGCCAGAAGAAAAGGGTGTTGAAAACCTCTATGGACTGTTTAATATCCCTTACGAATACCATAAGCGCTGATGTGAGCCAGCCCATCCCGATAAGCAGCACCAAGGCGCACAATAAGTAGTAGGGAATTTGAATCCAGTAGATTGTGGGATAAAATCCGTACAACACCACGATGATTATTAAAACCACCAGCATAAACAGGTGGATAATGAGAACTGTAAAAAGTTTTATGAGAGGAATAATACCAACCCTGAAATACATTTTCTTAATCAGAAACGAATAGTCCACCAGCGATCCTGCAGCATTGCTCAGCCCATCCCTGATAAAAAACCAGGGTATCATGGCCGATACCAGCCAAGGCAAAAAAGCATAGCCTAACCCCTCTCCCGACCTCAATCCAATGGATACCACAAACCAAATGGTGAGAATATAAACCAACGGGTTTATAAATGCCCATACCATTCCCAGATAGGTTGAAAGATACTTCTTCTGAAAATCGCGCGCCACCAATTTGCGGATTATGTAGCGCTGCTGGTAAATAACCTTGTTAAAGTAGTAGAAGTTTTTTAAGTAACTCATAGAAACAACTGATAGTGAACTACTCCCAAAAGCTTCGCCCTGTCACTCCCGGTTCAGGCGCAACAAGGCAAATTCATAGTCAACCTTTTCCACACTGCCACAACCCAAAAAAACGAACAGAAAGCGACTGTATATCAGTGTGTATAACGCATAAACTGACCTTTTCGTGTATCCACAGTAAATAAAATGCTTTCTACGCTTTGGAACATTGCTGTACTTTGGTTGAATTTTCCGTTTGAAAAGTACAAAATTAACATTTTATACCAAAATGGGATTCTTCCAAAACCTTTATCAGGGCTACAGTATTATTAGTACCTTTGATTACCATAAAACAACCCTTAATTCAATTACAATGTATGAAAGCAGTACTTAAATTTTTACTGATTCTGCTGGCGATAATCGTTATTGCAGCCCTGTGTTTCTACTTCTTTGTTTACAACAAGCCCCATGTTGACTACTCGAAAAGTGACGCGGATATTGAAATCAAGGCAGAAGAACTGTTCTCAGAGTATGTTAAAAACCCATTGGCCGCTGCCAAGAAGTATAATGGCAAGGTGCTAATGGTGAGTGGCACTGTTGATGCCATTGAGCAGGCCGATGAGCTGACCATTGCCGTGATGATTCTGGACGAAGGCTTTTTTGGCCCCGAAGGGGTTCGCTTCTCACTACTTGAAAATCAGGTGGATTTAATTGATATTGGCAAGCCTGTTAATCTGAAAGGGCTATGTACAGGCTACACCGAAGCGGATGTGGTGCTGGAACACGCCTCTATTGTTGCACAGTAAATATTTTTGATATGAATCTTTCAAAGAAACTATTTCTTATCCTTTGTATATCCCTATCGCTTGGAGCAACCAGCGTTTACGCCCAGCGATACGCTTCGCGTAATGGCACAGTGAAGCTGAACTATAATGCCCCGCATGGCAAAATGGAAACGGTAAACCGACAGGTAAACGTTGGTCTGAATGTGGAAACGGGCGAGTTCAGGCTGACCATGCTGATGCTATCGTTCCGATTCCAGAGCGCATACAATCAGGAAAAGTTCAATGAGTACTTTATCAAGAATGCCCATTTTGCCAATTCCACATTTCGGGGTAGAATTGTTGATTTAAATAGAGTAAACTTCTCCAAAAAAGGAGAATACGAAGTGACCGTTACGGGAGACC
>Ga0208460_10000009_pt1 | contig 153436 bp, 134 predicted proteins | sample AD_STIC10_MetaG_FD_184436 | JGI IMG/M metagenome (GOLD analysis project Ga0208460, IMG submission 184436) | Active sludge microbial communities of municipal wastewater-treating anaerobic digesters from USA - AD_STIC10_MetaG (SPAdes) (version 2) | ecosystem: Engineered > Bioreactor > Anaerobic... | reverse complement strand
TCGGCTTCGAGCCGGACGCGCCGACGCTGGCCGAGAAGATGGAGATCCCCGAGGACAAGATCCGCAAGATCATGAAGATCGCCAAGGAGCCGATCTCCATGGAGACGCCGATCGGCGACGACGACGACTCGCACCTGGGCGACTTCATCGAGGACACCAACAACACCGCGCCGATCGAGGCTGCGATGCAGGCCGGCCTGCGTGATGTGGTCAAGGACATCCTCGATTCGCTGACGCCGCGCGAAGCCAAGGTGCTGCGCATGCGCTTCGGCATCGAGATGTCGACCGACCACACGCTCGAAGAGGTCGGCAAGCAGTTCGACGTCACCCGCGAGCGCATCCGACAGATCGAGGCGAAGGCGATCCGCAAGCTCAAGCACCCGAGCCGTTCGGACAAGCTGCGCACCTACCTCGACAACCTGTAAACCTGGCCGCAACGGCACGCCACGGACAAGGGGCCCCACAGGGGGCCCTTTTCCGTTCCGGAACCGGGCATCCAGCGGATAAACTTTCGGCCATGCAGCGCCCTCTTCCCCGATGACCCAGATCGTCCAGCGCACCATCCTGTTTGCCGACCTTCGCGGCAGCACGTCGCTGTACGAGACCATGGGCAATGCCGAAGCCACCGCGGTGGTGACGCAAAGCGTGTCCCTGCTCGCGCGCATCGTCGAGAGCCTCGGCGGCCAGGTGGTGAAGACGCTCGGTGACGGCCTGATGGCGATGTTCGAGGCGCCCACCGAGGGTGTGCAGGCGGCCGACGAGATTCACGAGTCGATGGAACGCATCGGCGGCCCGGGCAGCGCGTTGCCGCAGCCGCTGAAGGTGCAGGTGGCGCTGGCCTGCGGCGAGGTCGTGGAGATGTCGGGCGATGTCTTCGGCGATGCCGTCAACGTGGCCGCGCGACTGCTCGACCATGCCGGCGACAACGAAACCCTGGTCACCGCGAACGTGCTGGCCGGTCTCGCACCCATCGAGCGGCTGCGTTTTCGCAGCCTCGACCGCATGCAGCTGCGCGGCCGCGTCGAGCCGGTGCACGTACACCTGCTGGAGGCGCAACGTAACGCCGGAGACACCGCCGCCACCGCGTTCGGCGACCTCGCGCCGGCACCCGAGCCCGAAGGCATCCGGCTCGTCTGGACCACGCTGAATCGCATCTACAGCGGCGCCAGCCTGCCGGTGGTGCTGGGCCGCAGCCCGCAGGTCACCTACTGCATCGACGACACGCGGGTGTCGCGCTCGCATGCCCGCATCGACTGGCATGGCGGCACCTTCCAGCTCACCGACCTCAGCTACAACGGCACCTACGTGCGCTTCGATCACGATCCCGAGGTGATCAGCCTGCGCCGCGGCACCTGTACCCTGCACGGCAGCGGCCTCATCGGGCTGGGCACGCCGCCCATCGAGGCCGACGGTCCCTCGGTCCGATTCGAGGTCATGAAGTTCGCGGACACGCAGCCGCACGACCTCGTGCGCTGACCATGCCCGCGTCCGCGTCGGCCGATCGCGCAGCCCTGCTGGCCGAGCTTCGGCTCGATGAAGCACCGCAGCTGGTCGCCGCGCTGGATGCACTGCTGCGCAGCGTCGGCCGACAGACTGGCGCGCAGGCTGCGGCGCTGGTCCTCGACAACGGCGCCAGGCGCTGGGTCGCCAGCGCGACGGCGGGCGACTGGCCCGAGGCGCCCGATGCATCGTCGCCCGTCCGGCTCGGCGAACTCGGCATCGGCAACGTGCAACTCTGGAGCCCGAGCAGCGCCTGCGACACGGCCCTCGCCGATGCCGCACGGGTCGCCTCGGCCCTTCTCGATTCGCGCCTGCACGAAAGGCGGTTGAGCGCCAGCCTGGAGCGCGAACGGATGGCCGCCGCCGCGGGCAGCGACTGGCTCTGGGAGACCGATGCCGAAGGCTTCGTGACCTGGGTGTCGGACAGCGCCGAGCGCCACACCGGATGGCCTGTGAGCCGCGAGATCGGCACGCACGCTTCGCGCTTCGTTCGCCCGCCGCCCGGGCCTGAAGAGTTGGCCAGCTGGACCCGCTATCGGGCCGATCGAGAAGCGCATCGCGCGTTTCGCGAAGCGATCTGCGAACGCGACACGGCACACGGGACGATGCTCGCCGCGATGAGCGGGCAGCCTCGCTTCGATGCCGATGGCAAGTTCACGGGCTACCGCGGCGCGGCACGCGATGTGACGCTCGAGGTGGCTCAGCGACACGCGGCCCGGCAGGCCCACCAGCAGCTGATGCAGGCGATGGATGCGGTGAACGCCGCGCTCATGATCAGCGGGCCGGACGGGCGCGTTCAGGCATCGAACGCCGCCTGGAAGTCTCTGCTGCACACGATGGTGGCCAGTGGCCTCCGTCCCGATGCGGACGGCCGCGAGGAAGAATTCGTCCGCTGGCGGCTCTCGCTCGCATCGGCCGAGGCTCCAACCCACGAACTGAGCTTCGGTGATCGGACGGTGCTCGTGTCCGACAAGCGGCTTCCGGACGGCAGCACGGTGCACCTGTCCATCGATGTGACGGAGCAGCGCCGTGCCGAGAAGGGCCGACGCGAAACCGAGGCCCGGCTGTCGGCCGTGCTGCGGGCTGTTCCCGACCTGTGGTTCGTGCTCGATCGGGACGACCGCCTGCTGATGTGCAGCGACGAACATCATCCGCTGCTGATCGTGCCCTTCGAACAGCAGCGTGGCCAGCGATTCGGCGCCGTACTGGCGCCGCCCGACGACGCCATGGCGCAGGCAGCGCTTGCCCGGGCCCGCAGCAGCGGCGAGAGTCAGCGGCTCGAATACGAAAGTGTCACCCTCGACGGCCGACGGCATCACTTCGAAGCGCGGCTGGCGCCCATGCCCGACGGCCAGATGCTCTACCTGACCCGGGACCTGACCGACCTGCGCCGGCTCGAGCGCGAGTTGACGGTGCTGCAGCGGGCCATCGAGACCGACAGCTCCGTGCCCATCATCGTGACGGATGCCTCCCGCGAGGACGAGCCGATCGCCTACGTCAACCCCGCCTTCGAGCGCCTGACCGGCTACTCGCGCGAGGAGGCCCTGGGCCGCAACTGCCGCTTTCTGCAGGGGGCGGGGGCGGATCGCAACCAGCCTGGCCTCGCCACACTACGCGAAGCGCTCGCCGGCGACCAGCCCTGCACGGTCGTGCTCAGCAACCGACGACGCGACGGCAGCGAGTTCCTCAACGAGCTGAGCGTGGTGCCGATCCGCGACGCGAAGGGGCGCGTGGCGCAACACCTGGGCGTGCTCAACGACGTCACTGAGCGGGTGCGCGCGGCGGAGCGCCTGCGCGTCAGCGAAGACCTCTACCGCTCGGTGGCCGCCACGATCAGCGACGGCCTGCTCGTCGTCGGACCTGACGGCCGCATCATCGCGTGCAATCCCTCGGCCTGCGAGATGCTCGCCTGCTCGCCCGAACGCCTGAGCGGCAAGCGGCTGAGCGAACTTGGCTACCGCCTGCACACCGAGGCCGACATACCGTTCACCCCGGCCGACCACCCGGTGCGCCAGGTGCTGACGGGCGGGAAGCCGGTGCGCGACTTGCCGCTGCAATTGCACCGGCCCGACGGAAGCGCACGCACCATGCTGATCACCGCGCGGGCGTTGAGCGGCGCGGGCTCGCCGGCGGTGTCGTGCCTGGTCTCGTTCCGTGACGTGACCGACCAGCGCGTCGCCGCGCGAGCGCTCGCCGCTGCCGAAGAGCGCTGGAAGTTCGCCCTCGAAGGCGCGGGCGCCGGCGTGTGGGACTACGACGAGGACACGCGGCAGATCTTCTACTCGAAGGGCTGGAAGGAACTGCTCGGCCATGCCGATGCGGAAGTCGGCTCCTCGCTGACCGAGTGGTCCGGCCGCATCCATCCCGACGACCGCGAGGTCGTGTTTGCGGCGATCACGGAGTACCGCAGAGGCCGCCGCGCGAGCTACCAGACCGAGCACCGCCTGCGCCACCATGACGGCCACTGGATCTGGGTGCTTGACCGCGGCAAGATCGTCGAGCGGCATGCCGACGGCCGGCCGCGCCGGCTGGTCGGCATCCACACCGACATCACGCGCCTGAAGCAAGCCGAGCAGGCCCTGCTCGACAAGCAGGCGGCCGAGCTCGCCAACCGCGCGAAGAGCGAGTTCCTCTCGCGCATGAGCCACGAGATGCGCACGCCGCTGAATGCGGTGATCGGCTTCACGCAATTGCTGAAGATGCAGCCCGACGGCGGGCCTGCCAAGGTGACCGAGTACGCCGATCACGTGCTGCGCGCCAGCGAACACCTGCTCGGGCTCGTCAACGAAGTGCTGGATCTGCAGCGCGTCGAGGAAGGTCGCACCGAGATGCAGCCGCAGGCGGTGGAGCTGGCGCCCTTCCTCGACAGCACGCTCGACCTGATGCGGCCCGCCGCGCAGCGCCAGGGCATCGCGCTGACCAACCAGATTCCTGCCGGCCGCTGGGTGCACGCCGATGCGCGCCTGCTGCGCCAGGTGCTGATGAACATGGTCTCCAACGCCGTCAAGTACAACCGCGAAGGGGGCTGGGTGGTGATCTCGCTGCTGCCGGCGCCACCGGGCCGCTGCCTGATCGCCATCGAGGACACCGGCTCGGGTCTGACCGACGAGCAACTGTCCCGGCTGTTCCAGCCCTTCGAGCGCCTGGGGCACGAGACCTCGGCCATCGAAGGCTCCGGCCTCGGCCTGGTGATCACGCGCAGCCTGATCGAACTGATGGGCGGCTCGGTCACCTTGTCGAGCGTGCCGGGCGCCGGCACGCTGGCGCGCATCGACCTGCCCGCCGCCAAGGCACCTGCGGGGGACGCACCGCTCGCTCCAGCACCAGCAACGCTCGCCTCCGAGGAAAAGCGCCCCATGGATGTGCCTTCGCTGCGCGTTCTCTACGTGGAAGACAACCGCATCAACGCGCTGCTGTTCGAGGAGGCCATGCGCGTGCTCGGCGGCATCGAGCTGATGGTCGCCGAGAGCGGCGCCGATGCGCTGGGTGCCGTTGCGGCCTGGACCCCGCAGGTGCTGGTGCTCGACGCCAACCTGCCCGACATGAACGGCAACGAGCTGCTCGGCCTCCTGCGTCGGCGATCCGAACTGGCCGAGGTGCCGGCCTACATGTGCTCGGCCGATGCCATGCCCGAAGACCTTCAGCGCGCACGCGACAGCGGCTTCCAGGGCTACTGGACCAAGCCGATCGAACTGAACGCCGTCAGCGCCGCGCTCGACGCGCTGCGGCCGGCAGCCCCAGCCTGACGGGGGTTGCGCCACGTCGCCGATAATCGCCGGCCACCCGACGCCCCTGCATGACCTTCGCGCCCGAACCTCCCTTTCGCCATGGCACGCCCGAGACCACCGCGGTGGTGCTCGTCAACCTCGGTACCCCGGACGCACCCACGCCGGCAGCGCTTCGCCGCTATCTGGCGCAATTCCTCGGCGACCCGCGCGTGGTGGAGATCCCGCGCGCGCTGTGGTGGCTGATCCTGCACGGCGTCATCCTGCGCGTGCGTCCGGCCAAGTCGGCGAAGAAGTACGAGAGCATCTGGATGCCCGAAGGCTCGCCGCTGCAGGTCTGGAGCGCCCGCCAGGCGACGCTGCTGCGCGGCTACCTCGGCGAACGCGGCCATGCGCTGGTGGTGCGCCACGCCATGCGCTACGGCAACCCCTCGGTGGCCAGCGTGATGGACGAGCTGAAGACCGCCGGAGCCACCCGCGTGCTGCTGCTGCCGATGTACCCGCAATACTCCGGCCCCACCACGGCCAGCGCCTGGGACGCGGTGGGCGCCTGGGCGGCCCAGGTGCGCCACGTGCCGGAGCTTCGGTTCGTGAATCGCTACCACGACGACGACGGCTACATCGAGGCGCTCGCACAGCGCGTGCTGGCGCATTGGCAGGCGAACGGCCGCGGAGACCGGCTGGTGCTGAGCTTCCACGGCGTGCCGCGGCGCACGCTCCTGCTCGGCGACCCCTATCACTGCGAGTGCCTGAAGACGGCGCGCCTCCTGGGCGAGCGGCTGGCACTCAAGAAGGATGAACTGGTCGTCACCTTCCAGAGCCGCTTCGGCAAGGCCGAGTGGCTGCAGCCCTATACCGAGCCGACGCTGGTCGAGCTGGCCCGTCAGGGCATCGCGCGGGTGGACCTGATGTGCCCGGGCTTCACCTCCGACTGCCTGGAAACGCTGGAAGAGATCGACCAGGAAGCGCGTGAGGCCTTTCTCGAGGCCGGTGGCAAGGAGTTCCACTACATCCCCTGCCTGAACGACAGCCACCCGTGGATCGCGGCGCTGGCCGACATCGCCATCCGTCACCTGCAAGGCTGGCCCACGCGCCCGGCCGATCCGGCCGTGCTCGATGCGCAGCGCCAGCGGGCGCTGGCGGCCGGCGCGAGCCAGTAGGTCAGACCCCGCAGCGCGGGCCGCTCAGGGCGCGCGGCGCAGCTTGCGGCGCAGCCTCAGCAGCCGCGGCAGGCCGAGCACGGCGAAGATCACGACGAGCAGCACCACCGACATCGGGCGCTGCACGAACACGCTCCAGTGGCCTTCGCCGATCGACAGCGCGTTGCGCATCTGCGCCTCGGCCAGCGGGCCGAGGATCATGCCCACCACCACCGGTGCGGTCGGGAAGTCGTAGCGGCGCATCACCACGCCGAGCAGGCCGATCGCGTAGAGCAGCACGAGGTCGAAGGCCGACTGCCGCATGCCGTACACGCCCACCGTGGCGAAGATCAGGATGCCGGCGTACAGCGGCGGCTTGGGAATCTTCAGCAGCTTGACCCACAGGCCCACCAGCGGCAGGTTGAGGATCAGCAGCATCACGTTGCCGATGTACAGCGAGGCGATCAGCGCCCACACCAGGGCGGCGTTCTTGTCGAACAGCTGCGGCCCCGGGTTGATGCCGTAGTTCTGGAACGCGCCGAGCAGGATCGCCGTGGTGTTCGAGGTCGGGATGCCCAGCGTCAACAGCGGGATCAGCGTGGCGGTGATGGCCGCGTTGTTGGCGGCCTCGGGGCCGGCGACGCCCTCGATGGCGCCGGTGGTGCCGAACTCCTCCTTGTGCTTCGACAGCTTCTTCTCGGCCGCGTAGCTCAGGAAGGTCGGGATCTCGCTGCCGCCGGCCGGGATGGTGCCGAAGGGAAAGCCGATGAAGGTGGCGCGCAGCCAGGCCGGCCAGGAACGGCGCCACTCCGACGCCGTCATGTGGACCTTGCTCATGCGGTTCTGGGACTCGACCGTGCGGCCTTCGTAGAGCACCGCGTAGAGCGCCTCGGCCACCGCGAACAGGCCCACCGCGATGAGCACCACCTCGAGCCCGTCCATCAGTTCGGGCACGCCGCCGGTGTAGCGGGCCTGGCCCGAGATCTGGTCGATGCCCACCAGGCCCAGCGCGAGGCCGACGAACAGCGCGGTCAGGCCACGCAGCGTGCTCTTGCCCAGCACGGCCGACACGGTGCAGAAGGCCAGCACCATCAGCAGGAAGTACTCCGGCGGCCCGAGCCGCACCGCGTATTCGGCCACCAGCGGCGCGAACAGGGTCACGAGCACGGTCGCGATGGTGCCGGCGACGAAGGAGCCGATGGCCGCGGTGGCCAGCGCCGCGCCGGCCCGGCCGTTCTTGGCCATCTTGTTGCCCTCCATGGCCGTGACCATGGAGCCAGCCTCGCCCGGCGTGTTGAGCAGGATCGAGGTGGTGGAGCCGCCGTACATCGCGCCGTAGTAGATGCCGGCAAAGAAGATCATCGATGCGGTCGGGTCGACCTTCAGCGTGATCGGCAGCAGCATGGCGACAGCCGTGGCCGGCCCGATGCCGGGCAGCACGCCCACCGCCGTGCCGATGGTGCAGCCCAGCAGCGCCCACAGCAGGTTGATCGGCGTGCCGGCGGTGATGAAGCCCTGCAGCAGGTTGTTCCAGATGTCCATAGGTCAGGCCTTCCGCCGGGCCGCCCCGAGGAACGACTGCGTCCCTTCGGGGGGCAGGAGCGCAGCAACGAAGGGGGCTGTCATCAGAGCCAGCCGGTCGATGTGAGGCCAGGCAGGTTGATGGCCAGCAGCTTGGTGAACATCCAGTAGACGGGCGCGGCGATGGCCGCGCCGATGGCCAGGTCGATCAGCCAGGCCTGGGGCGACAGGTCGAGCCGCCCTTCGGCCGACTTGAAGCCGCGCACCGCCAGCACGAAACACAGCGCGCAGCTCAGGATGAAGCCGATGGTGGTGATCAGCGCCGCGTTGACGAGGATCGCCACCGACACCCACACGAAGCCCGGCCAGTGGCCGTGTTCGGCGCCCGAGGGCGTTTCCATCGCGCGGTAGCCGCCGCTGGACGCCTCCCAGACCAGGAAGGCGCCGCAGGCGAGCAAGGCGATGCCGACCACCCAGGGCAGGAAGTTGGGGCCGACCCCGCCGTAGCCGGCCTCGCTGCTGATCTGCGTCGCGCCGGCCACCAGCACGACACCGATCACCAGCGTACCGCCGCCGACCAGCGCCTGCCGCATGTTCATCAGATCATCCCGGACTTGGCCATCACCGCACGCAGGCTGGCGAACTCGTCGTCGACGAACTTCTCGAAGTCGGCGCCGGCCAGCAGTGCCGGCGTCCAGCCGTTCTTCTCCAGCGCTTCGCCCCAGGCCTTGGTCTTGGTGGCCTTGACCACCATGTCGGTCAAGGCCTTGCGCTGCTCGGCGGTGATGCCGTTGGCGCCATACACGCCCCGCCAGTTGCCGATCACGACATTGACGCCCTGCTCCTTCAGCGTGGGCACGTCGATGCCCTTGAGGCGCTTCTCCGACGTGACGCCGATCGCACGCATCTTGCCGGTGGTGATGTACTCGGCGAACTCGCTGTAGCCGCTGCCGCCGATGGTGACGTTGCCGCCCAGGATGGCTGCAGTGGCTTCACCGCCCCCGCGGAAGGCAACGTAGTTGATCTTCGACGGGTCGACGCCGACCTCGCGGGCGATCATCGCCGCGGCGATGTGCTCGGTGGATCCGCGCGAGCCGCCGCCCCACTTGACACTGCCCGGGTCCTTCTTGAGCTGCTCGATGACGTCCTTCATGCTCTTCAGCGGCGAGCTCGCCGGCAGCACGAAGACGTTGTACTCGCTGGTCAGGCGCGCGATCGGCGTGGCCTGCGACAGGCTCACCGGCGGCTTGCCGGTGATGATGCCGCCGAGCATGACGGCGCCCATCACCATCATCGCGTTGGCGTCGCCCTTGTTGGCGTTGACGAACTGCGCCAGGCCGATGGCGCCGGCGGCGCCACCCTTGTTGTCGAAGCTCACCGACGCAGCGCCGGCTTCCTGCAGCGCCTTGCCGAGCGCGCGGCCCGTGCTGTCCCAGCCGCCGCCGGGGTTGGCGGGGATCATCATCTTCAGGTTGGCGCTGGCGCGGGCCGACAGCGGCAGCGCGCCGGCGGCGGCCAGGGCGGCCAGGGAGCGGAGGAAGGTGTCGCGACGCATGCGGGTGTCTCCTTGCTGGATTGCGAGTGGCCCGATGTTCGGCGCAAAAGCTGTCAGTCGGCTGTCCGTTCACCTAGGGAAAGCTCTAGGATCGTCGGCGTCTGGACCCGCGGCCGATCGCCGAGACTGGCGCCCCCGATGAAGCTGCTGCTGATCGAAGACAACCCCGCGATGCAGACCACGCTGCAGCGCTCGTTCCAGCGCCGCGGCATCCAGGTCGTGCCCTGCACCGACGGCGCGCGCGCACTCGACCGCTGGCGCGCCAGCGTGCCCGACGTGGTGCTGCTCGACCTCAGCCTGCCCGGCCTGGACGGCCTGCAGGTGCTCACGCAGGCGCGCACCGAGGGCCTGAACACGCCGGTGCTCATCCTCACCGCGCGGGGCACCGTGGGCGACCGCATCCTCGGCCTGAACAGCGGCGCCGACGACTACCTGCCCAAGCCCTTCGACCTCGACGAGCTCGAGGCACGCATCCGCGCGCTGGCGCGCCGCCGCGAGCTGCCCGGCGCGACCGAGACCGCAGCACCTGCATTCGCCGGCCTGAGCGTCGACGGCCCCAGCGGCGCCATCTGCCTGAACGGCGCGCCGATGGAGCTCACGCCGCGCGAGGCGGCGATGCTGCGCGCCCTGCTCGCCCGCCCCGGCCAGGCGCTGGCCAAGGAGCGCCTCGTCGAGGTGGTGTTCCCGGGCGAGGCGGTGCAGGCCGATGCGATCGAGGTGGTGGCCTACCGGCTGCGCAAGCGCCTGGCCGCCACCGGCGTGCAGCTGGTGACGCTGCGCGGCCTGGGCTACCTGCTGAAGGCCGCGGCGTGAGGCTGGGGCAACTCTCGCTGCGCAGCCAGCTGCTGCTGGGCATCCTGCTGCCGGTGCTGCTGGGTGTGCTGGCCAACACCGTCAGCCTGTACCGCCAGGCGTTGCGCGCGGCCGATACGGCCTACGACCGCACGCTGCTGGCCAGCGCCAAGTCGATCGGCGAGCAGCTCGAGGTCAGCGGCGCCGGCGACGCGGCGCGCGTGCGAGCCACCGTGCCCTACTCCGCGCTCGAAGCCTTCGAGGCCGACAACCGCAGCCGCATGTTCTTCAAGGTCAGCGGCTTCCAGGGCGAGATGGTGTCGGGCTTCGAGGACCTGCCGGCCTGGCGCGGCAAGTTGCCCGACAAGGGCCCGTATGCGGCGCTGGTCGACTTCTACGACGACGTCTACCGCGAGCAGCCGGTGCGCGTGGCCGTGCTGCTGCAGCCGGTGGCCAGCGTCGAGGGGCGCGGCGTCGCCACCGTGCAGGTGGCCGAGACGCTCGAGCTGCGCCAGACGCTGGCGCGCCAGATCCTCGTCGACACGCTGTGGCGGCAGGCGGCGCTGCTGGCCGTGCTGGTCGGCGTGGTGCTGTGGGTGGTGCAACGCGCGACGAGGCCGGTGCGCGAGCTCAGCGCGCAGCTGCGTGGCCGCGCCGAGAACGACCTGTCGCCGATCGCCGCCGCCCATGCGCCGCGCGAGCTGCAGCCACTGGTCGACGCCACCAACCAGGTGATGGGCCGCCTGGCCCACCTGCTGGCGCACCAGAAGCGCTTCGTGCGTGACACCGCGCACCAGCTGCGCACGCCGCTGGCGGTGCTGAAGACGCAGCTGCAGTCGGCGCTGCGTGGCGACGTCGAGCCGGTGCAGGCGCTGCACGAGATCAACCACACGGTGGACCGCGCCACGCAGCTGGCCAACCAGATGCTGGCGCTGGCCAAGGTCGAGCAGCTGCGCCAGCAAGGTGATGCGCCGGTGCTGGACTGGGCGGAGATCGCCCGCGCGGTGGCACTCGACCTGGGCGCGCTGATCGCGCAGCGGCAGATCGACTTCGAGATCGCCACCGTGCCCGCGCCGGTGCGCGGCCACGAATGGGCCTTGCGCGAACTCACGCGCAACCTGCTGCACAACGCCATCAAGCTGTGCCGCGAAGGCGGCACGCTGGGCATGCAACTGGTCAGCGACGGCCGCACCGCAGCGCTGACCATTGCCGACAGTGGCCCGGGCCTCGCGCCCGAGCTGCGCGAGCGGCTGTTCCAGCCCTTCGCCGCCGGCGAGCGCGGCGGCGGCTCGGGGCTGGGCCTGGCGATCTGCCACGAGATCGTCGGCTCGCTGGGCGGCAGCCTGTCGCTGGACAACCGGCTCGCCGGCGGACGCGTCGTCGGGCTGGACGCGACGGTGCGCGTACCCTTGGCAGACAATCCGACCCGATGAGCGACGACGACACCGACAAGACCCGCGTGCGCCTGGACAAGTGGCTGTGGGCGGCGCGCTTCTACAAGACGCGCAGCCTGGCTGCCGACGAGATCGCCAAGGGCCGCGTGCAGGTCAACGGCCAGGCGGCCAAGGCCTCGCGCGAAGTGCGCGAGGGCGACACCATCGAGCTGCGCCAGCAGCAGAGCGTGCGCACCGTGCAGGTCCACGGGCTGAGCCATGTGCGCGGGCCGGCGCCGGTGGCGCAGGCGCTGTATGCCGAGACCGAAGCGAGCATCGCCCTGCGTGCGAAGCAGGCGGAGCAGCGGCGCTTCGGCACCGAGCCGGCGCAGGCCATCGAGCAGGGCCGCCCGACCAAGCGCGATCGCCGCAAGCTGGCCGACTGGGATCGCTGGAGCGCGGCCGCCGAAGCGCCGCCGCGCGGGCGCTCCTGACCGATCCGCCTCAGCCCTGCTCCCAGAGGTCGCCCGCAGCCAGCCCGGCCGGCGCCCGCAGTCGATCCTTCGCAGCCGGGTCGCCGAGCAGGTGCCAGCGCCACCAGTCCGCAGAGACTGCCGCCACCACTCGCTGGTGCTGCTCCTGCAGCGCGGCGGCCTGGGGCCCACGACGCAGGCGGCGACCGCCCTCGCGCGACTCGGCCAGGCCGGTGCCACCGCCGAAAGTCATGTGGTCCGCCCCGGCCAGTACCAGCTGCGCCTTCTGCCCCGCTGGCAGGCCGCGGTAGACGGCGCGGCGCGCCGCGTTGCTGGCATCGCCGACGATCATCGCGTCGTCGTCGGTACCGGTGATGGCCAGGAACGGCCTGGCGATCGCGCCGAAGCGTGCGGTCGTGGCGGCATCGTCGAGGCCGTCGCGCTCGCTGAAGCCCGGGCTGAAGGCGATGAAGGCGCGCGGGCGGGCGTCGGCGATGCGTGCTGCGGCGGCCGAGCGCGCGGCCCGCGAAGGCCGCTCGCCAGCCACTGCCTGAGTGAGCCGGGCGCCGAAAGAGTGACCCGAGAAGCCGATTGCTCCGGCCCGAATTCGAGCCCAGGTGCCCCCGGCGGCCTGGCGGCGCAGAAGTTCGTCGATGGCGAAGTGGGCGTCGGCGATGCGCGCCAGGTATTGCTCCGCCCCGGCCGCCCGGCGGGCGCCGCGCAGCCCCGATTGCCAGATGCTGCTGTCGCTGCCCGGGTGTTGCAGGTGCAGCACGGCCAGCCCCGCGGCCTGCCAGGCCTCGCCCCAGACGGCTCCCCCGGCCCGGCTGCCACCCAGGCCGTGGGAATGGATCACGATGCCGCAGGGCGCGTCGCCGGCCGGCCAGCGCAGGCGCACCGGCAGTTCGCGCTGGCGTGCCGTGTCCAGCCAGGTCGCATCTTCGAACGCAGGGAGCGGCGCAGCCCAGGCACATGCTGCCCAGGCGGGCGCCAAGCTGGCGGCAAGCAGGTCACGGCGCTTCATGGCCGCGGATTCTGGCCCGATTTCCGCGATAAGCCCTCTTGAAAACGCGGCTTACGCCCCAAGGTCGTCGGCTGCACCCTTTTTGACCCGTCATGTCGAACCACGAACAAGCTCCCCAGACCCCCGAAGCCGCCGAGCCGGTAACGCAGGCGCTCGACCTGCCGTCGCAGTTCGCGGAACTGCAGGCCAAGCATGCCGAGATGTCGGATGCCTACCTGCGCGCCAAGGCCGAGGCCGAGAACACCCGTCGTCGGGCCGAGGAAGAGATGTCGAAGGCGCGCAAGTACGCCATCGAGAGCTTCGCAGAGAGCCTGGTGCCGGTGAAGGACAGCCTGGAGGCAGCCATCGCCATCCAGGCGGCCACCAACGAGCAGCTGCTCGAAGGCGTGCACGCCACGCTGCGCCAGCTCAGCGCCGCACTGGAGCGCAACAAGGTGGTCGAGCTCAACCCGGCGGCCGGCAGCAAGTTCGACCCGCACCAGCACCAGGCCATCAGCATGGTCCCGGCCGAGCAGGAGGCGAACACCGTGGTCGCCGTGCTGCAGAAAGGCTACCTGATCGCCGAGCGCGTGCTGCGCCCCGCGCTGGTCACCGTGGCCGCGCCGAAGTGACGAACTCCACAGGCTGTTCGCCCTTGAAATAGCCTCAGTTATCCACAACTCGAAGACAACCGGAACCCGTTCTCAGGAGCACACACATGGCAAAGATCATCGGCATCGACCTCGGCACCACGAACTCGTGCGTGGCCATCATGGAAGGCAACACCACCAAGGTGATCGAGAACAGCGAAGGTGCGCGCACCACGCCGTCGATCATCGCCTACCAGGAAGACGGCGAAGTGCTGGTGGGTGCCTCGGCCAAGCGCCAGGCCGTCACCAACCCGAAGAACACGGTGTATGCGTCCAAGCGCCTCATTGGCCGCAAGTTCACCGAGAAGGAAGTGCAGAAGGACATCGACCTGATGCCCTACAAGATCACCGCGGCCGACAACGGCGACGCGTGGATCGAAGTGCGCGGCAAGAAGCTCGCGCCGCCGCAGATCAGCGCCGAAGTGCTGCGCAAGATGAAGAAGACCGCCGAGGACTATCTCGGTGAAGAGGTCACCGAAGCGGTGATCACCGTGCCCGCGTACTTCAACGACAGCCAGCGCCAGGCCACCAAGGACGCCGGCCGCATCGCCGGCCTGGACGTCAAGCGCATCATCAACGAGCCGACCGCCGCGGCGCTGGCCTTCGGCCTGGACAAGCACGGCAAGGGCGACCGCAAGATCGCCGTCTATGACCTGGGCGGCGGCACCTTCGACATCTCGATCATCGAGATCGCCGACGTCGATGGCGAGAAGCAGTTCGAGGTGCTGTCGACCAACGGCGACACCTTCCTCGGCGGCGAGGACTTCGACCAGCGCATCATCGATTACATCGTTTCCGAGTTCAAGAAGGAGCAAGGCGTCGACCTGTCGAAGGACGTGCTCGCGCTGCAGCGCCTGAAGGAAGCGGCCGAGAAGGCCAAGATCGAGCTGTCGAACGCGACGCAGACCGACATCAACCTGCCCTACGTGACGGCCGACGCCTCGGGCCCGAAGCACCTGAACATCAAGCTGACGCGCGCCAAGCTGGAATCGCTGGTCGAAGAGCTGATCGAGCGCACCATCGCGCCGTGCCGCACCGCCATCAAGGATGCGGGCGTGGCGGTGAGCGCCATCGACGACGTGATCCTGGTCGGCGGCATGACGCGCATGCCCAAGGTGCAGGACAAGGTCAAGGAGTTCTTCGGCAAGGAGCCGCGCAAGGACGTCAACCCGGATGAAGCCGTGGCCGTGGGCGCGGCGATCCAGGGCCAGGTGCTGGCCGGCGACCGCAAGGACGTGCTGCTGCTCGACGTGACCCCGTTGAGCCTGGGCATCGAGACGCTGGGTGGCGTGATGACCAAGATGATCAAGAAGAACACCACCATCCCGACCAAGTTCTCGCAGGTGTTCTCGACCGCCGACGACAACCAGCCGGCGGTGACGATCAAGGTCTACCAGGGCGAGCGCGAGATGGCCTCGGGCAACAAGAGCCTGGGCGAGTTCAACCTCGAAGGCATCCCGCCGGCCGCGCGCGGCACGCCGCAGATCGAGGTGACCTTCGACATCGACGCCAACGGCATCCTGCACGTGGGCGCGAAGGACAAGGCCACCGGCAAGGAGAACAAGATCACCATCAAGGCGAACTCGGGCCTCAACGAGGACGAGATCCAGAAGATGGTGAAGGACGCCGAGCTGAACGCGGCCGAGGACAAGAAGAAGCTCGAGCTGGTGCAGGCGCGCAACCAGGCCGATGCGATGGTGCACTCGGTGCGCAAGAGCCTGACCGAGCATGGCGACAAGCTCGACGCCGGCGAGAAGGAGAAGATCGAGGCCGCGTTGAAGGACGCCGAAGAGTCGCTCAAGGGCGAGGACAAGGCCGACATCGAGGCCAAGACCGAGGCGCTGATGGCGGCCAGCCAGAAGCTGGGCGAGAAGGTCTATGCCGATGCGCAGGCGGCCCAGGCGGCGGCCGGTGGCGGCGAGGCGCCTCAGGGCGCGCAGGCATCGGCCAAGCCGGCCGACGACAACGTGGTCGACGCCGACTTCAAGGAAGTAAAGAAGTGACGCTATCCCGGTCGGCCCCATCGGGGCCGCCGTGATACCTCGCCGCGTTCGACGTGACAGGCCGCGCCTGCACGTCAACGCGGCGGTCCCACTTCTGACGCACTGAGAAACTGCATGGCAAAGCGCGACTATTACGAGATCCTCGGCGTGGCGAAGAACGCCTCCGAGGACGACATCAAGAAGGCCTACCGCAAGCTGGCCATGAAGCACCACCCTGACCGCAACCAGGGTGAAGGCGAAGATGCCAAGAAGGCCGAAGAGAAGTTCAAGGAGGCCAAGGAAGCCTACGAGATGCTCTCGGATGCGCAGAAGCGCGCCGCCTACGACCAGTACGGCCATGCCGGCGTCGATCCCAACATGGGCGGCGGCGGGTTCCGCCCGGGCGGCCCGGGCGCCGACGGCTTCGGCGGCTTTGCCGAGGCCTTCGGCGACATCTTCGGCGACATCTTCGGTGGCCAGGGCGGCCCGCGCCGCGGCGGCGGCGGGCAGCAGGTGTTCCGCGGCAGCGACCTCAGCTACGCGATGGAGATCACGCTCGAGGAGGCTGCCCACGGCAAGGAGACGCAGATCCGCATCCCGAGCTGGGAAAGCTGCGAAACCTGTCACGGCACCGGCGCCAAGCCCGGCACCAGCCCGAAGACCTGCAGCACCTGCAATGGCGCGGGCACGGTGCACATGCGCCAGGGCTTCTTCAGCATCCAGCAGTCCTGCCCGCACTGCCACGGCACCGGCAAGATCATTCCCGACCCCTGCATGACCTGCAGCGGCCAGGGCAAGATCAAGAAGAACAAGACGCTGGAAGTGAAGATCCCGGCAGGCATCGGCGAAGGCATGCGCATCCGCTCCAGCGGCAACGGCGAGCCGGGCACCAACGGCGGTCCGCCGGGCGACCTGTACATCGAGATCCGTGTCAAACAGCACGACATCTTCGAGCGCGACGGCGACGACCTGCACTGCACCGTGCCGGTGGGCCTGACCACGGCGGCGCTGGGCGGCGGCATCGAGGTGCCCACGCTCAGCGGCAAGGCCGAGATCGAGCTGCCCGAGGGCACGCAGCACGGCAAGACCTTCCGCCTGCGCGGCAAGGGCATCAAGGGCGTGCGTTCCAGCTACCCGGGCGATCTGTACTGCCACGTGGCGGTGGAAACGCCGATCAAGCTCACCGAGCACCAGCGCAAGCTGCTGAAGGATCTGGACGAATCCTTCCGCAAGGGCGGCGACAAACATTCGCCCAACGCCAAGAGCTGGACGGACCGGGTGCGCGACCTGTTCAAGTAACCGGGGCAGCGTGCCGATAAGAAGGCTTTCCGACCTCGTCTGAAGCCTTCATGGCACGTCTGCTGTACCCCGATATCGGCGACTGCCGCGCCCTCGTCATCGATGGCAACATGACTTCGCGGAGCATCCTCAGTTCGATGCTGCGCGACATGGGCGTGGGCCACGTCGCGCACGCCAGCCGTGCCGCCGACGCGCGCCGCATTCTCGAAGGCCGCACCTTCGACGTCGTGCTGTGCGACTACCACTTCGACCACTCGCCGATGTCCGGGCAGGACCTGCTGGACGACCTGCGACGCTCGCAGCTGCTGCCCTACTCCACCGTGTTCGTGATGGTCACCGGCGAGGCCGGCTACACGCATGTTGCCGAGGCCGCCGAGGCGGCGCTCGACAGCTACCTGCTCAAGCCCCACACCGCGAGCGCCCTGGAACTGCGCGTGCTGCAGGCGCGCCATCGCAAGAAGGTGCTAGGCCCGATCTTCGAGGCGATCGCCGAAGAGGACTTCGAGACCGCGGCCCGGCTGTGCCAGGATCGTTTCGAGCAACGCGGCGAGTACTGGCTGTACGCCGCCCGCGTGGGCGCCGAGCTCTGGGTGCGATTGAACCAGCTCGACAAGGCGCGATACCTCTACGAAGCCGTCCGCGAAGCGCGCGCCGCACCCTGGGCCAAGCTGGGCATCGCGCGCGTCGAGCTCGAATCGGGCCAGCTGCAGCAGGCCACGCGCACGCTGGAAAGCCTGATCGGCGAGCAGCCGACCTACGCCGACGCCTACGACGTGATGGGCCGCGTGCAGGTCGAACAAGGCGACATGACGGCGGCGCTGGAGACCTACCGCACGGCCACCGAACTCACGCCCGCGAGCATCAGCCGCCTGCAGAAGCAAGGCATGCTGGCCTTTTACATGGGCGAGGCTGCCGAGGCGACCGATGCCCTGGAGCGTACGGTGCGCATCGGCATCAGCTCGAAGATGTTCGATTGCCAGTCGCTCGTTCTGCTGGTGCTGCTGCACCACGACACGCGCGACACCAAGGCCTTCATGCGGGCCTGCAGCCACATCGAGCGCGCCGTCGAGAAGCGGCCGGAAAGCGCCCGCCTGCGCCGCTTCCTCGAGACCGCACGCATCCTGCAGGCGCTGGTCGAGCGCCAGGTCGGCAACGCCATGCGCGCGGCCACCACGCTGGCCGCACAGATCCGCGATGAGGACTTCGACTTCGAGGCGGCCGCCAACCTGCTGGCCGCACTCTCGCGCATGAGCGGCACCGAGATCCAGTTGCCCGAGGCCGACAGCTGGGTGATGGACCTGGCACGTCGCTTCTGCGCCTCGAAGGCTTCGACCGACATGCTGAGCATGGCCTGTGCGCCGCATCCGCCCTTCGAGGCGATCGTCCGTACTGCGCATCAGACGATCACCACCGCCGCCGAGAAGGCCATGACGAACAGCCTGAACGGCGCGCACGAGGCCACCGTGCGTTCGCTGCTCGAGCTCGGCGGCTCGACCCTGAACGCCAAGCTGCTCGACATGGCCGGCCTGGTGCTCAACCGCCACGGCGCCAAGATTGCCGACAGCGCCCAGCTGGGCGATCAGATCGCCGGACTGCGCCGCCGCTTCTGCACACGCGGCACCCAGGTCGCCCTGGGTACCAGCGCCGGGCGCTCCTCGGGCGGGCTGACACTGCGCCACTGAAGCGCCATCGCCGACCGCGAGCTGCCGTTACCCGCCCTTAACGCCGGGGCAAGGCGGGGGCCCGACAATGCGGTGTATGTCCAGACCGATGTCCTTTGCGTCGCGCGAGTGGAATCCGCTGACGCTGGCCCTGATCACCAGCCTGTGGGTCGCGGCCTTCGCCAACTGGCCGCTGTGGCGGGCCCTGCTCGCGCTGCCGGAGAACGCGAGCCCGCGCGGCGCGTTGTTCATCGCTGGCTTCGGCGCGATGATCGCGTCGCTGACCTTCGTGCTGCTGTGCGTGGCCGCCTGGCGCCGCGCCATCAAGCCGGCGGTTGCGCTCTTCCTCGTGCCGGCGGCCGCCGGTGCGCACTTCATGGGCACCTACGGCGTCGTCATCGACCCGACCATGATGGTCAACGTGCTGCAGACCAATGCGACCGAGACGCGCGACCTGATCAGCCTGCGCCTGGTGGCGAGCCTGCTGCTCATCGCGGCCCTGCCGATCGCCCTGATGTGGCGGCTGCCGGTGCGTCGCCTGACTTTCGTGGCTCAGCTCTCGCGCAACCTGGGTGCGATGCTCGCCGGCATCGCGTTGCTGGCGGTGCTGCTGTTCGCGCTGTTCGCCGACCTGTCTGCGACCATGCGCAACCACAAGTCGATGCGCTACCTGATCAACCCGCTGAACTCGTTCTATGCGCTCGGCTCGCTGGCGCACCAGGCGAACGCGCGGCCCCAGGGGCCACCGGAGCAGATCGGCGTGGGTGCGACCCTGGCGCCGCGCGCTGCCGGCGCGCGGCCGCCCCTGATGCTGCTGGTGGTCGGCGAAACGGCGCGCTCCGACCACTTCTCGCTCAACGGCTACGAGCGCCCGACCAACCCGCGGCTCGCGACCCTGGGCGTGGTGAGCTACCGCGACGTCACGTCCTGCGGCACCAACACGGCAGCCTCGCTGCCCTGCATGTTCTCGCATCTCGGCCGCGCCGGCTACGAGTCGCGCGAGCGCGACCACGAGAACCTGCTCGACCTCGCGCAGCGCGCTGGCCTCGCTGTGCTCTGGCTGGACAACCAGTCCGGCTGCAAGGGGCTGTGCGAGCGCGTGCCCAACGCCATGGCCTCGGAGGGCGCTCCTGCCACCTTGTGCAGCGACGGCGAGTGCCTCGACGAAGCGCTGCTGCACGGGTTGGATGCGCGCCTGGCTGCGCTCGACCCGCAGCGCCGCGAGCGTGGCGTGCTGCTGGTGCTGCACCAGATGGGCAGCCACGGGCCGGCCTACTGGCGGCGGGCCCCGGCCGATCGCAAGCCCTTCCAGCCCGAGTGCCTGACCAACGTGCTGCAACAGTGCGACCGCCAGGCGCTGGTGAACGCCTACGACAACTCGATCGCCTACACCGACCATGTGCTGGCCCAGTCGATCGCCTGGCTGGGCCGGCAGCAGACGGCGTTCGACCCGCTGCTGCTGTACGTCTCGGACCATGGCGAATCACTGGGCGAGAACGGCCTGTACCTGCACGGCCTGCCCTACGCCGTGGCGCCGCGCGAGCAGGTGCATGTGCCGATGCTCGTGTGGCTGCCGGCGCAGACCGAGCAGGCGGCCGGGCTGCGCAAGGCCTGCCTGGCGGAACAGCGCGACCGGCCGATCAGCCACGACCACCTGTTCCACACGGTGAGCGGCGTGCTGGGCATTCGCGCCGGCGAGTACCGCGCCGAACTCGACGCCTTCGCCGCCTGCCGGCAGCCCTGAGCGCAGCGTTCAGAACAGCGCCGCCTGCGCTGGCGCCGTCGGATCGTGCGGCGCGCGAAACAGCGTCTGGTCCAGCGGCTCACGCTCGCGGTTCAGGCCCAAGCGCGCGCAGGCCTTCTCGAAACGCTGGCGCAGCAGCTTCGCCCACACGCCCTCGCCCGTCATGCGCGTGCCGAAGCGCGCGTCGTAGTCTCGGCCGCCGCGCATCTCGCGCACGCGTGCCATCACGCGCTCGGCGCGCTGCGGGAAGTGCGTGGCCAGCCAGTCCTGGAAGATCGGGTTCACCTCCCAGGGCAGGCGCAGCACGATGGAGAAGGCCGAACGCGCACCGGCCTCGGCAGCTGCTTCGAGGATGCGCTCGAGCTCCGGCTCGTTGATGAAGGGAATGACCGGCGACACGCTCACCCCGACCGGCACACCTGCCTGCGCCAGCGCCGCGATCGTCTTCAGCCGCCGCTGCGGCGAGGCCGCGCGAGGCTCGAGGATGCGCGCCAGCGACGCATCGAGCGTGGTCACGGAGACGTAGACGGCGGCCAGCCGCTGCGCGGCCATCGGCGCGATCAGGTCGAGATCGCGTTCCACGCCGGCCGATTTGGTGACCAGCGAAAAGGGGTGGTGCCATTCGCTGAGCACCTCGATCACCGAGCGCGTGATGCCCAGCCGGCGCTCGGCGGGCTGGTAGGCGTCGGTGGCCGAACCGATGTTGAGCATCAGTGGTTCGTAGCCGCGATGCGCGAGCGCCTCGCGAAGCCGCTGCGCCGCGTTCACCTTGGCGATGATGCGCGACTCGAAGTCGATGCCGGGCGAGAGATTGAGGTAGCTGTGCGTCGGCCGCGCGAAGCAGTAGATGCAGCCATGTTCGCAGCCTCGGTAAGGGTTGATCGACAGATCGAAGGAGATGTCGGGCGAATCGTTGCTGGTGAGGATCGACTTGACGCGCTCTTCGATGATCTGCGTCTGCGGCGCCAGCACTTCCTCGGTGGCCTGCTGGTCCAGCGTGCCCCAGCCGTCGTCCCAGGGTTCGGCATGCTGCGAGCTGAAGCGATGCTCCAGCGCCCAGGTGGTGCCGCGGCCCTTCACGGCCTGGGATTCGGCGGGAACGATGCTGATCCGGCGGGCATGTCGCATACTGTAAATATATACAGTCTGCGACCGCCTTGCCAATCAGTAGTCGTCGCCTCCGTTGCCCATGCCCGGCGCCAGGTTGTCGAACTTGGTCAGCGGTTTCAGGAAGGTGAGCTTCACCGTGCCGGTCGGGCCGTTGCGCTGCTTGCCGATGATGATCTCGGCGATGCCCGGCTCCTTGCAGGCTTCCTTCGTGTAGTACTCGTCGCGGTAGATGAACATGATCACGTCCGCGTCCTGCTCGATGGCGCCGGATTCGCGCAGGTCGCTCATCATCGGCCGCTTGTCGGTGCGTGTCTCCACGCTGCGGTTGAGCTGCGACAGCGCAATCACCGGGCACTTGAGTTCCTTGGCCAGTGACTTCAGGCCGCGCGAGATCTCGCCGATCACGGTGGCGCGGTTCTCGTCGCTGCTGCCGCCGCTGCCGCTCATCAGCTGCAGGTAGTCGACCACGATCAGGCCCAACTGCCCGCACTGCCGTGCCTGGCGCCTTGCCCGCGCTCGCACTTCGCTGGGCGTGAGCGCCGGGCTCTCGTCGATGTACATGCTGACCTTGCCGAGCTTCTCGACGGCCTCGGACAGCCGGCCCCATTCGTCGTCGCGCAGCCGGCCGGTGCGCAGGTTGCTCTGGTCGATGCGGCCGAGCGAGCCGACCATGCGCAGCGCGAGCTGGGCCGCGCCCATTTCCATCGAGAAGACCACCACCGGCAGGCCTTCGTTGACGGCCACGTACTCGCCGATGTTCAGCGCGAAGGCGGTCTTGCCCATCGAGGGCCGCGCCGCCAGGATGATCAGGTCGCCCGGCTGCAGCCCGGCGGTCATCTTGTCGAGGTCGAAGAAGCCGGTGCGCACGCCGGTCACGTCTTCGGCGCCGTTCTCGTGCAGTTCGTTGACGCGGTCGATCAGCTGCACGACCAGCTGGTCCATGCTCTGGAAGCCCTGCTTGGAACGCGAGCCTTCTTCGCCGATGCGGAAGATCTTGCCTTCGGCTTCATCGAGGATCTCGGAGACCTGCCTGCCCTGCGGATTGAACGCCGCGGTGGCGATCTCGTCCGAGGTGGCGACGAGTTTGCGCAGCACCGCGCGCTCGCGCACGATCTCCGCGTAGCGGCGCAGGTTGGCGGCACTCGGCACGCTCTGTGCCAGCGCATTCAGGTAGACCAGGCCGCCGCACTCCTCGGCCTTGCCGTGGCTCTGCAGCTGCTCGAACACGGTGATCACGTCGGCCGGCTTGGTCGCGTTGACCAGCGCGCCGATGGCGGCATAGATGTGCCGGTGCTCGTAGCGGTAGAAGTCGCTGTCGGTCAGCAGGTCACCGGCGCGGTCCCAGGCGCTGTTGTCCAGCAGCAGGCCGCCCAGGACGCTTTGCTCCGCCTCGATCGAATGCGGCGGGATGCGCAGACGCGCCACCTCGTCGTCGCGCGGCGGCGCCGCACTCTGCTCGGAAGACTCGTAGACCTTGGACATGGTTCGCTTCTATGGGCAATCTTGTGGGCAAGGCTGTGGACAGCCAGTGACCAAGCGGGGGAAACAGCTTGAAAACCCGGCGGCCAATGAGAAAGGGCCGGCAATGCCGGCCCCGTCGTGGTCGCGTCGAGAACCTTAATCGGTTTCGCCGATCACCACAACCTTGACTTCCACCAGCACATCGGTGTGCGGAACCACCGAGACGGTGTGCTCGCCGACGGTCTTCAGCGGACCATTGGGCATGCGCACTTGCGCCTTGGCGATCTTGAAGTCGATGCGGGTCAGCGCGTCGGCGATGTCGGCGTTGGTCACCGAACCGAACAGACGACCGTCCACACCCGCCTTCTGGGTGATGTGCACGGTGCGGCCATTCATCTTCTCGCCCAGCGCTTGCGCGGTGGCGAGCTTGTCGGCGGCGGCCTTCTCGAGCTCGGCACGCTTGGCCTCGAACTCCTTGATCGCGGCGTCCGTGGCGCGACGGGCGGCACGGGTCGGGATCAGGAAGTTGCGGGCGTAGCCGTCCTTGACCTTGACCACGTCACCCAGGTTGCCCAGGTTGACGACCTTTTCGAGCAGGATCACTTGCATGGCGATGCTCCTTTAGACCTTGTGCTGGTCGCTGTACGGCAGCAGGGCCAGGAAGCGAGCGCGCTTGATGCAGGTGGTCAGCTGGCGCTGGAAGAAGGCGCGCGTGCCGGTCAGGCGGGCGGGCGTGATCTTGCCGTTTTCGCTGATGAAGTCGCGCAGGGTATCGACATCCTTGTAGTCGATTTCCTTGACGCCGGTGACCGTGAAGCGGCAGAAGCGCTTGCGGCGGAACAGCAGCGATTGTTGGTTGCGCTTGGGCTTGCGGTCCTTCGAGAACCGACCTTTACCACGTGGCGGGGGCATATTTCACCTCTTTCAAATCTATCCGGATACGAACAATGTTCAGTCGAGCTCGGTCACATGGAACACGACGCCGCGGCCGTTGCGCTGGGAACCGAGGAAGCCGGCAAAGCCGTGTTCGCTTCCGAGTTCAAGGGCCGAAACCCGCCGCGTGATCTCCCCGATCGCCCTGGCCCGGATTTCCACCGAGACCTTGCGGGCCTGACCGTCCTGCGTGACCTGCGATTCGTGCCTGAGGCTCAGATCGAGGGCCGGCAGTCCGGCGGGGGTGTAGCGCAGCGCGCCGCGTTCGACCAGCGTGGCCGACAGCATCAGCCTGTTCAGGCAGCCGACTCCTGCGGCGCCTTGCGCGACTCTTCCTTCTCGACCATCTTCATCATGACCGACGGCGTGGTCTCGGCCTGAGACTTCACCACCGTCAGGTGGCGCAGCACGGCGTCGTTGAAGCGGAAGCCCGTCTCGATCTCGGCAAGGGTTTCCTTGCTGCACTCGATGTTGATGCACAGGTAGTGCGCCTTGGCGAGCTTCTGGATCAGGTACGCCATCTGGCGGCGACCCCAATCCTCCACGCGGTGGACCTTGCCGCCACCTGCGGTGACGAGGCCCTTGTAGCGCTCCAGCATGGCCGGAACCTGTTCGCTTTGATCCGGATGGATCAGCAACACGATTTCATAGTGACGCATTGATACTCCTTCTGGTTTCCGTTGCGCACGCCCGAATGGCATGCGCACCGTGGAAGCCACCCCGAAGCGTCGGTCCCGGGTGTGGCAAGGGGAAAGCCCGCGAGTATACCCGGAATGAAGGGGCTCAGCCGCTGAGCCCGTAGACCTTGGGCTTGGCACCGCTGCGTGCCCGACGCACCAGCACGGTGGGGAAGCTCACCGGCAGCGTGTTCGGGAAGTCGCGGCTGTAGTGCAGGCCGCGGCTTTCGTGGCGCATCAGCGCCGATCGCACGATCAGCTCCGCGCAGTCGACCAGGTTGCGCAATTCCAGCAAGTCGCGGTTGACGCGGAAGTTGGCGTAGTAGTCGTCGATCTCGCTCTTCAGCAGCTTGATGCGGTGCAGCGCCCGCTCCAGCCGCTTGGTGGTGCGCACGATGCCGACGTAGTTCCACATCAGCAGGCGCAACTCGTCCCAGTTGTGGGCGATGACCACCTGCTCGTCCGCGTTCTCGACCTGGCTCTCGTCCCAGGCTGGCAATGCCGGATGAGCGGGTTCGGGTCGGCGCAGGATGTCTTCGGCGCAGCTGCGGCCGAGCACGACACATTCGAGCAGCGAATTGCTGGCGAGCCGGTTCGCGCCGTGCAGGCCGGTGTAGGTGGTCTCGCCGACGGCGTAGAGCCCGGGCAGATCGGTGCGGCCGTGCAGGTCGGTCACCACGCCGCCGCAGGTGTAGTGCGCTGCCGGCACGACGGGAATCGGCTGCCGTGAGATGTCGATGCCCAGCGACAGGCAGCGCGTGTACACCGTCGGGAAGTGCTCCTTCAGGAACGCCTCGCCCAGGTGGGTGGCGTCGAGCAGCACGTTATCGAGGCCGTGCTTCTTCATCTCGAAGTCGATCGCGCGGGCGACGATGTCGCGCGGCGCCAGTTCGCCACGCTCGTCGTGCGAGGGCATGAAGCGCGTTCCGTCGGGCAGCTTGAGCTGCCCGCCCTCACCCCGCAGCGCCTCGGTGATGAGGAAGCTGCGCTCCTGCGGGTGGTACAGGCAGGTCGGGTGGAACTGCACGAACTCCATGTTGCCGACGCGGCAGCCCGCGCGCCAGGCCATCGCGACCCCGTCACCGGTGGAGGTGTCGGGGTTGGTCGTGTAGCGATAGACCTTGCCGGCGCCACCCGTGGCCAGCACCACGGCCCGCGCGGGCAGCGTCTCGACGCGCTGGCTGTCGATGTCGAGAGCGTAGATGCCGTAACAGTGCGGCTGTTCCTCGCGCTTCAGGTGCCGCGTGGTGATCAGGTCCAGCGCCATCCAGCGCTCGCGCAGGGTGATGTTCGGATGCCGGCGCACTTCGTCGAGCAGCACGTCATGGATCGCCTTGCCGGTGGCATCGGCCGCATGCGCGATGCGACGCACGGCATGGCCGCCTTCGCGCGTGAGGTGCAAACCCAGCGGGCCTGCCGGGTCGGGCGAGAACGGAACGCCACGTTCGACGAGCCACTCGACGGCCTCGGCGCTGTTCTGCGCGATGTAGCGGGCCGTGTGCTCCTCGACCAGGCCGGCGCCGGCCTCCTGCGTGTCGCGCACGTGGGATTCGATGCTGTCGTCGCTGCCGAGCACGCCCACGATGCCGCCCTGCGCCCAGGCGGTCGCGCCTTCGGTGAGCTCGCGCTTGGCAATCACCACCACGGGCTGATCCTGCGCCAGATGCAGCGCGACCGTGAGTCCCGCCAGCCCGGCACCGACGATGACGACTGGCAAAGCGTCGGAAGCACTCGGTGCTGGTCTCATGGCATCGTTCGTGAAGTACGCTGCATTCTATCGGTGCCCCTCGGGCACACGCTGAATGTGCCGGCTGCACAGCCGCGTGAGAACATCCACGCCTGCCCGATGTCATGGCGACATGAGGACACTTACACTGTGTCCAGCGGTAGTCACCAAGGGACTCGACCATGAGCAACCAACATCCGCCCGCTGAGGCCGCGCCCGACACGCCCGAGGCCTGGCAAGCCACGCGAGCCCAGACGGCGCTGGCCACTCAGTTCATGCGGGACCCGGACGCCTACCTCTCCGACGAGAAGAAGGAGATCGGACGCCAGGTCGGCGCCAATGAGCGCGAGTTGTTCGTCTCCTGCGCGCCACCTGAAGCGCTCCAGCAGCAGTTCGACCACGTCAACCCGGAATTCATTGCCGTGCACGACGTCGGCACGACCTCGTCGCGGCGCTTGCTCACCGGCATCGCCGCGGCGAGCAACCGTGCGGTGCAGAAACTCTTCATCCGGCGGCAGGGCTACGGCACCGCACTGGCCACGCTGGAGTTCGTCGAGATTCCCACATCCGACGGTTCGAAGCTGATGATGTTCTCCACCGAGGCCGATGCGGACACGTCGTCCCGCCAGGGCCTGGCGCGCACGCTGCTCGCAAACAGCCGGCTCGGCGTGGTGATGGTCGGCGAACTGCCCAGCCACGCGCTGGAAGCTGCCTTCAAGCCACTGCGCGACGAGATCCTGGCCGGCTCATGGACCAACCGGCATCTGCTGGTTCTGCCGCTGTCCGGCGGCAGCACCGTGGCCACGCTCGCGGCGGAGCTGGGCCGCGGCACAGGCGTCGATGTGCGCACGACACCTCAGGTGACGCGTCCCGCCGACGCATGGGGTTTCATCAACGGCACCTGGGCGCGCATCCGCGAGCATCTGCCGCCCTCGCGTGGCACGCCTCCACCCGCGGCCCGCGGCGGGAGCTTTCCCCGCATGGCGGCGGCACCCGCCGAGCCGGCGAGCCCGGCGCAGGCCCCGTTGGCCATGCGCCCGATGCCGGCCGTGCCGACTTCGCGGGCTCGCGCGCCCGACAACGCCGTGTCGTCGGGGCTGCTCGATCGCTACGTGCACCAACTCGGCGAACTCACCGGCATGGTGAGCTGCTGTGTTTTCGAACTCTCCAGCGGCCGCTCGGTCGCCCATGCTGGCGCCAGCCCGGGTGCGGACGATCTCGCCCTGCACGGCACCGAACTGCTCAGCTCCATCGCCGGCACCTGCCGCGCGCTGGGACTCGGCCACGCGATCCCCGACGCCGCCATCACGCTCGGCGCGCACCACGTGCTGCTGCGTGCGGTGCCCAAGCACCCCGGCATGGCGCTGCACGCCGTGCTCGACAAGACCCATGCGAACCTGACACTGGCACGCCTGCAGGTCCAGCGCATGGACGCGCTGTTCGACGAGCAGCCGGGGAGCTGACACTCCGCCGGCGCCCGCGCGCTTTGCCGTTGTCAGTGCACGACGCGCCCGAAGCGGAACTCGCCGCCTTCCACATCGACCGGGATCACGTCCTTGGGGCCGAAGCGGCCTTCCAGGATCAACTTGGCCACCGGGTTCTCGATGCGCTGCTGAATGGCACGCTTGAGCGGACGCGCACCGAACACCGGGTCGAAACCGGCCTTCGCCAACTCGGCCAGCGCCTGCGGTGACACGTCGAGCTTCATGTCCATCTTCTCGAGCCGCGCCTCCAGCACCTTGAGCTGGATCTTCGCGATCGCCGCGATGTTCTGCTCGTCCAGCGCGTGGAACACCACCGTCTCGTCGATGCGATTGAGAAACTCGGGGCGGAAATGTTGCTTGACCTCGGCCCACACCGCATCGCGGATGTCCTCGCTCGGCTGCCCGGCCATCTGCATGATCTGGTGCGAGCCGAGGTTGCTGGTCATCACGATCACGGTGTTCTTGAAGTCCACCGTGCGGCCTTGCCCGTCGGTCAGCCGGCCGTCGTCGAGCACCTGCAGCAGCACGTTGAAGACGTCCGGGTGCGCCTTCTCGACCTCGTCGAGCAGCAGCACGCTGTACGGCTTGCGCCGCACCGCCTCGGTCAGGTAGCCGCCCTCGTCGTAGCCCACGTAGCCCGGCGGCGCGCCGATCATGCGCGCGACCGAATGCTTCTCCATGAACTCGCTCATGTCCAGCCGGATCAGGTGATCCTCGCTGTCGAACAGGAAGGTCGCCAGCGCCTTGCACAGCTCCGTCTTGCCCACGCCCGTGGGGCCGAGGAACAGGAACGAGCCGGTGGGCCGGTTCGGGTCCGACAGGCCCGAGCGCGAGCGGCGGATGGCGTTGGCCACCGCGGTGATCGCCTCGTCCTGGCCGATCACGCGTTCGTGCAGCTTGCCTTCCATCTGCAGCAACTTGTCGCGCTCGCCCTGCATCAGCTTGGACACCGGAATCCCGGTGGCGCGCGCCACGACCTCGGCAATCTCCTCTGCGCCGACCATGGTCCGCAGCAGTTGCGGGCGCGACTTGTCGCCGCCCTTCTTCGACTCCTTGGCCTGTGCGTCCTTGAGCTTCTTCTCCAGCTCCGGCAGCTTGCCGTACTGCAGCTCGGCGACCTTGTTGAAGTCGCCCTTGCGCTTGAACTCCTCGATCTGGAAGCGGATCCGGTCGATCTCCTCCTTGACGTGCGCGGAGCCCTGAGCGGTGGCCTTCTCGCTCTTCCAGATCTCCTCGAGGTCGGCATATTCGCGCTCGATCTTCGAGATCTCTTCCGCGATCAGGCCGAAGCGCTTCACCGAACCTTCGTCCTTCTCCTTGCGCACCGCCTCGCGCTCGATCTTCAACTGGATCAGCCGGCGGTCGAGCTTGTCCATCACCTCCGGCTTGGAGTCGATCTCGATCTTGATCTTCGAGGCGGCCTCGTCGATCAGGTCGATCGCCTTGTCGGGCAGGAAGCGGTCGGTGATGTAGCGGTGGCTGAGCTCGGCCGCGGCGACGATCGCCGGGTCGGTGATCTCCACACCGTGGTGGACTTCGTACTTCTCCTGCAGCCCGCGCAGGATGGCGATGGTCGCTTCCACCGTCGGCTCGCCCACCAGGATCTTCTGGAAGCGGCGTTCCAGCGCGGCGTCCTTCTCGATGTACTTGCGGTACTCGTCGAGCGTGGTCGCGCCCACACAATGTAACTCGCCGCGTGCCAGCGCCGGCTTGAGCATGTTGCCGGCGTCCATCGCGCCCTCGGCCTTGCCGGCACCCACCATGGTGTGCAGTTCGTCGATGAAGACGATGGTCTGCCCCTCGTCCTGCGAGAGTTCCTTGAGCACGTTCTTCAGGCGCTCCTCGAACTCGCCGCGGTACTTGGCGCCGGCCAGCAGCATGGCCATGTCGAGCGACAAGACGCGCTTGCCCTTCAGCGAATCGGGAACCTCGCCGGCGACGATGCGCTGCGCCAGGCCTTCGACGATGGCCGTCTTGCCCACGCCCGGCTCGCCGATCAGCACCGGGTTGTTCTTGGTGCGACGCTGCAGCACCTGGATGGCGCGGCGGATCTCGTCGTCGCGGCCGATCACCGGGTCGAGCTTGCCCTTGCGTGCACGTTCCGTGAGGTCGATCGTGTACTTCTTCAGCGCCTCGCGCTGGCCCTCGGCCTCGGCACTGTCGACCTTCTGGCCGCCGCGCACCGCATCGATGGCCGCCTCCAGGCCCTTGCGCGTCAGCCCGTGGCCCCGCACGACGCCGGCCAGGTCGGTCTTGGCCTCGGACAGCGCGAGCAGGAACATCTCGCTGGCGATGAACTGGTCGCCGCGCTTGCTGGCCTCCTTCTCGGCACCCTGCAGCAGCGAGACGAGGTCGCGCCCCGCTCCGACGGGTTCGCCGCCTTGCACCTGCGGCAGGCCGTTGAGCGTGGTGTCCACCGCCGTCTGCAAGGCCGGCAGGCGCACGCCGGCGCGCTCGAGCAGCGCACGCGGCCCTTCGTCCTGCGCGAGCATCGCGGCCAGCACGTGGATCGGCTCGATGTACGGGTTGTCGCGGGTCACGGCGAGGCTCTGGGCCTCGGCGAGGGCCTGCTGGAACTGGCTGGTCAACTTGTCCTGTCGCATGGATAACCTCCGATTGCGATGGATCTGAGGCGCCCGGTGCGCCATTTCAAGTCATTGCACCCCTCACCGCTGCAGCGGCTGTGAGGAAGATCAACCCAGCAGCGTGTCGACCAGCTTGAAGCCCAGCGCCGCGCAGGCCAGCGCGCCCAGCAGGTGGGCCAGCGTATGGCCGGTCGCCAGGCCCCATTGCCCGCGCTGCAGCAGCAGCAGCGATTCGGCCGAGAACGACGAAAACGTCGTCAACCCGCCGAGGAAACCGGTGACCAGCAGCAGGCGCAGCATCTCGTTGGGGCTGCGCTCGAACCAGGCCAGCGCCATGCCGATGAGCAGGCCACCGACGGCGTTGACGAACAGCGTGCCGAGCGGAAAGCCGGCCCAGCGCGCGTTCAGCCACAGGCCGGCGCCCCATCGCGCCAGCGCCCCGGCGGCCGCGCCGGCCGCCACCGCCAGCACCTGCAGCCACAGGGCAACGCCGCTCACGCCTGCGGCCCGGCGTTGCCGGCAGCGATGCCCCAGCGTTCCAGCGCCGCGTCGTCGCTGACGCGGGCATCGACCCAGCGTGCGCCCTGTGGCGTGTGCTCCTTCTTCCAGAACGGCGCCTGCGTCTTCAGGTAGTCCATCAGGAACTCGCAGGCCTGGAAGGCCGAACCGCGGTGCGCCGAGGTCACCACCACGAGCACGATCTGGTCGAGCGGCGCCAGCGGCCCGACGCGATGGATGACGCGCGCAGCGCGGATGTCGAAACGGCGCAGTGCCTCGTCGATCATCGCCTCGATGGCTTTCTCGGTCATGCCGGGGTAATGCTCCAGCTCCATCGCGCTGACACCCAGCCCGTCGTTGCGGTCGCGCACCGTGCCGACGAAGCTGGCGACAGCGCCCACGCCCGGGTCGGCTGCGCGCAGCGCCGAGACTTCGGCGCCGAGGTCGAAGTCGGCGGTCTGGATGCTGACGCGCGGCGTGGCCATGTTCAGCCCCCGGTCACCGGCGGGAAGAAGGCCAGTTCGGCGCCCTCGGCCAGCGCCGCCGTCTCCTCGCACAGCGCCTGGTTCAGCGCGCTGCGCAGCGCACGGCCGCGGGCCAGCGCGCCGGCATGGGCGGCGCCGCGGGCGATCAGTGCATCGCGCGCTGCGGCCACGGTGGCGCCCTCGGGCAATTCGATCGTCTCGCCCGAGCCGAGCGCCTCGCGGATGGAGGCGAAGTAGCGCACCTGGATCTTCATGAGAGCAGTTCGGCGAAGGACAGGAAGGCGACCATGTCACCCTTGCGAATGGCCTGCCCGGAGGGATTGTCCACCACGCCGTCGGCCCACACGGCCGAGGTGAGCACGCCGGAGCTCTGGTTGGCGAACAGGTCCAGCCCGCCAGCTTCGTTGCGGCGCGCACGCAGGAACTCACGGCGCTTGTCGGGTCGGGGCCAGTCGAAATCCGCCCGCATCGGCGCGGCCCGCGGCGCAGCGGCCGGGGCGCCCTGCAGCGCCAGCAGCACCGGCCGCACGGCCAGGGCGAAGGTGAGTAAGCTCGACACCGGATTGCCCGGCAGGCCCATGAACCAGGCGTTCGAGCCGTCGGCACGGCTCACCTCGCCGAATGCCAGCGGTTTGCCGGGCTTCATGGCAATCTGCCACAGGTCGATGCGGCCTTCGGCCTGCACCGCCGGGCGCAGATGGTCTTCCTCACCCACGGACACGCCGCCCGAGGTGACGATCAGGTCGTTGCCCTGCGCAGCCTCGCGCAGCGCAGCGCGGGTGGCGTCCAGCCGGTCCGGCACGATGCCCAGGTCGTTGCAGTCGCAGCCCAGCGCCTGGATCATGCCGCGCAGCGTGAAGCGGTTGGAGTTGTAGATCGCGCCGGGCTTGAGGGGCTGGCCCGGCATCACCAGTTCGTCGCCGGTGGAGAACAGCGCCACTCGCGGCCGGCGAGCGACCGTCAGGCGCCCTGCTCCCACCGAAGCCGCGAGGCCCAGCGCCTGCGGTGTCAGCCGCGTGCCGGCCGGCAGCACCTCGGCGCCGTGCTGCACGTCTTCGCCGCGGCGGCGGATCCACTGGCCGAGCTGAGGGACGACGTTCACGCGCACTGCATCGCCGGCCGATTCGCATTGTTCTTGCATGACCACTGCATCGGCTCCGGCCGGCACCTGGGCGCCGGTGAAGATGCGCGCAGCGGTACCGGGCTCCAGCGGAAGCCCGACCACGCCGGCCGGGATGCGCTGGCTCACGGGCAGCAGCACGCCTTCGGCCGGAACGTCGGCACAGCGCAGCGCGTAGCCGTCCATCGAGGTGTTGTCGGCCGGCGGCACGTCGAGTGCCGAGCTGACTGCCGCCGCCAGCACACGGCCGAGCGCGTCGAAGGTGGAGACCTCCTCGGTCTCAGCCAGCGGGCGGATCGAGCTCAGCAGCCGGCCGAGCGCTTCGTCCAGCGTCAGCATCGGCGGACGCGCCGTAGGCGTCGTCGAAGGGGGAGCGGTACTCATAGCGGGCGGGGTCGGCGAGCAGGAATTGGGTCACCGCGTCGGCGTCGTTGAGGTCCAGCAACGGCAGGCCGGTGGGATGCGGCAGCCGCTCGGGGCTGTCGGTGGCAATGGCGACGACGAACGGATCGTGCGGGTACTGCGCCGGCTTGGCGGTCACGGGGCGCCAGATCTCGATCTTCAGCACGTCGGCATGCTTGAAGCCTTCGACCAGCACCCAGTCGCATTCGTAGAGCTCGGCGACGAGCTGGTGCACGGTCGGATCCTGGCGCACTTCGAACTCGCGGATCTTGGCGAGCCGACGGTCGGAGGCGATCACGACCTCGAAGGCGCCGGCCTCGCGGTGGCGGTACGAATCCTTGCCCGGGTGATCGATGTCGAAATCGTGGTGGGCATGCTTGACCACCGAGACCCGCTGGCCGGCCAGGCGCAGCCGCGCGATCACCTGCTCGACCAGGGTGGTCTTGCCCGAGCCGGAGAAGCCGCTGAAGCCGATGACCTTCATTCAGCCATTCTGGGCGATGTAGTGCTTCACCGCCGCCACGTCCACGGGCATGACCTTGAACCGCTTGGGGAGTTGCTCGATGCCGGCCAGTGCGGCCGGGCGCTCGGGCTCGCGGCCCAGCGCCTCGACGATGGTGGCCGAGAACTTGGCCGGCAAGGCGGTTTCGAGCACGATCATCGGCACGCCTGCATCGAGGTGCTCGCGTGCGACTTTCAGCCCATCGGCCGTGTGCGTGTCGATGACCGTGCCGCAACGCTGCGCGACGTCGCGGATCGTGGCCAGCCGATCGGCATGCGAGCTGCTGCCGGAGACGAAGCCGTACTCGGCGATTCGCGCGAACTCCGCCGGCGTGATGCTGAAGGCGCCCTTCTTGACGATCTCGTCGTGGAACAGCGCCTTCGTGCGCCGCGCATCGCGGCCGAGCAGGTCGAACACGAAGCGCTCGAAGTTCGAGGCCTTGCTGATGTCCATCGACGGGCTGGAGGTCTCGTGCGTCTCGGCGCTGCCACGCACGCGGTAGGTTCCGGTGCGGAAGAACTCGTCGAGCACGTTGTTCTCGTTGGTGGCCAGCACCAGGCGCCTGATCGGCAGGCCCATCATGCGGGCCACGTGGCCGGCGCAGATGTTGCCGAAGTTGCCCGAGGGCACGGCGAAGCTGACCTGCTGGTCGTTCGAGCGCGTGGCCTGGAAGTAGCCGGCGAAGTAGTACACGACCTGCGCCAGCAGCCGCGCCCAGTTGATCGAGTTGACCGTGCCGATCTTCCAGCGGCGCTTGAACTCGAGGTCGTTGGAGACCGCCTTGACGATGTCCTGGCAGTCGTCGAACACGCCCTCGACGGCGATGTTGTGGATGTTGGCGTCCTGCAGGCTGAACATCTGCGCCTGCTGGAACGGGCTCATGCGGCCGTGCGGGCTGAGCATGAAGACCTTGACCCCCTGCTTGCCGCGCATCGCGTATTCGGCGGCGCTGCCGGTGTCGCCGGAGGTCGCGCCCAGGATGTTGAGGGTCTGGCCGCGGCGCGCAAGCTCGTACTCGAACAACGCGCCGAGCAGTTGCATCGCCATGTCCTTGAAGGCGAGCGTCGGCCCGTTGGACAGCGCTTCGAGGTACAGCCCGTCTTCCATCTGCTTCAGCGGCGTGATCTCGCGCGTGCCGAACACCTGCTCGGTGTAGGTCTGCGACACCAGGCGCTTCAGGTCGGCTGCCGGGATGTCGTCGATGTAGAGCGACAGGATCTCGAAAGCCAGCTCGGCATACGACAGCCCACGCCAGCGCGTCAGCGTGGCCGCATCGACCTTCGGGTAGTGCGTGGGCAGGTACAGGCCGCCGTCCGGCGCCAGGCCTTCGAGCAGGATCTCGGAGAAGCCGCGCGCCGTCTGGTCGCCGCGCGTGCTGAGGTACTTCACTTGAGTTCTTCCTTGCGGATGCGCACGATCGGCGCGAGCACGGTGGGCAGGGCCTGCATCTGCGCGATCGCCTTGTTCATCTCGCCCTCGAGCGTGTCGTGGGTGAGGATGATCACGTCGGTCTGCGCCTCGCCTTCGGCGGATTCGCGCTGCAACAGCGCGTCGATCGAGATGCCGTGCTCGGCCAGGATGCCGGTGATGCGCGCCAGTACGCCGGCCTGGTCGGCCACCTGCAGGCGCAGGTAGAACGAGGTCACCACCTCGGCCATCGGCAGGATCGGCGTGTCCTGCATCGCGCCGGGCTGGAAGGCCAGGTAGGGCACGCGGTGGTTCGGGTCGGCGGTGTGCAGCCGGGTGATGTCGACCAGGTCGGCGATCACGGCCGAGGCGGTCGGCTCGGCGCCGGCGCCCTTGCCGTAGTACAGCGTGGTGCCGACGGCGTCGCCGTGCACCACCACCGCGTTCATCGCCCCTTCGACGTTGGCGATCAGCCGTGTCGACGGGATCAGCGTCGGGTGCACGCGCAGCTCGATGCCCTTCTCGCGCCGCTTGGTGATGCCCAGCAGCTTGATGCGGTAGCCGAGTTGCTCGGCATAACGGATGTCGGCCGCCTGCAGCTTCGTGATGCCCTCGACATGCGCCTTGTCGAACTGCACCGGGATGCCGAAAGCGATGGCGCTCATGATCGTGGCCTTGTGAGCCGCGTCCACGCCCTCGATGTCGAAGGTCGGGTCGGATTCGGCATAGCCCAGGCGCTGCGCCTCCTTCAGCACCACGCCGAAGTCCAGCCCCTTGGCGCGCATCTCCGACAGGATGAAGTTGGTGGTGCCGTTGATGATGCCGGCGATCCATTCGATGCGGTTGGCGGTCAGGCCCTCGCGCAGCGCCTTGATGATCGGGATGCCGCCAGCCACCGCCGCCTCGAAGGCCACGACGACGCCCTTCTCCCGCGCCGCCGCGAAGATCTCGCTGCCGTGCACTGCCAGCAAGGCCTTGTTCGCCGTGACCACATGCTTGCCCGCGGCAATGGCCTCCATCACCAGCGTGCGCGCGATGCCGTAGCCGCCGATCAGCTCGACGACGATGTCGATCTCCGGGTTGGCGATGACCAGCCGCGCGTCGCTGACCACCTGCGCGGCGTCGCCGACGATGGCCTTGGCGCGCACCGTGTCCAGATCGGCCACCATGGTGATGCGGATGCCGCGGCCGGCGCGGCGCTGGATCTCTTCCTGGTTGCGCTGCAGCACGTTGAACGTGCCGCTGCCGACGGTGCCGATGCCGAGCAGGCCGACTTGGATAGGCTTCATGTTCATCAAACCGTGTGACGTTTGCGGTAGTGATCGAGGAAGCGGGCGATGCGCCCGATCGCTTCGGTGAGGTCGTCGGAGTTGGGCAGGAAGACGAGGCGGAAGTGGTCGGGCGTCGGCCAGTTGAAGCCGGTGCCCTGAACGATCAGCACCTTCTCCTCGGCAAGCAGTTCGTAGGCGAACTGCTGGTCGTCGGTGATCGGGTAGATCTTCGGGTCCAGGCGCGGGAACATGTACAGCGCCGCCTTGGGCTTGACGACGCTGACGCCGGGGATCTGCGTGAGCAGGTCGTAGGCCAGGTCGCGCTGGCGGCACAGCCGCCCGCCAGGCGCCACCAGGTCCTTGATGCTCTGGTAGCCGCCCAGCGCGGTCTGGATGGCCAGCTGACCCGGCGTGTTGGAGCACAGGCGCATCGAGGCGAGCATGTTCAGGCCCTCGATGTAGTCCTTCGCGTGCTTCTTCTCGCCCGAGACCACCATCCAGCCGGCGCGGTAGCCGCAGGAGCGGTAGTTCTTCGACAGGCCGTTGAATGTCAGGCACAGCACGTCGTCGGCCAGCGAGGCGATGCTGGTGTGCACGTTGCCGTCGTACAGCGTCTTGTCGTAGATCTCGTCGGCCAGGATGATCAGCTGGTGCTGGCGGGCCACCTCGATGATCTGCCGGAGCACGCTCTCGGGATACAACGCGCCCGTCGGGTTGTTCGGGTTGATGACGACGATCGCCTTGGTGTTGCTCGTCACCTTGCGCTTGATGTCCTCGATGTCGGGCATCCAGTCGGACTGCTCGTCGCACAGGTAGTGCACCGGCGTGCCGCCGGACAGAGCCACCGAGGCGGTGTACAGCGGGTAGTCGGGCGCCGGGATCAGCACCTCGTCGCCGGTATTGAGCAAGGCGTTCAGGCTCATCGTGATGAGCTCGGAGGCGCCGTTGCCGAGGTAGACGTCGTCCACCGCCACGCCGCGGATGTGCTTTTCCTGCGTGTAGTGCACCACCGCCTTGCGCGGCGCGAACAGGCCCTTGCTGTCGGTGTAGCCGGCCGAATGCGGCATGTTGCGGATCATGTCCTGCACGATCTCGTCCGGCGGTTCCAGGCCGAACACGGCGAGGTTGCCGATGTTCAGCTGGATGATCTTGTGGCCCTCTTCCTGCATCTGCCGGGCCTTGTCGAGCACGGGTCCGCGGATGTCGTAGCAGACATTGGCCAGCTTGCTCGACTTGGCGATGGGTTTCAAAGGGCCTCCTGGGGCAGTGTTGCGCTGCAAAACATAGAATTTAACCATGAAGATGCAGGCCGACCGCCCTGAAGGAAGCAACGCGATCATTCGCCACGGCGCCGAGGGCGTGGTCGTCAACGGCCGAGAGCATCGCCACAACGTGCTCGTGCCGTGGCGCGGCGAGATCGTTCCCTGGGCCGTCGGCAGCTTCGACGCGCTCGACGATGCCAGCTTCGAGGCGCTCATCGCGCTCGGGCCGGAGCTCGTGATCTTCGGCAGCGGCAGCCGCATCCGCTTTCCCAGGCCGGCGTTGCTGAAGGCCCTGATGGCGCGCCGCATCGGTTTCGAGGCGATGGACACCCCGGCCGCCTGCCGCACCTACAACGTGCTGCTCGGCGAAGGCCGCGCCGTGGTGGCGGCACTGCTCTTCGAACGTGGGGGTTGAGCGCTTGCGCAAGGGGGCCTGAGCGGGTCAGGTTGTCGCAAGCCTTATAATTTGCGGCTACGCCCCGAAGGGCGCAATCGAGCAGCATACTCCATGACGCCAGCCCTCAATAAACCTCTTCCGGACTTTGAAGCGCTCGCCACGGGAGGCGTGAAATTCACGCCGCAGGCCTTCACCGGCAAGATGGTCGTGCTGTATTTCTACCCCAAGGACAACACCCCCGGCTGCACCACCGAAGCGATGCAGTTCCGCGATCACCACAAGGACTTCCTGAAGGCCGGCGCCGTGGTCTTCGGTGTCTCGCGCGACAACATGGCCTCGCACGAGAAGTTCAAGCAGGCGCTCGAGCTGCCCTTCGAGCTGATCGCCGATACCGAAGAGAAGCTCTGCCACATGTTCGGCGTGGTCAAGAACAAGATCATGTACGGCAAGAAGGTCAAGGGCATCGAGCGCAGCACCTTCCTGATCGACGGCACGGGCATGCTGCGGGCCGAATGGCGCGGCCTGAAGGTCGCAGGCCACGTCGAAGAAGTGCTGAAGACGGTCAAGTCCCTCAAGTAGGCCTTCCGGCACGCCGCATCGAGGCCGCCGCCCCGTAGGGCTGGCGGCCTTGTTCCATCTTGTTGCCGGGCGGCGCAGAGGCAACGTTGAAGCGTCTTCGTTCTTGTGCATAATATTTTCATGCACGAGAGTCGTGACGCGAGTCGCAACACCGGTCTGCCCACCAAGCCGCACAGTCGTCTGTGCGGCTTTTTTGTTTCCCAGCCGCACTGACCCACTCCATGCCACTGCCGAAGCCGCCTGCCAAACGAGCCTCCCTCCTCACCCCGACCGATTTCGAATCGCAGGCCGCCGCCAAGCCGGGCAAACGCACCGCCCAGAGCCGCACCACCTCCGAGCCCGCCTCGCCGGCCGTGATGGACCTGTTCGATGCCACGGCCGCCGCCGCCCCGGTGATCGCCCGCGTGACGCCGCCCGCACCGGCAACCCAGAAGCCGGTGCGTGCCACGCCACAGGTGCGCCCCCGCAAGCCGCGCGGTGAAGGCCCGGCGAGCCTGTTCGTGCTCGACACCAACGTGCTGATGCACGACCCGACCTCGCTGTTCCGCTTCGACGAGCACGACATCTACCTGCCGATGATCACGCTCGAAGAACTCGACGGGCACAAGAAGGGCATGACCGAAGTGGCGCGCAACGCCCGCCAGGTCAGCCGCGACCTCGACGCGCTGGCGGCCAGCATGCCCACGCGCGATGCCTCGGGCATGTCCAGCGGCTTGCCGCTGAACGCCACCGGCCACCGCGAGGCCGCCGGCAAGCTGTTCTTCCAGACCAACCTGGTGAACGTGAGCCTGCCCGCCGGCCTGCCGCAGGGCAAGGCCGACAACCAGATCCTGGGTGTCGTGCAGGCACTGCGCGAGCAGCAGCCGGCCCGAGACGTGGTGCTGGTGTCCAAGGACATCAACATGCGCATCAAGGCGCGTGCCCTGGGCCTGCCGGCGGAAGATTATTTCAACGACAAGACGCTGGACGACGGCGACCTGCTCTATACCGGCGTCCTGTCGCTGCCGGCGGACTTCTGGGAACGCCATGGCAAGACCATGGAGAGCTGGCAGCAAGGCGGGCTGACCTACTACCGCATCAGCGGGCCGATGGTGCCGGTGCTGCTGGTCAACCAGTTCGTCTACCTCGAGGCGCCGGGGGCCGCACCGCTGTACGCCAAGGTCACCGAGATCACCGGCAAGACCGCCGTGCTGCGCACGCTGCGCGAGTACACCCACGCGAAGAACGCGGTGTGGGGCGTCACCGCCCGCAACCGCGAACAGAACTTCGCGTTGAACCTGCTGATGGACCCGGAGTGCGACTTCATCACCCTGACCGGCACCGCCGGCACCGGCAAGACGCTGATGACGCTGGCTGCCGGCCTGAGCCAGGTGATGGACGACCGCCGCTACACCGAGATCATCGTCACCCGCGTGACGGTGCCCGTCGGTGAGGACATCGGCTTCCTGCCCGGCACCGAGGAAGAGAAGATGGGCCCGTGGATGGGCGCGCTCGACGACAACCTCGAGGTGCTCTCGCGCACCGACGGCGGCGCCGGCGAATGGGGCCGTGCCGCCACCAACGACCTGGTGCGCAGCAAGATCAAGATCAAGAGCCTGAACTTCATGCGTGGGCGAACCTTCCTGAACAAGTTCGTCATCATCGACGAGGCGCAGAACCTCACGCCCAAGCAGATGAAGACGCTGATCACTCGCGCCGGCCCGGGCACCAAGATCATCTGCCTGGGCAACCTCGCGCAAATCGACACGCCCTACCTCACCGAAGGCAGCTCGGGCCTGACCTACGCGGTCGACCGCTTCAAGGGCTGGCCGCACAGCGGGCATGTCACGCTGGCGCGCGGCGAACGCTCACGGCTGGCGGACTTCGCCTCCGAGGTGCTCTGACGATCTGACGCTCAGGCGTCGGGTCGCAAGCGCAGAAAGCTGGCAAAGCGTGGCACGCCTTGCGGCGTGAGGCCACGGTAGGTGAAGGTCACGGTGCTGCCCAGCGGCGGTGGAGTGTCGCGCTGGGCATCGCTGAAGCCGGTGCCGATCTGGAACACCAAGCCGGCGTCCGTGCGCACCTGCAAGGCGCCGAGCCGGCCGGCAAGTCGGCCGCGACCCGGCGCGTGGCCGACCACCACGGCGTCGGCATCCTGCATCGGTTTCAGCTTGAGCAGCACGCGGCTGCGGCCCGTCACGTACACAGCATCCGAGCGATGCAGCATCAGACCCTCGCCGCCGCCGCGGACAACGTCTTCCAGACGCCGGCGCAATGCGTCGCGACCCGGCACGGTGGATTGCGGCACGGCTTGCCATCGCGGCGAGCCGGCTCGCCGGTCCAGATCCGATAGCGCGGCCGCGCGCTCGTGGAAGCGCAGTGGCCCACCGGGCATCTCGAACACCATGTAGCGCACCTGCTGCCAGGCTGCGTCGTCCGGCGACGCGCGCCGCACCAGGCCCGACAGCTCGTCGAAGCGGCCTCGCCCGATCCAGAGCTCGCCATCCAGCGCGATCGATGGCAGTTGCCGGGTGAACCACGCCGGCGCTGCAACCGCGCCGCCGCCGCGAAAGCGCAACCGCACACCGTCCCACAGGGCGCGCACGCCATCGAGTTTTTCACTGACCAGCCAGCCGGCCGGGTCGATGTCGTCGGCAGCCTCGTGGGCCAGCAGCAGGGGCGGCAACGCGGCGCCTGCGCCCACGGAGAACGGGAGCGCGAGCGCGCCGCCCAGAAGCGCCAGCGCATCGCGCCTGCCCATTGAGGTTCGATCGGGACCCATGTCGGCTCCTGGCCGTGAAACATGGGCTCATGGTGGCCGGCGCCTCGCGAGCCGGCCATCCCTCCAGCGGGCCGAAGGCGATGGCCCCCTAACGGGGGGCCCGCTGGTCAGCGCGGCGTGACGAGGTCGCGGATCTGCTGCAGCGCCGTCGGGTCGTCCATCGTGGTCAGGTCGCCTGGGTCGCGCTGCTCGCATACCGCCTGGATCGCACGGCGCAGCATCTTGCCGGAGCGCGTCTTCGGCAGCAGAGTGACGAAGTGGATGCGCGACGGACGTGCGACCGCACCGAGCTGGCTGTCCACCGTCTTCATCACCTCACCTTCGAGCTTCAGGCGCGCCGCGGGGTCGTTGACCAGGCTGGCGTCCTTCAGCACCGCGAAGGCCATCGCCACCTGGCCCTTGAGCTGGTCGGCCACGCCCACCACCGCCACCTCGGCCACCGCCGGGTGGCTGGAGATGCTCTCCTCGATCTCGCGCGTGCCCAGGCGGTGGCCGGCGACGTTGATGACGTCGTCGGTGCGCCCGAGGATGAAGAAGTAGCCGTCCTTGTCGCGGATGCCCCAGTCGAAGGTGCTGTACAGCAGCTTGCCGGGGATGCTCTTCCAGTAGGTGTTGACGAAGCGCGCGTCGTCGCGCCACACGGTCTGCATGCAGCCCGGCGGCAGCGGGCCGGCGATGGCGACCACGCCCTTCTGGTCGGGCGAGGTGACCGGCTCGCCTGTGGTCTCGTCGATCAGCTGCACGTCGTAGCCGTACACCGCCTTGCCCGGCGAGCCGAACTTGGTCGGCGCCTGCTCCACGCCGTTGCAGATCGCCAGGATCGGCCAGCCGGTTTCGGTCTGCCAGTAGTTGTCGATGATCGGCTTGCCCAGGCTTTCGGAAATCCACTTCGCGGTGGGCTCGTCCAGCGGCTCGCCGGCCAGGAACAGCGCACGCAGCGAGGACAGGTCGTACTTGGAGAGGAAGGCCGGATCCTGCTTCTTCAGCACGCGCACGGCGGTGGGCGCGCTGAACATCACGGTGACCTTGTACTTCTCGACCAGGCTCCACCAGATGCCGGCGTCGGGCCGCGTCGGCAGGCCCTCGTACATGATGGTCGCCATGCCGGCGATCAAGGGGCCGTAGATGATGTAGCTGTGGCCCACCACCCAGCCGATGTCGCTGGTGGAGAAGTAGGTCTCGCCGGCGTTGCCGCCGTAGATGTGCTTCATCGAGGCGGCCAGCGCCACCGCGTAGCCGCCGGTGTCGCGCTGCACGCCCTTGGGCTTGCCGGTGGTGCCGCTGGTGTACAGCGTGTAGCTCGGATGCGTGGCATCGACCCACACGCACGGCACCACGGTGTTCAGGTGCTTGGCGCGCATCGAGGTGTAGTCGACGTCGCGCCCTTCGGTGGTCTCCATCGCGCTGAGTCCGCGGTTGACCAGCAGCACCCTGGCCGGCTTGTGCTTCGCGAGCTTGATGGCCTCGTCGAGCAGCGGCTTGTAGGCCACCACCTTACCCGAGCGCATGCCGGCATCGGCACTGACCACCACGGTGGGCTCGGCATCGTCGATCCGGCTGGCCAGGCTGTGGCTGGCGAAGCCGCCGAACACCACCGAATGGATGGCCCCGATGCGCACGCAGGCCAGCATCGCGAATGCCGCCTCGGCGATCATCGGCATATAGATCAGCACACGGTCGCCCTGCTTCACGCCCAGGTCCTGCAGCACCGCGGCCATGCGCTGCACTTCGGCGTGCAGCTCGCGGAAGCTGTAGACCTTCTCCTGCTCGGTCTCGGTGGACACGAAGATCAGCGCGTTCTGGTCGGCGCGCGTGGCCAGGTGTCGGTCGACGGCGTTGTGGCACAGGTTGGTGGTGCCGCCGACGTACCAGCGGGCGAACGGCGGATTGGCGTAGTCGCAGACCTGCTCGAAGGGCGTCTTCCAGTCGATCAGCTTCGCCTGCTCGGCCCAGAAGCCGTCGCGGTCGGTGATCGAGCGCTGGTGGAAGTCGGCGTAGCTCGTCATGCGTGTCTCCTGATGATTGTTCTCTCGCTGGCGGCGCATTTCATGCGCATGCTCTTACGAGGGTCTGACGGTCAGCCGATGGTGACCACCACGCGGCCTCGCAGCTTGCCCTCCATCAACTCGTGCGCACGCGGGATGGCCTGCGCCAGAGGCACCTCCACTGCGATCGCGTCGATCATCGCCGGGTCGAGGTCGCGGGCCAGCCGCTCCCAGGCCTGCCGCCGCAGCGTCAGCGGCGCCATCACGCTGTCCACCCCGGCCAGCGTCACGCCGCGCAGGATGAAGGGCATGACCGTGCCCGGCAGGTCACCGCCCTGCGCCAGCCCGCAGGCCGCCACCACGCCGCCGTAGCGCGTCTGCGCACAGGCATTGACCAGCGTGTGGCTGCCCACCGCGTCGACCACCGCCGCCCAGCGTTCCTTCTGCAGCGGCTTGCCCGGGGCGCTCAGTTCGGCGCGGTCGATGACCGAGGCAGCGCCGAGCCGCTGGAGGTAGCCGGCCTCGGCGGCCTTGCCCGTCGCCGCAACGACCCGGTGGCCGAGCTTCGACAACAGCGCAGTCGCCACGCTGCCCACGCCGCCGGTGGCGCCGGTCACCAGCACTTCGCCGTCACCGGGCTTCACGCCATGACGCTCCAGCGCCAGCACGCACAGCATTGCCGTGTAGCCCGCGGTGCCGATGGCCATGGCCTGCCGCGTGCTGAAGGCCCCTGGCAGCCGCACCAGCCAATCGCCCTTCAGCCGCGCCCGCTGTGCCAGGCAGCCCCAGCGTGTCTCGCCCACGCCCCAGCCGTTGTGGATGACCTTGTCGCCTGCCTTCCACTGCGCATGGCTGCTTTCCAGCACGGTGCCGGCGCCGTCGATGCCGGCCACCATCGGCCAGCTGCGCACCACCGGCCCGCGGTTGGTGATGGCCAGGCCATCCTTGTAGTTGAGCGTCGAATGCTCGACCTGCAGCAGCACGTCGCCCTCGGGCAGCGAGGCCTCATCGACGTCGCGGATGCCGGCCTGGAAGCCGGCTTCGGACTTTTCCAGCAAGAGTGCCTTGAACATGGTGTCTCCTCATCGGTTCGAGCACACGATAACGCAGCTGCCCGGAGGATCGAAAAGTTGCTGCAAGTGCCCGTCGCGACTGAGTTTTTCGGGTTGACGCTGGCAGCGGCAGCGCCTAAGCTGCGCCCCGATGACCCGCCGGCACCGCGCCCTCTCCCGAAGCCGCCTCGCCGCGGCCGCGCTGCTGGCGCTGGCCAGCGCGCTGGTACAGGCCAGCCCGGACGCCAGCCACGACCCGATCGCCAAGCTGCTCGCCGACCGGGGCCTGGGCGATCCGGACAAAGTACCTGCCGCCGTTCCCCCCAGCGACTACGAGTTCGTCAACAAGGTGCGCGACAAGGCCTCCGACATGGTGCTCAGCGCCATGAACTTCCTCGGTGTGCCCTACCGCCGCGGCGGCAATTCGGCCGACAAGGGCTTCGACTGCAGCGGATTCACGCGCCACGTGTTCGAGATGAGCCTCGGCCTCGTACTGCCGCGCCGCGCCGACGAGCAGGCCAGCGCACCTGGCCTGAAGAAGATCAGGCGCGAGGAGCTCAAGCCGGGTGACCTGGTGTTCTTCAACACGCTCAAGCGCACCTTCTCGCACGTCGGCATCTACATCGGCGAGGGCAAGTTCATCCACGCGCCGCGCACCGGCGGCGAAGTGCGGGTGGAAGACATGCGCTACGCCTATTGGAGCAAGCGATTCACCGGCGCTCGGCGCGCGCTGCCGCTGGAGGCCGCGGCGGAATCGGCCCGGGTCGAGAACTCCGTGGTGCCGGCCAAGGCGGTACCCGCTGCCACACCCTTGGTCACCCCGGCCACCGACGCGGAAACTTTCCGAACCTTGCACTGAGCCGGCCACGGCGCCACGCTCGTTACCCCGGTCAAGCCCGGGGTCGTGCCGGGTGGCCGGTGGTGCGCCGGCAGGCACAATCCGCGCATGGGCGAAAAAGTCATCCCGCTGGCCGACCACCGCTACGCGGCCAGCATCCCGCGCATCCCCAGCGTGCCGGCTGCACCGACGGGCCTGCTCGGCGACCGGCTGGGACGCCCGCTCACCGACTTGCGCATCTCGGTGACAGACCGGTGCAACTTCCGCTGCAGCTACTGCATGCCCAAGGAAGTGTTCGACAAGCAGTACAACTTCCTGCCCCACTCGTCGCTGCTGAGCTTCGAGGAGATCACCCGCACCGCGCGACTGTTCGTTGCCCATGGCGTGCGCAAGCTGCGGCTGACCGGCGGCGAGCCGCTGTTGCGCAAGAACGTCGAGCGGCTGATCGCGATGCTGGCCGAGCTGCGCACGCCGGACGGCGCGCCGCTGGACCTGACGCTCACCACCAACGGCTCGCTGCTCCTGCGCAAGGCGCAGGCGCTGAAGGACGCCGGGCTGCAGCGTGTCACGGTCAGCCTGGACGCGCTGGACGACGGCATCTTCCGTCGCATGAACGACGTCGACTTCCCGGTGGCCGAGGTGCTCGACGGCATCGCGCAGGCGCAGCGCGTGGGCCTCGGGCCGATCAAGGTCAACATGGTCGTCAAGCGCGGCACCAACGACCACGAGATCGTGCCGATGGCGCGCTTCTTCCGCGAGAACTTTGGCGGCGGCATCGTGCTGCGCTTCATCGAGTACATGGATGTTGGCGCCACCAACGGCTGGCGCATGGACGAGGTGCTGCCCTCGGCGCAGGTGGTCGAGCGCATTTCGGCCGAGTTCCCGCTGGAGCCTCTCGAAGCGCAGCTGCCCGGCGAGACCGCGCAGCGCTGGCGCTACCGCGACGGCGGCGGCGAGGTCGGCGTGATCTCCAGCGTCACGCAGGCTTTCTGCCACGACTGCAACCGCGCGCGGCTGTCCACCGAAGGCAAGCTGTTCCTGTGCCTGTTCGCGCACCAGGGGCACGACCTGCGCGCGCTGCTTCGCGGCGACTTCGACGATGCGCAGATCAGTGCGGCCATCGGAGAGATCTGGACCGGCCGCGACGATCGTTACTCCGAGCTGCGCAGCGCGCTGCAGGCCGACACCGGCAGCGGCCAGCGACGCGTCGAGATGCACTACATCGGCGGATGACCCCGTGACCATTTCTCCCGACGACATCACCGGCCTGATCCTCGCCGGCGGCCGCGGCAGCCGCATGGGCGGCGTCGACAAGGGCCTGCAGAACCACCTGGGCATGCCGCTGGCCATGCACGCGCTGATGCGGCTGAGCATGCAGGTCGGGCACGTGATGATCAATGCCAACCGCAACCTGGGCGCCTACGAGTCCCTGGGCGTGCCGGTGTGGCCCGACGCCCTGCCCGACTACCCCGGCCCGCTGGCCGGCTTCCTGGCTGGCCTAGAGCACTGCGAGACGCCCTATCTCGTCACCGTGCCCTGCGACACGCCGGGCTTCCCGATCGACCTGGTCGAGCGCCTCGCCGCAGCTCTGGAAGCCGACAGCGCCGACATCGCCATGGCCGCCACGACCGAGAACGGTGCGCAGCAGGTTCAGCCGGTGTTCTGCCTGATGAAGGCCTCGCTGATGGAGAGCCTGGTTCGGTTCACGCAGACGGGGCAACGCAAGATCGACCGCTGGACGGCGCAGCATCGCTGCGTCGAGGTGCCGTTCGACGATGCTCGGGCCTTCTTCAACGCCAACACGCTGGCGGATCTGCAGCAGCTGCAGACGAATGCCTGAACCTGTCGACGTGCGCCGCCTGCGCGCGCTGGAACTGGCCGACTACAAGGCCCTGCGCGATGCGATGCTCGCTGCGCATCCCGATGCCTTCACCAGCGACGCGCAAGCCGAGGCCGCCAGGCCGGCCCAGGCCTACCTGCCGCGACTGGGGCTGGACCGGCCGCAGGGCGGGCATTTCACGCTGGGTGCCTGGGACGGCCGCGCGCTCGTCGGCGCGGTGAGTTGCGAGCGCGACATGCGCCTGAAGGTGCGCCATGTCGGCCACCTCATCGGCATGATGGTGGCCGATCACGCCGCCGGGCGCGGCATCGGCAAGGCCTTGCTGCAGGCATGCGTCGCCCTGGCCCGCGCTGACGGGCTCGAAGTGCTCACCCTGAGCGTGACCGCCGGCAACGCCGCCGCCGAGCATCTGTACCATCGCGCCGGCTTCGTGCGCTACGGCACCCAGCCGCGCGCCGTCAAGCTCGACGGCCGCTACCATGACAAGCACCTGATGATCCTGAGCCTGTGAGCACGATGACGACTGCGACGCCCCCGACCCTGGCCGAGATCGCCTCCTGCGTGAGCGGCTACGACCCGAACGCCCTGCCGGTGGCGCAGGCGCAGGAGTTCATCGCTCGCCTGGTGCCGCGCGTGCAGGCGGTGGAGATGCTGGCGATCCGCTCGGCGCTCGGCCGCGTGCTGGCGCGCGACATCGTCTCGGCGATCGACGTGCCGGCACACGACAACTCGGCGATGGACGGCTACGCGCTGCGCGGCGGCGATCTCGCCGAGAGCGGAGACACCGTGCTGCAGGTGGCCGGCACCGGCTTCGCCGGCGCGCAGTTCGACGGCAGCGTCGGCGCGGGCCAGTGCCTGCGCATCATGACCGGCGCGGTGATGCCCGCCGGGCTGGACACGGTGGTACCGCAGGAGTTCACCAAGACCGACGGCACGCGCGTCACGGTGCCCGCCGGCGTGGTGCGCACTGGCGACAACCGCCGCCTGGCGGGCGAAGACCTCGCGAAAGGCGAAGCCGCGCTGAAGGCGGGCCGTGTATTGCGCCCCGCCGACCTGGGCCTGCTCGCCTCGCTGGGCCAGGCCGAAGTGCCGGTGCTGCGCCGCCTTCGCGTGGCCTTCTTCTCCACCGGCGACGAGCTGCGCTCGATCGGCGAGCCGCTCGATGCGGGCTGCGTCTACGACAGCAACCGCTACACGCTGTGGGGCATGCTGCAACGCCTGGGCGTCGACCTGATCGACATGGGCGTGGTGCGCGACGACCCGGCCGCGCTGGAGGCGGCCTTCCGCCACGCCGCCGAGAACGCCGACGCAGTGATCACCTCCGGTGGCGTCAGCGTCGGCGAGGCCGACCACACCAAGCAGGTCATGAAGACGCTGGGCGACGTGCTGTTCTGGCGGATCGCCATGCGGCCGGGGCGGCCGATGGCCATCGGCCGCATCACCAGCCGCGGCCACGACGCCATCCTGTTCGGCCTGCCGGGCAACCCGGTGGCGGTGATGGTCACCTTCTACGCCTTCGTGCGCGATGCGCTGCTGGCGATGAGCGGTGCCTCGGCGCAGCCCCTGCCGATGCTCAGCGCCGCCAGCACGCAGCCGATCCGCAAGAAGGCCGGCCGCACGGAATACCAGCGCGGCATCGTCTCGCGCGGCGCCTCCGGCTGGCAGGTGGAGATCACCGGCTCGCAAGGTTCGGGCATCCTGCGCAGCATGAGCGAGGCCAACGGACTGGTGGTGCTGCACCACGAACAAGGCAACGTGGCTGCCGGCGACCGGGTCGACGTGCTGCCCTTCGACGGACTGGTCTGACGATGTACCCCACCCCCTCGAGCGCCGGTGACGGCACCGCCGCAGCGCGCAAGGCCATGACGCTGCACCGGCTGGCCGCCATGCGCGCCGCCGGCGAGAAGATCACCATGGTCACCTGCTACGACGCCAGCTTCGCACGGCTGCTCGACGACGCAGGCGTCGACGTGCTGCTGATCGGCGATTCGCTGGGCATGACGCTGCAGGGGCGGGACAGCACACTGCCGGTGACGCTGGACGAGATGGCCTACCACGTGCAGTGCGTGGCGCGCGGCAACCGCCATGCCTGGATCGTCGGCGACCTGCCCTTCGGCAGCTACCACACCGGCACCGAGCAGGCGCTGCTCAGCGCGGCGCGGCTGATGCAGTCGGGTGCGCACATGGTCAAGCTCGAAGGCGGCGGCTGGACGGTGCCCGTGGTGCGCCACCTCGTCGAGCGCGGCATCCCGGTGTGCGCTCACCTGGGCCTGACGCCGCAATCGGTGCACGCGCTGGGCGGCTACCGCATCCAGGGCCGCGACGACGACGGCGCGGCGCGGCTGCTGCGCGAGGCGCGCGAACTGGCCGAGGCCGGAGCCTCGATGCTGGTCGTCGAACTCATCCCCAGCACGCTCGGCCAGCAGCTCACCGAAAGCCTGCCCATCCCGGTGATCGGCATCGGCGCCGGGCCCGGCTGCAACGGGCAGGTGCTGGTGCTGCACGACATGCTCGGCGTCACGCGCGGCAGACTGCCGCGCTTCGTGCGCAACTTCATGGCTGGCGCCGACAGCATCGAGGGCGCGGTGCGCGCCTATGTGGCGGCGGTCAAGGACGGCAGCTTCCCCGACCCGGCCGTGCATGGCTACTGACAGGAGCGCGCCGATGCAGATCGTCCACACCGTTGCCGACCTGCGCAGCATCCTCGCCGGCCAGGCGAAGAGCACGTTCGTGCCCACCATGGGCAACCTGCACGAGGGCCACCTGGCTCTGGTGCGCATGGCGCGCGAGCACGGCGGCCCGGTGGTGGCGAGCATCTTCGTGAACCGGCTGCAGTTCGCGCCGCACGAGGACTTCGACACCTACCCGCGCACGCTGGAGCGCGACTGCGAGCTGCTGCGTGGCGCTGGCTGCGACATCGTCTTCGCCCCGTCGGAGCGCGAGCTCTACCCGGAGCCGCAGCGCTACACCGTACAGCCGCCGGCCGAGCTGGCCGACATCCTCGAGGGCCACTTCCGGCCCGGCTTCTTCACCGGCGTGTGCACCGTGGTGCTCAAGCTCTTCAACTGCGTGCAACCGCGCTACGCGGTGTTCGGCAAGAAGGACTACCAGCAGCTGATGGTGATCCGGCGCATGGTGAAGCAGCTGGCGCTGCCCATCGGCATCGTCGCCGGCGAGACCAGCCGCGCGGCCGACGGCCTGGCGCTGTCGTCGCGCAACGGCTACCTCGATGCCGCGCAACGCGCCGAGGCCGTGCAGCTCAGCGCCGCGCTGCGGCGCATCGCCGAAGCGGTGGCCGCGGGGAACCGCAACTGGGCTGAGCTCGAAGCGGACGCGATGGCCCACCTCACCGAACGCCGCTGGAAGCCCGACTACGTGGCGATCCGCCGCCGGCACGACCTCGGCGAGCCGGCTTCCGGCGAACCGCTCGTGGTGCTCGCCGCGGCGAAGCTCGGCAGCACGAGGCTGATCGACAACCTCGAACTCAACACGCTCGCTTGACCGCAGCCCGGGCGGCGCCGGGCCGCCCCAAGCCGGCCGGGCGCCCCCCGGGGGGCGGCTCGCAGCGCGAGCCGGGGGCGGATATCAGCGCTTTGCGAGTCGCTGCCAGGTCTCGACCACCGTGTCGGGATTCAGCGAGATCGACACGATGCCTTCGCGGGCCAGCCAGTCCGCGAAGTCCGGGTGGTCGCTGGGGCCCTGGCCGCAGATGCCGATGTACTTGCCGACCGCGCGGCAGGCGGTGATGGCGCGCGAGATCAGCGCCTTCACGGCCGGGTCGCGCTCGTCGAAGTCACGCGCCAGCAGCTCCAGCCCGGAGTCGCGGTCCAGCCCCAGCGTGAGCTGCGTCAGGTCGTTCGAGCCGATCGACATGCCGTCGAAATGCTCGAGGAACTGCTCGGCCAGGATGGCATTGCTCGGCACCTCGCACATCATGATCACGCGCAGGCCGTCGGTGCCGCCCATCGCGGCGCGCTTCAGGCCGCGCTCGGCGAGCATGCCCACCACCTTCTGCGCCTGGCCGAGCGTGCGCACGAAGGGCACCATGATTTCGACGTTGCTCAGGCCCATGTCGGTGCGCACGCGCTTGAGCGCCTCGCACTCCATCGCGAAGGCCTCGCCGAAGCTGTCGCTGACATAGCGCGACGCGCCGCGGAAGCCGAGCATCGGGTTCTCTTCCTCGGGCTCGTAGCGCGAGCCGCCGATCAGCTTCTTGTACTCGTTGCTCTTGAAGTCCGACAGCCGCACGATCACCGGCTTGGGCCAGAAGGCCGCCGCGATGGTGGCAACGCCCTCGACCAGCTTGTCGACATAGAAGGCGCGCGGCGAGGCGTGGCCGCGTGCCACCGACTCGACGGCCTTCTTCAGGTCGGCGTCGACGTTCGGGTAGTCGAGGATCGCCTTCGGGTGCACGCCGATGTTGTTGTTGATGATGAACTCGAGCCGCGCCAGGCCGACGCCCGAGTTGGGCATCTGCGCGAAGTCGAAAGCCAGCTGCGGGTTGCCCACGTTCATCATGATCTTCACCGGGCAGTACGGCAGCTCACCGCGCTGCACGTCGCTGACCTCGGTCTCGAGCAGTCCGTCGTAGATGAAGCCGGTGTCGCCCTCGGAGCAGACCACGGTCACCAGCGCGCCGTCCTTCAACGTCTCGGTCGCGTCGCCGCAGCCCACCACCGCCGGGATGCCGAGTTCGCGCGCGATGATCGCCGCGTGGCAGGTGCGCCCGCCGCGGTTGGTGACGATCGCGCTGGCGCGTTTCATCACCGGCTCCCAGTTCGGGTCGGTCATGTCGGTGACCAGCACGTCACCCGGCTGCACCTGGTCCATGTCGGCCAGGCTGTGCACGATGCGCACCGGGCCCGTGCCGATCTTCTGGCCGATGGCGCGCCCTTCCGCGAGCACCGTGCCGGTGCTCTTGAGCTTGTAGCGCTGCTCGACCTTGCCCTGCATCTGGCTCTTCACCGTCTCAGGGCGCGCCTGCAGGATGTAGAGCTGGTTGTCGCCGCCGTCCTTGCCCCACTCGATGTCCATCGGCCGACCGTAGTGCTGCTCGATGATCAGCGCGTAGCGCGCCAGCTCGGCCACGTCGGCATCGGTCAGCGAATATCGGTTGCGGTGCTCGGGCGCGGTGTCCACGGTGCGCACCAGCTTGCCGGTCTTCGCCTTCTCCTCGGGCGAGGAGAACTCCATCTTGATCAGCTTGGAGCCGAGGTTGCGGCGGATGATGGGCAGCTTGCCGGCCTTCAGCGCCGGCTTGTGCACGTAGAACTCGTCGGGGTTCACCGCGCCCTGCACCACCGTCTCGCCCAGGCCGTAACTCGAGGTGATGAAAACCACGTCCTGAAAGCCGCTCTCGGTGTCGATGGTGAACATCACGCCGGCCGCGCCGAGGTCGGAGCGCACCATGCGCTGCACGCCGGCCGACAGCGCCACGTCGCCGTGCGCGAAGCCCTTGTGCACGCGGTAGCTGATGGCACGGTCGTTGTAGAGGCTGGCGAAGACCTCCTTCATCTTGGCCAACACCTCGTCGATGCCGACCACGTTGAGGAAGGTCTCCTGCTGGCCGGCGAACGACGCGTCGGGCAGGTCTTCGGCCGTGGCCGAGGAGCGCACGGCGAACGACGCGCCGGGGTTGCCCGCGGTCAGGCGCGTGAACTCGGCGCGGATCGCGGCCTCGAGCGCCGGCGGGAACGGCGTGGACTCGATCCAGTGGCGGATCTGCGCGCCGGCCTCGGCCAGCGCGCGCACGTCGTCGGTGTTCAGCGTCGCCAGGCGCTCGCTGATGCGCGTGACCAGGCCTTCGTGCTTGAGGAACTCGCGGAAGGCGTGCGCCGTCGTCGCGAAGCCGCCGGGCACCCGCACGCCCGAAGCGGCCAGTTGGCTGATCATTTCGCCGAGCGAGGCGTTCTTGCCGCCCACCGACTCGACGTCGGTCATCCTCAGTTGTTCGAACGGAACGACCAGGGCGGTCGCCAGTGCAGGGTTGGACATGGGAAAACTCCGTGATGTTGGAAAACCGGCATGTCCCGTCCTCCCGAAATGCGGCCCGAGCGAAGCTCCAGGGCGGTGCATGCCCACGCAGGCCGGCCGCACTCTTCGAGTGTTGTGTGGCGGCGGGCGGCGTTCAAGGGCGTCGTGGGTGGAAGTCTGCTCGGGATTCTACGGGTTTGTTCCCTATCATCGAGGGCGTCCCCCCAATCCGAAGGCCCGCGCTGCCATGCCCAATCGCACCGTCTTCTTCGTCTCCGACGGCACCGGCATCACCGCCGAAACCTTCGGCAACTCGATCCTGGCGCAGTTCTCCGGCAAGCCGCGCCACGTGCGTCGGCCCTTCATCGACACGCCGGACAAGGCACACCAGGTGGTGCGCGAGATCAACCATACGGCAGACGCCGAGGGTCGCCGGCCGGTGGTCTTCATCACTCTGGTGAACGCGGAGATCCTGGCGATCCTGAAGGAGCACTCCAAGGGCCTGGTGCTGGACATGTTCAACACCTTCATCGAACCGCTGGAGGCGGAGTTCGGCGTCAAGTCGAACCACCGCATCGGCCGCTTCTCGGACGTGTCGAAGAGCCAGGAGTACACCGACCGCATCGAGGCGATCAACTTCTCGCTCGCGCACGACGACGGCCAGTCGGCGAAGAACCTCGCCGAGGCCGACGTGATCCTGGTCGGCGTGAGCCGCAGCGGCAAGACGCCGACTTCGCTCTACCTGGCGATGCAGCACGGCATCAAGGCGGCCAACTACCCGCTGATCCCGGAGGACTTCGACCGCGGCCAGATCCCGTCGACGCTGGCGCCGTTCAAGAAGAAGTGCTTCGGCCTGACCATCGACCCCGAGCGGCTGAGCCAGATCCGCAATGAGCGACGACCGAACAGCAAGTACGCCTCGATCGAGAACTGCCGCATGGAAGTGCACGAGGCCGAGGCGATGATGCGCCGCGAAGGCATCGCCTGGCTGTCGTCGACGCACAAGTCGATCGAGGAAATCGCCACCACGATCCTGCGCGACCTGCGGCCGGACCGGCTCATGTATTAGGACGGCGGCGGCGCCGCCTCCCAGCGGTCCTTGCCGGTCAGCTTGGCCCGGTACATCGCCTGGTCGGCCCGGTCGATCAGTCGCTCGAAACGCTCGGCCCCGCCCGCCGACATGGCCACGCCGATCGAAGCCGTGCAACCGATGGGATCCTCGGACTCGCCGAGCTTCAGCCCGCGAAGTTCCGCCAGGATCCGCTCGACGACCTTCACGCCGTCTTCGCGGCGGGTGCGCGGCAGAACCACCGCGAACTCCTCGCCGCCCCAGCGCGCGGCCAGGTCGGTGCTGCGCAGCGCCGCCTGGATGCGCTGTGCGGTCGCGCGCAGCAGCCGGTCGCCCGCCGCATGGCCATGGCGGTCATTGACCCGCTTGAAGTCGTCGAGGTCGAGCAGCGCCGCCACCAGCGGCTCGCCCGTGCGCTGCGCCATGTCGAGTTCGCGCTGGGCCAGTTCGCAAAGCCGGCGGCGGTTGGACAGGCCTGTGAGGTCGTCGTACCAGGCCAGTCGCTCCGCCTGGAGCCGGGCGGCCTCGACCTCGCGCAGAAGGCGCACGATCACCCAGCTCACCGGCACGGAGACGACCAGCGGGATCACCACCGCGATGGCCACGTAGAGCGGGAAGGCGGGGGTCTGGGGCAGCCGCAGCGCCGCGGTCAAGCCGAACAGGGCGGCGACCGACAGGCCCACGCTGCAGGCCGCCACGGCCGCCACCGTGAGCGCCACCGGGCTGCCCACGACGATCCTTCTCCAGCCTGCGTCCATTCCCGCCTCCTCGCTTCGGGTGCACCGCACCGCGCCTGCGCTCACCGGGCGCGCTGGCGCGCCGATTCGTACAGGCACACCGCCGCCGCCGCAGCGACGTTCAGCGACTCCTCGCCGCCCGGCTGCGGAATCCGCAGCGCCATCGCGCATTGCCGCTGCAGTGCCGCCGAAACTCCCTGCCCTTCGTGGCCGAGGACCCATCCGCAAGGCCACGGCAGATCGACCTCGTGCAGCGCCTGCGCGGCGTGCGAACTGGTGCCCAGCATCGGCACCTGCAGTGCGGCCAGCGTTTCGGATTCGAGCCCTTCGACCAGCCGCAGCGCGAAATGCGCGCCCATGCCGGCACGCAGCACCTTGGGCGACCACAGCGCCGCCGTGCCCTTGAGCGCCAGCACCTGCGTGAAGCCGAAGGCCGAGGCACTGCGCAGGATGGCGCCGACGTTGCCGGCATCCTGCAGGCGGTCGAGCACCACCGAGGCTTGTTCGGGCGCGAGCGCCGGCGCCGTCGGCGTGGTGACGACGAAGCCGATCGCCGGCGGCGACTCCAGCGTGCTCAGCCCGGCCATGAGTTCGGGCGGCACGATCGCCACGGCCGCCGCCTGGCCGGCCAAGGCGCGCAATGCCGGCTGCTCCCACCCGGCCGTGCTGACGATGGCCTGCACCGCTCGCCCGCCGCGCTGGGCGAACGCCGAACACAGGTGGTCGCCCTCCAGCCACACCTCGCCGAGCTTGCGGTAGGCGCCCGGGTCGGCGCCGAGCTTGCGCACCCGCACCAGCAGCGGGTTGTCGCGCGAGCTGACCTGGCGTGCCTCGGCCATCGCCTCAATCACTCAGAACTTCGCGCACCGGGCCGAAGCTGCGCCGGTGCTGCGGGCAGGCGCCGTGCGCGCGCAGCGCGGCCAGGTGTTCGGGCGTCGGATAGCCCTTATGGCCGTCGAAGCCGTACTGCGGGTGCAGTGCGTGCAGTTCGAGGCAGAGCCGGTCGCGGTGCACCTTGGCGAGGATGGAGGCGGCGGAAATCGCCTTCACCTTCGCATCGCCCTTGACGATGGCCTCGGCCGGGATCTTCAGCACCGGGATGCGGTTGCCGTCGACCAGCACCTTGGCGGGCTTCAGGCGCAGGCCCTCGACCGCGCGGCGCATCGCCAGCATCGTGGCCTGCAGGATGTTCAGCTCGTCGATCTCGGCGGCACTCGCTTCGGCGATGCAGCAGCACAGCGCCTTGGCGCGGATCTCGTCGAACAGGCGCTCGCGCTTGAGCGCGCTGATCGCCTTCGAATCGGCCAGGCCCTTGATCGGCTTCAGGTCGTCGAGGATCACCGCCGCCGCCACCACCGGCCCGGCCAGCGGGCCGCGCCCGGCTTCGTCCACGCCGGCCACCAGGCCGGGCACGTCGAAGCTCAGGCCGAGCTGCTCAGCGCGCAAGAATCTTCTCGATCGCATCGGTGGCGGCGCGCGCGGTGTCGCGGCGAAGCTCCAGGTGCAGCGCATGGAAGCGCTTCTCGAGCGCGGCACAGCGCTGCGGGTCGTCCAGCCAGGCCAGCGCCGCGTGCGCCAGGCGCTCGGGTGTCGCGTCGCCCTGGATCAGCTCGGGCACGGCGAAGTCGCGCAGCAGGATGTTGGGCAGGCCCACCCAGGGCTGGTACTTCATGCGCTTCATCATCTGCCAGCTCAAGGCGTGCATGGCATAGGCGATGACCATCGGGCGCTTGAACAGCGCCGCCTCCAGCGTGGCCGTGCCGCTGGCCACCAGCGTCACGTCGCAGGCGGCCAGCGCCTCGTGTGAGCGGCCGTCGAGCAGTTCCACCTTCACCCGGTCGGCATGCAGCTTGCGCAGCGGCTCGACCAGGTGGCGCAAGCCTGGCACCACCGGCAGGACGAATCGCAGGCCCGGTCTCAACGCCGCCATCTCCGCGGCCGCAGCGAACAGGCGCGGCGCGATGTACTGGATCTCGGAGCGGCGGCTGCCGGGCAGCAGCGCCACCACGGCTTCGTCGCCGATGGCCAGCGCCGCGCGGCTGGCTGCACGTGGCACGTCCAGCGGAATCGCATCGGCCAGCGGGTGGCCCACGTAAACCGCCGCTATGCCCTGCTTCGCGTAGATCTCCGGCTCGAACGGGAAGATGCACAGCACCGCGTCGACCGCGCTGCGGATCTTCTCGATGCGCTTGCCGCGCCAGGCCCAGATCGACGGGCTGACGAAATGCACGGTGCGGATGCCGGCGGCCTTCAGGCGCGTCTCGAGATCGAGGTTGAAGTCGGGCGCGTCGACGCCGATGAACAGGTCCGGCTTGGCCGCCAGGATGCGCTCGGCGAGCTGGTTTCGGATGCCGACCAGCTCGCGGTAGTGGCTGAGCACCTCGACGTAGCCGCGCACGGCGAGCTTGTCGTGCGGCCACCAGGCCTCGAAACCCTGCGCGGCCATCTTCGGCCCGCCGATGCCCTGGGCGACGAGCGCTGGCCAGCGTGCGCGCAGGCCGCCAAGCAACAGGCCGGCGAGCAAGTCGCCCGAAGCCTCGCCCGCGACCATCGCGAAGCGCGGAGCGGCCGCGTCCATGCGGATCAGCGCGCGATGCCGCGCGTCGCGCCCGCGAGGAAGGCGCTCATCAGCGCCACGTCGCCTGCGGCGTGCGGCTCCTCGCGGCCCAGCGCCTCGATGGCCTCGCGGGCCTGCTGGAAGGTCTTGCCCTCGCGGTACAGCAGCTTGTGCATCTGCTTGACCGCGGCGATGCGAGGCACGTCGAAGCCGCGCCGGCGCAGGCCCTCGATGTTGAAGCCGCGCACGGCCAGCGGGTTGCCGTCGACCAGCATGTAGGGCGGCACGTCCTGCGAGACCGCACTCCCGAAGCCGACCATCACGTGCGCGCCGATCTTGACGAACTGGTGGATGCCGGTCAGCCCGCCCACCGTGACCCAGTCGCCCAGGTGCACGTGGCCGCCCAGCGTGGTGTTGTTGGCCAGCGTGGTGCGGTCGGCGACCTGGCAGTCGTGCGCGATGTGCACGTAGGCCATGATCCAGTTGTCGTTGCCGATGCGCGTGACGCCCGCGTCCTGCGCCGTGCCCAGGTTGAAGGTGCAGAACTCGCGCACCATGTTGCGGTCGCCGATGTGCAGCTCGGTGGGCTCGCCGGCGTACTTCTTGTCCTGCGGCACGGCGCCGATCGAGTTGAACTGGAAGATGCGATTGTCGCGGCCGATCGTGGTGCGGCCCTCGATCACGCAATGCGGGCCGATCGTCGTGCCTTCGCCGATGCGCACCTGCGAGCGCACCACGGTGTAGGCACCGATGGTGACGTTCTCGCCGAGCTGTGCGCCGCTCTCGACGATGGCAGTGGGGTGGATGCTGGCCATGTGCCCGGACTCCCTGTCGCGGCCTCAGGTGAAGCTGCGCATCGTGCAGGTGAGGTCGGCCTCCACGGCCACCTCGCCGTCCACCAGGGCGCGGCCCTTGAACTTGAACACCGAGGCTTTCATGCGCTCGAGCGTGGCCTCGAGCACGAGCTGATCGCCCGGTTCGACGGGCCGTTTGAAGCGCGCGTTGTCGATGCCGGCGAAGTAGTACACCGTGTTGTCGTCCGGCTCCTGGCCGAGCGTCTCGAAGGCCAGCAACGCCGAAGCCTGCGCCAGCGCCTCGATCATCAGCACACCGGGCATCACCGGGCGCTTGGGAAAGTGGCCGTTGAAGAACTGCTCGTTGATGGTGACGTTCTTGATCGCCTTGATGCGCTGCCCCTTCTCGATCTCGAGCACGCGATCCACCAGGAGGATGGGATAGCGGTGCGGCAGCTTCTTCAGGATCTGGTGGATGTCCATCGTCATGGTTGTCTCGGCGTGGTGTCGTTCTTCTCGAGGGCTCGGATGCGGTCTCGCAGGCTGTGAAGCTGGCGCAGCGTGGCCGCGTTCTTCTCCCAGGTGGCATTGTCGTCGATGGGGAAGACGCCGCTGTACTGCCCCGGCTGGCGGATCGAGCGCATCACCACCGAGGCCGCCGAGATGTGCACGTGATCGGCCAGCGACAGGTGGCCGAGCACGATGGCGCCACCGCCCACCGTGCAGTGCCGGCCGATCACCGCGCTGCCGGCGATGCCCACGCAGCCGGCCATCGCCGAGTGCGCGCCGATGTGCACGTTGTGGCCGACCTGGATCAGGTTGTCGAGCTTGACGCCGTCCTCGATCACGGTGTCGTCGAGCGCCCCGCGGTCAATGCAGGTGTTGGCGCCGATCTCGACGTCGTCGCCGATGCGCACCGCGCCGAGCTGCTCGATCTTCTCCCAGCGCCCTTCTGTGGGCGCGAAGCCGAATCCGTCGGCGCCGATCACCACGCCGCTGTGCACGAGGCCGCGCGCGCCGATGCGGCAGCGCTCGCCGAGCGTGACGCGCGGCGCCAGCCGCGTGCCCTCGCCGATCGACGCGTTCGCGCCGATCACGCAATGCGCGCCGATCTGCACCCCCGCACCGACCACCGCGCCGGCCTCGATCACAACCAGCGGGCCGATCGAGGCCCCCTCGCCCACCCGCGCATCGGCGTGGACGACGGCGCTGGCATGGATGCCGGCCATCGCCGCCGGACGGATGCGCTGCGCCCACCACTGCGTGAGCCGGGCAAAGTAGAGGTAGGGATCAGGCGTGACGATGGCCGCGGCGCGGCCGGCCACGGCCTCGCGCAGGGCCGGCGAGACGATCACGCAGCCGGCCAGTGAGCCCGTCAGTTGGGATCGGTACTTCGGGTGGGCCAGGAAGGAGATGGTGCGGCCATCCGCACCCTCGAGCGGCCCGATGCGGGCGATGAGCAGGCCGGCGTCGCCAATCAGCTCGCCGCCGAGTTGCCCGGCGATGTCACGCAGAGCAACTTCCATCTGCGCTGCCTCCGGCTTACTTGGCGCCGGCCTGGCCGTTCAGGGCCTTGATCACCTTGTCGGTGATGTCGATCCGCGGGCCGGCGAAGACGGCCTCCTGGATGATCAGGTCGTACTTCTCGGTGTCGAAGATCTGCTTCATGACCTTGTTGGCGCGCTCGACGACGGACGCGAGCTCCTCGTTCTTGCGCTGGGTCAGGTCTTCCTGGAACTCGCGGCGCTTGCGCTGGAACTCGCGGTCCTGCTCGACCAGGTCGCGCTGGCGGCGGCTGCGCTCGGCCTCGGACAGCGTGGGCGCGTCCTTGTCGAGCTTGTCGCCGGCGGCCTTGAGCTTGCCGGCCAGGTCGGCGATGTCTTTCTCGCGCTTGCTGAACTCGGTCTCGAGCTTGGCCTGGGCAGCCTTGGCCGGAGCGGCCTCACGCAGCACCTTGTCGGCATTCACGTAGCCGATCTTCAGTTCCTGGGCCTGCGCACCCAGCGTCGCAAGCGCCAGCAAGGCTGCGCAAGCCGTCGACTTCAGGATGGAAGTATTCATTAGAACGCGGTCCCGATCTGGAATTGGAGTCTCTCGATTCTATCGTTCGGACGCTTGCGGATCGGCGTCCCGTAACTGAGCTTGAGCGGCCCCACCGGGGAGATCCAGCTCAGGCCGATACCGGTCGATGCACGCAGGCTGTCGGCGGTGATCTTCTCGCTCTCGCCCCAGACGTTGCCGATGTCGAAGTAACCGAACACGCGCAACGTGCGGTCGTTGCCGGCGCCGGGCACCGGCACGTACAGCTCGCTGTTCAGGTTCAGCCGGCGGTTGCCGCCGATGTAGGCGCCGGTGACGTCCGGCGGGCCCAGCGAGCCCTGGTCGAAGGCACGCACCGTGCCCAGGCCACCGCCGTAGAAGTTCTTGAATACCGGGTAGGGCCGGCCGGCCAGGCCCTTGCCGTAACCGATTTCGCCGTTGACCGCGAAGGTGAACTGCCGCGTGATCGGCCAGTAGTGCTGGTACTGCAGGTTGGTGCGCAGGTAGCGCGTGTCGCCGGCGAAGGTCCAGTCGAAGTTCACCCGCTTGTAGCTGCCCGCATTGGGCACCAGCGCGCTGTCGCGCTCGTCGCGCGTCCAGCCCACCGTGATGGGGAACGAGTTGCTGATCGCGCCGAACTGTAGCCGGTACAGGTACAGGTTGTTCGGCATCGCGTTGGTGCCGCGGATCTCGGTTCTTTCGGCACCGATGCCGAAGAACACTGTGTCGTACTCGCTGAACGGCACGCCGAAACGCACCGAGATACCCGGCGTGACGAGCTGGTACTGCTCGCCCTGGCTGTTGATCGGTTTGGTGGTGCGGTAGAAGAGATCGAAGGCGCGCGAGATGCCGTCGATCGTGAAGTACGGATCGAGCGTGCTGAGCACCAGCGTGCGGCTGGACTTGCTGGTGTTGACTTCCAGGCCCAGGTAGTTGCCGGAGCCGAACACGTTCTCCTGCTTGATCGAGGCCGTCAGCGAGAGTTTGTCGGCCGAAGAGAAGCCGGCGCCGACCAGCAGGTTGCCGGTGGGCTTTTCCTTGATGTTGATGGTCAGGTCGACCTGATCCTGCGAGCCGGCGACCTCGGCAGTGTCGACCGCGACGTCGCTGAAGTAGCCCAGGCGGTCGACACGGTCGCGCGACAACTTGATCTTCTGCCCGTCGTACCAGGACGATTCGAACTGGCGGAACTCGCGCCGGATCACCTCGTCGCGCGTGCGGCTGTTGCCGGCCACGTTGATGCGCCGAACGTAGACGCGCCGCGACGGGTCGGCGACCAGGGTTAGCACCACGCGGCCATTGGCACGGTCGATCTCCGGCCGCGCCTCGATGCGCGCGAAGGCGAAACCGAAGGTGCCGAAGCGCTCGGAGAACTCCTTGGTGGTCTCGGTCACGGCCTCGGCCCGGTAGGGCTCGCCGGGCTTGATCTTCACCAGCGTCTTGAAGTCTTCTTCCTTGCCGAGGTAGTCGCCTTCGAGCTTGACCGCGGTGACGGTGTAGGGCTGGCCCTCGGTCACGTTGATGGTGACCGTGATGTCCTGCTTGTCCGGCGAGATCGCCACCTGCGTGGAGTCGACGTTGAACTCGAGGTAGCCGCGGTTCAGGTAGTAGGCGCGCAGCGTCTCGAGGTCGGCGTTGAGCTTGGAGCGCGAGTAGCGGTCGGCCTTGGTGTACCAGTTCAGCCAGCCGCCGTCGTTCAGGTCGAACAGGCTCTTCAGCGTGCCTTCGGAGAAGACCTTGTTGCCGACGATGCGCAGTTCGCGGATCTTCGCCGCCGTGCCTTCGGTGATCGTGAAGATCACGTTGACGCGGTTGCGCTCGAGCGGCGTGACGGTGGTCACCACTTCCGCGCCGTAGAGGCTGCGCGTCAGGTACTGGCGCTTGAGTTCCTGCTCGGCGCGGTCGGCCAGCGCCTTGTCGAATGGCAGGCCCTCGCCGATGCCGAAGTCCTTCAGGGACTTGACCAGCGTCTCCTTGTCGAACTCCTTCAGGCCGGCGAAGTCGATGCCGGCGATGACGGCACGCTCCTCGACGATCACGACGACGACCCCTTCGTCGATGTCGATGCGAACGTCCTTGAACAGGCCGGTGGCGAACAGCGCGCGCAGTGCGGCGGCGCCCTTGTCGTCGTTGTAGGTGTCGCCGATGCGGAACGGCAGCGAGGCGAAGACGGTGCCGGCGTCGGTGCGCTGCAGGCCCTCGACGCGGATGTCCTTCAGGACGAAAGGCTCGACCGCCCAGGCCGAGCCGGACTGGAGCGCAGCAGCAAGGGCGATGCAGAGAAGGGTCGGGCGAATGGCGTGCGCGCGGCGTGGAGAAGGCATGCGTCGGGGGATCAGTGCAGGCCCAGGAGGCGGGCCACGTCGTTGTAGAGAGCCAGGGACATCATCATGAGCATGATGGCCACCCCGCCACGCTGCAGCCGGTCCAGCCACAACTCGGAGACCGGCCGCCCCGTCACACCCTCGAAAAGATAATACATCAGGTGCCCGCCATCGAGCATCGGCAGCGGCAGCAGGTTGAGCACGCCCAGGCTCACGCTGACGACGGCGAGGAAGCCCAGGTAGTAGGCCAGGCCGAGCTGCACCGACTGGCCGGCATAGTCGGCGATCGTCAGTGGGCCGCTGAGGTTCTTCAGCGAGGCTTCGCCGATCAGCATCTTGCCGAGCATCTGCAGCGTCAGGGTCGACATCTCCCAGGTCTTGCCTGCAGCACGCGACAGGCCCTCGAGCGCGCCATAACGCACCTGCACCAGCTGCGGCGCCTGCCCCGGGTAGACCTCGACGCGGCCGACGCTGGCCTTGCCGTCGCTGGCGATGCTGGGCGTCACCGTCAGTTCGAGGCTCTGCCCGGCGCGTTCGACACGCCAGACCATGGGCTTGGCGACACCGCTGGCGCCGCTGGCCCGGATGAGGTCGCGGATGCGCGAGGCGTCGTCGATCGGCTGGCCGTCGATGCTCAGCACACGATCGCCGGCACGCAGCCCGGCACGCGCAGCGGGGCCGCCGGCCTTGGCTTCACCGAGTACCGGCTCGCTGAACGCCGGCCCCAGCCCGATGCGCTTCATCAGCTGCGCATCCACCTCGCGCGAACCGAGCCCTGCGAGATCGAGCACCACGCGGCGCTGGCCGCGACCTTGGGCGTCGGTCAGCATCAGATGCAGAGATTGGCCGGCGAGCACGGCCTGCGTGAGCTGCCAGCGCAGGTCGTTCATCGAGCGCAGGTCGTCCCATTGCGTGCCGTCTTCCGACCAGGCCTGCGCCCAGTCGCCGCTGCGCAAGCCGGCCCGCTCGGCCACGCTGCCGGCCACGGGCGGGCCCATCACGGCCTTGGGCTCGTCCATGCCGATCCAGTGGGCGCTGGCGTACAGCAGCACGGCCAGCAACAGGTTGGCCAGCGGCCCGGCGGCCACGATGGCGCTGCGTTGCCACAGCGGCTTGCGGTTGAAGGCGCGATCGAGCTCGCCGGGTGCCACGGTGCCTTCGCGCTCGTCGAGCATGCGCACGTAGCCACCCAGCGGCAAGGCCGAGAGCACGAACTCGGTGGATTGCGGGCTGGCCTGGCGGCGCCAGATGACTCGGCCGAAGCCGACCGAGAAACGCAGCACCTTGACGCCGCAGGCGATCGCGACTCGGTAGTGGCCGTACTCGTGGATCACGATGAGCACGGCCAGCGTGAGCACGAACGCAGCAACGGTGATCATCGCGACAGGCCTCTTACGAGTTGCTGCGCCTGCCTTCGGGCGCGGTCATCGAGCTCGAGCAGCCCCGGCAGCGAGGCGGCCGAGTCGCTCGCCGGCACCACGGCGTCGATCGTGCCGGCATTGACCGTGTGAATCTGGTCGAAGCGGATGGTTCCCGCCAGGAACGCGGCGACCGCTTCCTCGTTGGCCGCGTTGAGCACCGCCGTGCTGCCGGGCGCGGCACGCAGGGCATCCCAGGCCAACGCGAGGCCGGGATAGAGCGCGTGGTCGGGCGGATGGAAGCTCAGTGCCGCCAGGCTGGTGAAATCGAGCTGTGACGCGCCGGACTCGATGCGCTGCGGGAACGACAGCCCGTAGGCGATCGGCACGCGCATGTCGGGCGTGCCCAGCTGGGCGAGCACCGAATTGTCGCGGCACACGACCATCGAGTGGATGATGCTCTGCGGGTGGATGACGACGCGGATCTGCCCGGGCTCCAGCGCGAACAGCCAGCGCGCCTCGATGACTTCGAGCGCCTTGTTCATCATGGTCGCCGAGTCCACCGAGATCTTGCGCCCCATCACCCAGTTCGGGTGCGCGCAGGCCTGGTCCGGCGTCACATCGCGTAACGTGCTCGGGTCACGGCTGCGGAACGGGCCACCCGACGCTGTGAGAACGATGTGGTCGATGCGCGAGGCCCAGGTGCTGCGGTCTTCAGGCAGGCACTGGAAGATCGCCGAGTGTTCGCTGTCGATCGGCAGCAGCGTGGCGCCGCCCTGCTTCACGGCGTTCATGAACAGCTCGCCGCCGACCACCAGCGCTTCCTTGTTGGCCAGCAGCAGCCGCTTGCCCGCCTTCGCGGCGGCCAGGCAGGCAGCCAGGCCCGCGGCGCCGACGATCGCCGCCATCACCGCATCGACATCGGGATGCGAGGCGAGTTGTTCCAGCGCTTCGAGCCCCGACAGCACTTCGGTGCGCAGGCCGGCCTGCGCGAGGCGTTCGCGCAGCACACGGGCGCGCGAATCGTCGGGCATGGCCGCGAAGCGCGGCTTCCATTGCAGGCATTGCGCCGCGAGTTCGTCGACACGGCTGGCGCCGGTCAGCGCGAAGACCTCGAAACGCCCGGGATGGCGCGCGATCACGTCGAGCGTGTTCGCGCCCACCGATCCGGTGGAGCCGAGCACGCAGACGCGAAGCGGAACGTGGGGACTGCTCATGAGGAACTCAGGTCGAGGCCAGCGCCATCGCGATCGGGAACACCGGCAGCAAGGCATCGACCCGGTCGAGCACGCCGCCGTGGCCGGGCAGCAGGCCGCTGCTGTCCTTCGCACCGGCACTGCGCTTGACCAGCGATTCGAACAGGTCGCCGACGACGCTCATCGCCGCGAGCAGCACCGCGCCGGCCAGCAGGCCGGGCCAGCCGAAGCGGGCATCGACGCGGCTGAACAGGCTGGGAGAGTCCACGGCTTGCGACGCGTCGATCCATCGCCATACGAAGGCCAGCACGATCACGCCGGCCATGCCGGCCCAGACGCCTTCCCAGCTCTTGCCCGGGCTGATGCTCGGCGCGAGCTTGCGGCGGCCGAAGGCACGCCCGCCGAAGTAGGCTGCGATGTCGGCCACCCAGACCAGGCAGAAGACCGACAGGATGAAATTGATGCCGATGCTGCGTGCATTGGCGATGGCCAGCCAGGCTGCCCACAGCAGCAGCAGCCCCAGCACCCAGCGGAGTACGACGGGAATGTGCGGCCAGCCGGCCGGGCCGCCGCGCAGCGCGAAGGCCCCGCCGACGATCCACAGGGCCGCCACCGGCCACCAGGCCCAGGCCGGCGCGCGCGCGGCCCAGCCGAACCACAGCGCGTCGGCGCAGGCCAGCGCCAGCAGCACGCCCATCGCGATCGAAGCGCCGCCGGCCTGGTTGAGGCGGCCCCATTCCCAGCCGGCCGCGCCGATCAACACCAGCGTGAGCACGGCGAAAGGCCATGGCGAGGCGGCGAACAGCGCGGGCAGCAGCAGCGCCAGCAGCACGATGGCCGTGATGACCCGCTGCTTGAGCATGTTCAGGTCCCGGTTGCCTGCACCGGCGCAGCCTTGACCAGGCCGAAGCGGCGATCGCGCGCCGCGAAGGCGCTGATCGCTGCATCGAGATCGGTCTCGCCGAAATCGGGCCACAGGCAATCGGAGAACACCAGCTCGGAATAGGCGAGCTGCCAGAGCAGGAAGTTGCTGATGCGCAGTTCGCCGCCGGTGCGGATGAGCAGATCGGGGTCGGGCGCATCGCCAAAGGCCATGTAGCGGCCCAGCGTGGCCTCGTCGAGCTGCGCCGGATCGATGCCGTCGCGCATGGCCTGCTGGCAGGCCTGAACGACATCCCAGCGGCCGCCGTAGGCGAAGGCCACCCACAGCGTGATGCGCGTGTTGTCGCGCGTGGCCGACTCGGCGCGGTCGCAGGCCTGGCGCAGCCGGTCGGTCAACTGCCCGCGGTCGCCGATCATGCGGATGCGCACGCCGTTGGACGCCAGCTTGGCGAGGTACTTCTCGACGGCGACCAGCACCAGCCCCATCAGGAAGGACACCTCCTCGGTGGGCCGCTTCCAGTTCTCGGACGAAAACGCGAACACCGTCAGGTGCTCGATGCCGCGGTCGGCGCAGGCCAGCACCGTCTTGACGAGCGTGTCGACGCCGGCCTTGTGGCCGAACACCCGCGGCAGGAAGCGCCGCTTGGCCCAGCGCCCATTGCCGTCCATCACGATCGCGACATGCCGAGGCACCACGGGATCCGGGGTCGCGGAGGAGGCGTCGCGCAGGTGCATGCGGTGATCGATCGCGGTGGCCGCGGGTTCAGACGGCGAGGATCTCGGCTTCCTTGCCGGACACCAGGCGGTCGATCTCGGCGATCGTTCCGTCGGTCAGGCGCTGCAGCTGTTCGAGCGCGCGACGCTCGTCGTCCTCGGAGATCTCCTTGTCCTTGAGCAGCTTCTTCAGGTGTTCATTGGCGTCGCGCCGCAGGTTGCGGGTGGCGATGCGGGCGTCTTCGCCGGCATGGCGCACGACCTTGGTGAGGTCCTTGCGGCGCTCTTCCGTCAGCGCGGGCATCGGCACGCGCAGCAGGTCGCCCTGCGACGACGGGTTCAGGCCCAGGTCGGATTCTCGGATGGCCTTCTCGATCTTCGGCCCCATGCCCTTTTCCCAGGGCTGCACGCTGATCGTGCGCGCGTCCAGCAAGGTGACGTTGGCCACCTGGCTGATCGGCACCATCGAGCCGTAGTAGTCGACCTGCACCTGGTCGAGGATGCCCGGGTGGGCCCGGCCGGTGCGGATCTTCTGCAGTTCGCCCTTGAAGGCCTCGATGGTCTTGGCCATCTTGGTCTCGGCGGTCTTCTTGATATCGGCAATGCTCATGTCTGGCCTCTTTCGGCTTGCGCGTCAGACGTGCACCAGCGTGCCCTCGTCCTCGCCCTGCACCACGCGCTTCAACGCGCCGGGCTTGAAGATGGAAAACACCTTGATCGGCAGTTTCTGGTCGCGGCACAGCGCAAAGGCGGTGGCGTCCATCACCTGCAGGTTCTTGGAGATCGCCTCGTCGAAGCTGATCTGCGTGTAGCGGGTCGCGTTCGGGTCCTTCTTGGGGTCGGCGCTGTAGACGCCGTCGACCTTGGTCGCCTTCAGCACGATCTGCGCGCCGATCTCCGCACCGCGCAGCGCTGCCGCGGTGTCCGTGGTGAAGAAGGGGTTGCCGGTACCGGCGGCGAACACGACGACCTTGCCTTCCTCGAGGTACTGCAGCGCCTTGGGGCGCACATAGGGCTCGACCACCTGCTCGATGGCGATGGCCGACATCACCCGCGCCGTCATGCCCTCCTGGCGCATCGTGTCGGCCAGCGCCAGCGCATTCATCACGGTGGCGAGCATGCCCATGTAGTCGGCGGTGGCGCGGTCCATGCCCACCGACCCGCCGGCCACGCCGCGGAAGATGTTGCCGCCGCCGATCACCACCGCCACCTCGCAGCCCAGCTGCGTGACTTCCTGCACCTCGCGCACCATGCGCACGATGGTCGCCCGGTTGATGCCGTAGGCATCGTCGCCCATCAGGGCTTCGCCGGAGAGTTTCAGCAGGATTCGTTTGTAAGCGGGCATGCGGTGGGCTCCTGGCGCTGTGCTGTTCTTGTGGCTCGCAAGTCTAATCGGCCGGGGGCTCCCTGCTCCCCGGCCAGCCGCCTCAGGCGCCCTTGGCCGCCGCGACCTGCGCCGCCACTTCGGCCGCGAAGTCATCGACCTTCTTCTCGATGCCCTCGCCCACCACGTACAGCGTGAAGCCCTTCACCTCGGTCTTGGCGCCCTTGAGCATCTGCTCGACGGTCTGCTTGCCGTCTGCGGCCTTGACGAAGACCTGGTTCAGCAGACTGACTTCCTTCAGGAACTTCTGCACCGAACCTTCGACCATCTTGGCGACGATGTCGGCGGGCTTGCCGCTCTCGGCGGCCTTCTCGGCAGCGATCTTGCGCTCCTTGTCGACCAGCTCGCTGGGCACCTCGGCCTGCGACAGCGCCGCCGGCTTCATCGCCGCCACGTGCATGGCCACGTCCTTGGCTGCCACGCCGTCGCCGGCATACTCGACCATCACGCCGATGCGCGTGCCGTGCAGGTAGTGGGCCAGGCTGCCGCCGCCGGCGTAGCGCTTGAAGCGGCGGATCGACATGTTCTCGCCGATCTTGCCGATCAGGCCCTTGCGCACGTCTTCCAGCGTCGGGCCGAAGCCGTCCTGTGCATAGGCCAGCGCCGACAATGCCGCCACGTCGGCCGGGTTGCTCTTGGCGACCAGCTCGGCCGCCGCCTTGACGAAGGCCAGGAAGGATTCGTTCTTCGAGACGAAGTCGGTCTCGCAGTTGACCTCGACCAGCGCGCCGGTCGTGCCGTCCACCGCCGCGGCGACCACGCCTTCGGCGGTGATGCGGGCAGCGGCCTTGCCGGCCTTGTTGCCGAGCTTGACGCGCAGGATCTCTTCGGCGCGATCCATGTCGCCGTCGGCCTCGGTCAGGGCCTTCTTGCATTCCATCATCGGCGCGTCGGTCTTGGCGCGCAGAGCGGCGACCATGCTGGCGGTGATTGCGGGCATATCAGTTCTCCGTGAATCTTGAAACCGCGACGGTGTGGCCGCGGCATTCGTATCGCTGGTCGGACATTGAAAAAAGGGGCTGTAGCAGCCCCTTTCCTTGGCTCGCTGCGAAGCGAGTCGGGGCGAGGCGCGTCAGGCCGCGTTCTCGACTTCCACGAACTCGTCGCCTTCGGCGCCGGCGGCCTGCACGACCTCATTGGTCGCGTTGGCCTTTCCTTCGAGCACCGCGTCGGCGACGGCACGGGCATACAGCGCCACGGCCTTGGACGAATCGTCGTTGCCCGGGATCACGTAATCGATGCCTTCGGGCGAGTGGTTCGAGTCGACCACGCCGATGATCGGAATGCCCAGCTTCTTGGCTTCGGCGACGGCGATCTTGTGGTAACCCACGTCGATGACGAACAGCGCGTCGGGCAGCGCGTTCATGTCCTGGATGCCGCCGATGTCCTTCTCGAGCTTGGCCAGCTCGCGCTGGAACATGAGCGCTTCCTTCTTGATTCGGATCTCGGCGCCGGACTCGATCTGCGCCTGCATGTCCTTGAGCTTCTTCAGCGACCCCTTGACGGTCTTGAAGTTGGTCAGCATGCCGCCGAGCCAGCGCTGGTCGACGAAGGGCATGCCGCAGCGGTGCGCTTCGAGGTTGATGACCTCGCGCGCTTGGCGCTTGGTGCCGATCATCAGGATCGTGCCGCGCTTCGCGCTGAGCTGGCGAATGAACTTCATCGCCTCGTTGAAGAGCGGCTGCGTCTTCTCGAGGTTGATGATGTGGATCTTGTTGCGATGGCCGTAGATGTACGGGGCCATCTTGGGGTTCCAGAAGCGCGTCTGGTGGCCAAAGTGGACACCGGCTTCCAGCATTTCACGCATGCTGATGGTCATGAAGACTCCAAAGGTTGGTTCTAGAATCCGGCCCGAATCGCGGCGACACTGCACGACACATCTGCGTCGAGAGCGACACCGCGACACCTTCAGTGGCCGGCTTCGCGAGTGATTCATCCGGGGAAGAGCCCCCAGACAAACCCGAAGACTATACCACGCCACATGGCCGAAGACCTCTGCTCCACCCGCGCGGGCATTGCCGCCGCCTCGCTGGACCGTCTCGAACTGCTGGATCGCAGCATCGCCGCCGCCAGCGGCGGCGCCTGCCGGCACGCCTTCACCACCACCTCGTTCGACAGCGCTCGTGCGCAGGCTTCGCGCGCCGCTGCGGGCTCGCCGTTGGCCGGGCTGGCCGTCAGCGTGAAGGACCTGTTCGACGTGGCCGGCGAGGTGACCGCCGCAGGCAGCGTCGTGTTGGCGTCGGACGCGCCCGCCACCGCCGACTGCCCCGCGGTAGCCCGGTTGCGCGCGGCCGGTGCGGCGTTCGTGGGCCGCACCAACATGAGCGAGTTCGCGTTCTCGGGTGTCGGCATCAACCCGCACCACGGCACGCCCGCCAATGCCGCCACGGCGAAACTCGACCCGATCGCACGCGTGCCGGGCGGATCAACCTCCGGCGGAGCGGTGAGCGTGGCCGCCGGCGCCTCCTGGGCTGCGCTCGGTTCGGACACCGGCGGCTCCATTCGCATCCCTGCCGCGCTGCAGGGGCTGGTGGGTTTCAAGAACACGGCCCGCCTGGTGCCCACCGACGGCGCGATTCCGCTGTCCACCACGCTCGACACCGTCTGCGCGATCACGCTCTCGGTGCGCGACGCCGTCGTGCTGCACGAAGTGCTGGCGCAGCGCCGCGTCGCGCTGACCAGCCGACCTGTCAGCGCGCTGCGCCTGGCGGTGCCCACGACAGTGATGCTCGACGCGCTGGAGCCTGCCGTGTCTCGCGCATTCGAGCGCGCGCTGGAGAGCTTGCGCCACGCTGGGGCCCAAGTCGAAGAGATCGCCCTGCCCTCGTTGGGCGAACTGGCGGGGCTGAACGCGGCTGGGGGCTTCTCCGCGGCAGAAAGCTGGGCCTGGCACCGACAGCGGCTGGCCCGCGAGGGAGATCGCTACGATCCGCGCGTGGCGATGCGCATCCGTCGCGGCGAGCGCCTGAGCGCAGCGGACTACGTCGAACTGGTGTGGGCACGACGCGACTGGATCGCTCGCACCGAAACGGCGATGGCCGGGTTCGACGCCCTGCTCAGCCCCACCGTGCCGATCGTCGCACCGCCGCTGGCACCACTGATCGCCAGCGACGACGCCTTCTTCGCCACCAACGGCATGCTGCTGCGCAACCCGAGCGCGGTGAACTTCCTCGATGGCTGCGCCTTGTCGCTGCCTTGCCAGGCACCGGGCGAGATGCCGGTCGGGCTGATGGTGTGGAGTTCAGCGATGCGCGACGACGACGTGCTCGGCGCCGCGCTGGCCATCGAAGCGGCGCTCGCGCCGCAGCGGCGCTGAGCATGCGGGTCGCCGTCATCGGCGCCGGCATCATCGGCGTCACCACCGCGTACGAACTCGCCGCCGACGGCCACGAGGTCACCGTGTTCGAGCGCCGCGGCAGCGTCGCCGCGGAGACCAGCTTCGCCAATGCCGGCGTGGTTGCGCCGGGGTATGTCACGCCCTGGGCGGCGCCGGGCATGCCGCTCAAGGTGCTGGGCATGATGTTCAGCCGCCACGCCGCCATCCGGGTGCGACCGGGCCTCGATCCCTCGCTTCCGGGCTGGCTGTGGCGCTGGTGGCGAGCCTGCCGGCACGACACCTGGCAGGCCAACCGTACGCGCATGCAGCGGCTGGCGGTGTTCAGCCGCCACCGCCTGCACGAGCTCACCACCCGGCTGCAACTCGAGTACGAGCGCGAATCGGGTTACCTTGTGCTGCTTCGCGAGCCGAAGGAACTCGCTTCGGCGCGTGCCGGCCTGAAGCTGCTGACCGAGCTCGGCGGCCGTTTCCACCTGGTCGATGCCGCGCAGTGCCGCACGCTGGAGCCGGCACTCAACCCCGACACCGCGCTGCATGCCGGCATCCACCTGCCGGACGACGAGGTCGGCAACTGCCGGCAGTTCGCCCACTTGCTGCGCACCGAGGCGCAGGGCCTGGGCGCGCGCTGGTGCTTCCACACGGTGGTGGAGCGCATCGTGCCCGGCAAGACGCCACAGGTGGTGCATCGCTACATGCCGCCGGCCGAATCGACCCAGCTGATCGTCGATCCGGCGCCCTCCGGCGGCGCCGACCCGCAAACCGAACCGGCACCGCTGGAGCCGGTCACCGAGGACTTCGACGCCGTCGTGATGTGCGCGGCGATGGGCTCGCCCGAACTGCTGCGGCCGCACGGCCTGAAGCTGCCGCTGCGCGCGGTGCACGGCTATTCGGTCACGGCACCGCTGCGCGCGGACGACAGCATGGCCGAACGCGCTCCTCGCGCCGCGCTGATGGACGAGCGCTACAAGGTCGCCATCAGCCGCATCGGCTCGCGTGTGCGCGTGGCCGGCAGCGCCGAACTCGGCGGCTCGTTGAACCATCACGATCCGCGCGCGCTCGAGACGCTCTACAAGGTGCTCAACGACTGGTTTCCCGGTGCGCCGCGCATGAGCCAGGCACAGCGCTGGAAGGGCGCGCGGCCGATGCTGCCCGACGGCCCGCCAGTGCTCGGCGCCAGCGGGTTGGACGGCATCTGGCTGAACCTCGGCCACGGCTCCAGCGGCTGGGCGCTGGCCTGCGGCTCCGCCTTTGCCTTGGCGCAAACCATGGCCGGTCGCGAGGCGCCAATCAGCCTCGAAGGCCTGGGGATCGAGCGACTGCGCTGATACGCTCCCGGGTGACGCGACCGACCATGCGACGAATCGACGCCCTCAGCCCCGACCTGCCTCTGTTCGACGTCGCCCGCACTCGGCGCATCGAAGCCGCAGCGCTGGCCGGCCTGCCGCCGCACACGCTGATGCAGCGCGCCGGCGCAGCGGTGGCGCGCCTGGCGCTGGCGCTAGCGCCCCATGCACAGTGCATCCGCATCGTCGTCGGGCCCGGCAACAACGGCGGCGATGGGCTCGACGCCGCCATCCACCTGCACCACGCCGGGAAGCGTGTCGAGGTGATGCTGGCGGCCGAGCCGGCCGCGGCCGACGCGATCGATGCCCTGCAACGCGCCCGAGCCGCCGGCGTGGCCATCGACCCGGACCGACCGACGATGCTGCGCTCGCAGGACCTCGCGATCGACGCCCTGCTCGGCATCGGCGCCCGCCCCGTGCTCGACGGCCCCCTGCTCGCCGCGATCGAGAGCCTGGCCGGTCTGGCCTGCCTGGTGCTGGCCGTCGATCTGCCCTCGGGGCTCGATGCGGATACCGGCCACATGCCAGGCGCCTGCGTTCGGGCCGATCACGTGCTGAGCCTGTTGACGCTCAAGCCGGGGCTGTTCACGGCGCACGGGCGCGACCGGGCCGCCATGGTGTGGATGGACACACTGGACATCGACACGTCAGGCGAATCGCCGCAGGCCTGGCTCGGCGGTGCACAGGCGGCCGCGGCGCCGAAGCGCCGCCATGCCCAGCACAAGGGCAGCTTCGGCGATGTCGCCGTCGTCGGTGGTGCGCCCGGCATGGCCGGCGCAGCGCTGCTCGCCGCGCGCGCGGCCCATGCCGCCGGCGCCGGTCGCGTCTTCGTCGAACTGCTCGACGCGCAGGCCGTGACCGTCGATGTGCTGCGGCCCGAACTGATGCTGCGTCGCGAGTGGACGGCACGCACCGAACCCGACACCTTCAAGCAGGCCACAGTGGTCTGCGGCTGCGGCGGCGGTGATGCCGTTCGCGCCGCCTTGCCGCGGCTGCTGGCGCACTGCGCCCGGCTCGTGCTCGACGCCGATGCGCTCAACGTTGTGGCCAGCGACGAGATGCTGCGGCAGCAAGTGCGACTGCGCGCCGCCAGGGGCCTGGCCACGGTGATCACGCCCCATCCGCTCGAGGCGGCGCGCCTGCTCGGCCGCGGCAGCGTCGAAGTCCAGTCCGACCGGCTGAGCGCCGGGCAGGCACTCGCCGCGGCGCTCGACTGCGTGGTGGTGCTCAAGGGCTCGGGCACCGTGCTCGCGGCGCCGGGGCGCACGACGCGCATCAATGTCAGCGGCAACGCTTCGCTGGCCACCGCCGGCACCGGCGACGTGCTGGCCGGCTGGATCGGCGGCCACTGGGCCCAGCGCGCCGAGCCCGACCCCATCGAGCGGGCCTGGCAGACCGCGCTCCACGCCGTCTGGCTGCACGGGTTTGCGGCCGACGAAGCCGCCCTGCCCGTGCTGCGTGCGGGCGATCTCATCGAGCACATGGTCGCCGTCGCGGCGCGTTGACCGGCTTCAGCGCCGCTTGCTGCCGCGCGGTGCGGTCGAGGCCTTGCGGGCCGTGGCCTTGGCGGCGCGCACCGGGTGTACCGCGCCGCCCTTGCCCGTGCGCGATGGGGCCTTGGTGGCTGCCTTGGTAGCGCGGTCGATGGCCTTGATCCTGGCGAGTTCTTCGCCAGCCTGGGCCTGCGGAACACGTTCGCGCCGCGTGCGCAGGCTGGCTGCATCGTCCTCGCCTTCGCGCACCATGCGGAAGTCGATCTTGCGGCCGTCCAAGTCGACGCGGCTGACCTGCACCCGCACCCGTGCGCCGACGATGTAGCGCACGCCGCTGCGCTCGCCGCGCAGTTCCTGCCGCGCCTCGTCGAAGCGGTAGTACTCGCCGCCGAGTTCGGTGATGTGCACCAGGCCCTCGACGTAGAGCGGGTCCAGCGTCACGAACAGGCCGAAGCTGGTCACCGCGGTCACGGTGCCGGCGAACTCCTCGCCGAGATGCTCGCGCATGTAGCGACACTTGAGCCAGGCCTCGACGTCGCGCGAGGCCTCGTCGGCGCGGCGCTCGTTGGTGCTGCAGTGCACGCCGGCGGCTTCCCAGTGCTCGAGCTCGATGTTCGGCCCCTTCACCGCCTTGCCGCCCTGGCGAACCTTCGGAACGTCTTCGACGGCGCCGCTGAGCAGGTGGTAGCGCTTGCCGTGCAGGAGCGCCTTGATGACGCGGTGCACCAGGAGGTCGGGGTAGCGCCGGATCGGGCTGGTGAAGTGCGTGTAGGCGTCGTAGGCCAGGCCGAAGTGCCCGGCGTTGGTGCCGGTGTAGATGGCCTGCTGCATCGAGCGCAGCAGCATGGTGTGGATCTGCAATGCGTCGGGCCGGTCCTTGGTGGCCGCGGCGATGGCCTGGAATTCCTTGGGCTGCGGATCCTCGCTGACTGCCAGGCCCAGGCCCAGCGCCTTCAGGTAGTTCTGCAGCAGCGTGCGCTTCTCGGGCGTCGGCCCTTCGTGCACGCGGTACAGGGCGGGGTGCTTGGCACGCGCGATGAAATCGGCCGAGCAGACGTTGGCAGCGAGCATCGCCTCCTCGATCAGCCGGTGCGCGTCGTTGCGGGTTCGCGGCACGATCTTCTCGATGCGGCCGTTTTCGTCGCAGACGATCTGCGTCTCGGTGGTCTCGAAGTCCATCGCGCCACGGCGGCCGCGCTCTTTCAGCAGCGCACGGTAGACCTCGTGCAGATGCAGCAGGTGCGGCAGGAGTTCATCTCGCCGCGCCGCCTCCGGGCCTCTTGTATTGCCCAGGATGGTGGCGACTTCGGTGTAGGTGAAGCGCGCATGCGAGCAGATCACCGCCGGGTAGAACTGGTAGGCATGCACCTCGCCCGTGGCGTCGACGATCATGTCGCAGACCATCGCCAGCCGGTCTTCGTTCGGGTTCAGCGAGCACAGTCCGTTGGAGATCTTCTCCGGCAGCATCGGGATCACGCGGCGCGGGAAGTACACCGAGGTGGCGCGCTCGTAGGCATCGTCGTCCAGCGGTTCCCCAGGCTTGACGTAGTGGCTGACGTCGGCGATGGCGACGATTAGCCGCCAGCCGTTGGGCGATTTGGTGCGCCCGATCTTCGCGGGCTCGCAGTACACCGCGTCGTCGAAGTCGCGCGCGTCCTCGCCGTCGATGGTGACCAGCGGTACGTCGGTCAGGTCGATGCGGTGCTTGCGGTCCGCGGGGCGGATCTTCTCCGGCAGCGCGGCGGCCTGTGCGAGTGTCTCCGGCGAGAAACGGTGCGGCACCTCGTACTTGCGCACCGCGATCTCGATCTCCATGCCGGGGTCGTCGATCTCGCCGAGCACTTCGGTGACGCGGCCCACCGGCTGCGAGTACATCGAGGGCGGCTCGGTCAGCTCGATGGCCACCACCTGCCCTGCGGTCGCGTTGGCGATCGCATTCTTGGGCACCATGATGTCCTGCCCGTAGCGCTTGTCTTCCGGCGCCACCAGCCAGATGCCGCTTTCGTGCAGCAGCCGGCCGATGATGGGCGCCTTGCGCCGCTCGAGGATCTCGAGGACACGCCCTTCGGGCCGCCCCTTGCGGTCGTAGCGGATGATTCGCGCCTTGACGCGATCTCGGTGCAGCACCGCGCGCATCTCCTGCTGAGACAGGTAGATGTCGGGCTGCCGATCGTCGCGCACGATGAAGCCGTGGCCGTCGCGGTGGCCCTGCACCGTGCCTTCGACTTCGCTCATCAGCTCAGCGCCGATCGCGGGTGTTGTGGAGATTTGGTTTGTTTTGATGATATGATCCAAGACTTCCTGAAATGCCCAGGTGGCGGAATTGGTAGACGCACTAGTTTCAGGTACTAGCGGGTAACACCGTGGGGGTTCGAGTCCCTTCCTGGGCACCAGATGATAGACAGAGTAAAGAGAAGGCCAGCGCACCCCGCGCTGGCCTTTTTGTTTGTGCGATCGCTTTGCAGATCGTGCGTCAGATGACGAACTTCTTCGCCAGGCCGTCCGGGCGCAGATCGTCGTATTCCTCGAACGGCTGGTGGATCCACGGGCTCGTGGGCAGCAGTTCGACGTAGTAGTCGGGCGTGTAGCTCGACACGCCCTTGGTCCAGATGACCGCGGAGCGCAGTTCGCTGATCGACGGCATGCCGCGCAGGCGATCCACCACCGCGCGCAGCGTCACGCCCGAGTCGGCCAGGTCGTCGACCAGCAGCACGCGGCCGGCCAGTTCACCCTTGGGCAGCGTGATGTACTTGGCCATGTCCAGGCGGCCCTGGATGGTGCCCGCATCGGCCCGGTAGGAGCTGGTCGACATGATCGCCAGCGGCTTGTCGAACACTCGCGACAGCACGTCACCCGGCCGCATGCCGCCGCGCGCGAGGCACAGGATCTGGTCGAACTCCCAGCCCGACGCATGCACCTTGAGCGCCAGGCGCTCGATCAGCATGTGGTACTCGTCCCAGGAGACGTACAGGTGTTTGCCGTCGTCGGTCAGCATGAAAAGACTCCAGGTGAAATGGGGGCTCGCGCTCGAGAATCAATCAGGCGCGGTAAGGATGCCGCAGCAGGATGGTGTGCTCGCGGTCAGGGCCGGTGGACACCATGTCGATCGGCGCGCCGATGAACTCCTTCACGCGCTCCAGGTAGCGCCGCGCGTTCAGCGGCAGCGCATCCCAGTCGGTCACGCCGAAGGTCGTGCCGCTCCAGCCGGGGAAGGTGTCGTAGATCGGCACGCAGGCGGCGACGTCGTCGGCGTCCAGCGGCAGGATGTCGATGCGTTGGCCGCGCAGTTCGTAGCCCACGCAGACCTTGATTTCCGGCAGGCCATCGAGCACGTCGAGCTTGGTGATGCACAGCCCGGACACGCCATTGATGATGATCGCGCGCTTGAGCGCTGCGGCATCCAGCCAGCCGCAGCGACGCGGCCGGCCGGTCACGGTGCCACGCTCCTGGCCCACCGTCGACAGGTGGTGGCCTACGGTGCCGGGTTCGTCCATCGGCAGTTCGGTCGGGAACGGCCCGCTGCCCACGCGTGTGGTGTAGGCCTTGGTGATGCCCAGGATGTAGTGCAGCATGTCCGGGCCGACGCCTGAACCCGCGGCCGCATTGCCGGCCACGCAGTTGCTCGAGGTGACGTACGGGTAGGTGCCGTGGTCGATGTCGAGCAAGGTGCCTTGCGCACCTTCGAAGAGGATGTTGCCGCCACGCTTGTTGATGGTGTGCAGCATGTAGCCCACGTCGGCCATCATCGGCTTGAGCTGCTCGGCCACCTTCATGGCATGGTCGAAGATCGGCTGGAACTCCAGCGGTTTCGACTTCAGGTAGCCGCCCAGCGCCACGTTGTGCAGCGCGAGCAGTTCACGCAGCTTGTCGGCAAAACGCTGTGGGTGCTTCAGGTCCTGCACGCGCAGCGCGCGGCGGGCCACCTTGTCTTCGTAGGCCGGGCCGATGCCCTTGCCGGTGGTGCCGATCTTGCCGGCGCCGCTGGTCTCGCGCAGCGCTTCGCGGGCGCGGTCGACCTCGACGTGAAACGGCAGGATCAGCGGGCAGGACTCGCTCACGAACAGCCGCGAGCGCACTTCCAGGCCGATGCCTTCCAGCCGCTCGATTTCCGCCAGCAGATGCGTCGGGTCGACCACCACGCCGTTGCCGATGCAGCAGACCACGCCGTCGCGCATGATGCCCGAGGGGATCAGTTGCAGTGCCGTCTTCACGCCCTTGATGACCAGCGTGTGGCCGGCGTTGTGCCCACCTTGGAAGCGCACGACGACCTCGGCGTGGTCGGTCAACCAGTCGACCACCTTGCCCTTGCCTTCGTCGCCCCACTGCGTGCCGACCACGACCACGTTGTGGCCGGCTGCTGTCGATGTGTTGTGCTGCATGTCTGGATTCACTCGAAACTGCTGATTCGCGAAGCGGCTCGTGCGCTCACAGCGCGCGCACCGCCCATTGGCCGGCGACTGCGACCAGTTCGCGGTCGCACTCGAACTCCTGGCCTTCGTGCTCGTGGCCGGGCAGGACGCACACGACCGTCTCGCCCTGCTCCCTCAGGCGACGTACCGCGACACGCAGGCCGGCATCTTCCGACCAGGGCGCCCGCACGGCAGGGCGGCCGCCGCGGCCGGGCACCAGCTCGGCGAGTTCCTTGATGTCAAGGCTGAAACCCACCGCCGGACGGTTACGCCCGAAGATGGCTCCGACCTCGTCGTAGCGGCCACCACGCGCGACGGCATCGCTCGATCCCTTGGCGTAGATGGCGAAGCGTGCTCCGCTGTAGTACGACGAGCCGCCCACGTCGGCGAGGTCGAAGCCGACCCGCACTTGCGGATGCGCCTGGCGAGCATGGCGAGCCAGCGTGCCCAAGTCGTCGAGCGCGGCGCGCACCGGCGGCAGATCCGGCAGCTTGCGGCGCGCCTCGGCCAGCATGTCCTCGCTGCCATAGAGAGACGGCAGTGCCTTCAGCGCACCGCGCAGGGCATCGGGCAGGCCGGAGCACAGATCGTTCAGCAGGCTGGCCTCCTTGCCGGCCAGCGCTGCATGGATATCAGCTTGCCGGACCGGATCGACGCCGGCGAGCAGCGCCCGCACGATGCGCGCGTCCGCCAGGTCCAGGGCTGGATCCGGCAGACCGGCGCCGCTCAGGCAATCGAGGGCCAGGTCCTGCACCTCGATATCGGCTTCCAATCCCGCATGGCCATAGATCTCGGCACCGAACTGCAACGGCTCGCGCGTCGACTGGATGCCCGACGGTCGGGTGTGCAGCACCGGCCCGCAATAGCACAGACGGGTCACGCCAGTGCGATTGAGCAGGTGGGCGTCGATGCGGGCCACTTGCGGCGTGGCGTCGGCGCGCACGCCGAGCGTGCGTCCGCTGAGCTGGTCGACGAGCTTGAAGGTCTTCAGGTCGAGGTCCCGGCCGGTGCCCGACAACAGAGACTCGATGTGCTCCATCAGCGGCGGCATCACGAGCTCGCATCCGAAGGATCGCGCCACGTCGAGCAGACCGCGCCGCAGTTCCTCGATGTGTCTGGCCTGCGCAGGCAGGACGTCGGCAATGTGCTCGGGCAGCAGCCAAGCAGATGACATGGGAAAACCGCGGGGGATTAAAAAGCAGATTGTACCGGCCGCATCAGCCCCGCCCAGGCGGGCTTCAAGGCCAGAACAACAGCAGCAGCCCCAGGCCCAGCATCATGCTCGCCAGCCCCAGGAAGCGGATCTGCCCGTCGCTCATTCGGGTGGCCTGCTCGAACACCCGCCGCCATCCTCCCGGGCTGAAGAACGGCAGCAGCCCCTCCACCACGAGCATCAGCGCGCAGGCCGCCAGCAGCACGTCCCAGAAGCCCGCGGCCACGGCGGACTACTTCTTCGTCGCTGCCGGCGCGGCGGGCGCTGCGGATGCGGAACCGCGCATGGCCTTGAAGAAGTCGCTGGCCGGGTCGAGCACCATCACGTCGCCCTTGGTGCGGAAAGCCGCGCGGTAAGCCTCCAGGCTGCGATAGAACTGTGCGAACTGCGGGTCGCGCCCGAAGGCCTCGGCGAAGATGGCCGACGCCTTGGCATCGCCCTCGCCCTTGACCTTCTGCGCTTCACGATAGGCCTCGGCCACGATCACCTGGCGCTGGCGGTCGGCATCGGCGCGGATCTTCTCGCCCTCGGCGCCGCCGGTGGAACGCAACTGGTTGGCCACCTGCTGCCGCTCCGAACGCATGCGGCTGTAGATCGAGTCGGTGATGTTGGCGACGAAGTCCACGCGCTTGATGCGCACGTCGAGGATCTCGATGCCGAAGGACTTGGCATCGTCCTCCAGCCGGGCGCGCACGTCCTGCATGACCTTGTCGCGCTCGAGCGACAGCACGCCACCGACGGTGCGCTTGGTCACCTCTTCGTTGAACGCGGCATGCACGACCGGCGACAGGCGCGTCTCGAGGTTGCGCATGTCGGTGCCGTTGTTGCGGATGAACTGGCGAGGCTCGGCCACGCGCCACTTGACCAGCCAGTCGATGACCAGGCTCTTCTTCTCAGCGGTGAAGATCGGCCGCGTGTCGGGGCTGTCAAGCGTCTGGATGCGACGGTCGAGGAACACGACGTTCTGGAACGGCGGCGGCAGCTTGACCTTCAGGCCCGGTTCGGTGATCACTTCCTTGATCTCGCCGAGCGCGTAGATGACGGCCACCTGGCGCTGGTCGACGACGAACAGCGTAGAGGCTGCCGCCATCAGGGCCAGCAGGACGAGGCCGACGATGAGTCCGATGCGATTCATGTGTTGATGCTCCCTGCTTCTCAGCGGCCGTCGCGGTCACGCGTGCGCTGGCCATCGCGCGAACGCGCATCGGCCGCTGCAGCGGCGGGCACGGTCGTCTCGGCCGCGGTTGGCGCGGCAGCGGAGGTCGGCGCAGTGCCGGGCGCTGCACCGGCCTGCTGCATCAACTTGTCCAGCGGCAGGTACAGCAGGTTCGAATTGCTGCGACTGTCCACCAGCACCTTGCTGACGTTGGAATAGACCTGCTGCATGGTGTCGATGTACAGGCGATCGCGGGTCACACCCGGCGCCTTCTGGTACTCGGTCAGCACGCGGCTGAAGCGCTGCGCGTCACCTTCCGCCTGCGCCACGACGCTCGACTTGTAGCCCTCCGCCTCCTCGCGCAACCGCGCGGCGGTGCCCTGAGCCTTCGGGATCACGTCGCTGGCGTAGGCCAGGCCCTCCTTCTTCAGGCGGTCGCCGTCCTGGCCGGCCTTCAGGGTGTCTTCGAAAGCGGCCTGCACCTGCTCGGGCGGTTGCACGCTCTGCATGTTGACGTTGGCCACGACGATGCCCGCCTTGAGCCGGTCGAGCTGGGCCTGGATGGACTTGACCAGTTCGGCAGCGATGGCGTCGCGCTGCTCGTAGAGCACCGCATCGATGTTGGTGCGGCCGACGATCTCGCGCACGGCCGACTCGGCCGCCAGCGTCACCGCCTCTTCGGGGTCGCGGTTCTCGAAGATGAAGGCACGCGCATCCTTGAGCCGGTACTGCACGGTGAAGCGGATGTCGATGATGTTCTCGTCCTGCGTCAGCATCGACGAGTCGCGCAGCCCGGTGGCCTGCACCACCGCGTTGCGGCCGACTTCTCGCGAACGCAACTGCGTCACGCTGACCGTTTCGTGCGCCTGGAACGGGTAAGGCATGCGCCACTGGAAGCCGGCGTCAGCCGTGTGGCTGAACTTGCCGAACGAGGTGACGACGGCCTGCTGGCCTTCCTGGACGATGAAGAAGCCGCTGCCCAGCCAGATCAGCGCGACCACGCCCGCGATCAGCCCGGCGCCGATGCCGGCGCTCTTCATGTCGGGCTGGAAGTTGCTCGGGCCGCCGCCGTCGTCCGAAGGGCCACCGCCGCGCGGGCCGCCGCCCTTGCCGCCGAACAGGCCGCCGAGCTTGCGGTTGAAGTCACGCCAGAGCTCGTCGAGGTCGGGCGGGCCGTCGTTGCGTCCGCCGTTGGCCAGGCTCAGGTCGGCTCCGGCAGGGCGCAGTGCACGTCGCGATGCCATGAAGGCTCCGGCGAACAGCGCGCGCGCCGCGCGGGCGACCTCGTGCAGTCGCTCGACGAGGCCGGTGGAGGAGGGATTCGCGTGGGTCATGATGATGAGGCGAACGAATCGTGGGTTCCGGTGAAGGGGGTGTCGAGCGTCGGCGCAGCGGACTCGTCGGCCGAATCAACGTCAATTGGGGGCCGATGCGGGGCATTCAAGTCGGGATCGAGCGTTCCGCCGACCGCCTCGGTCAGCACCTGGCGCAATTCGGCCAGACCGGTGCCATCGAGCGCGCTGACGAACACACGCGGTACACGTTGACCGCCGGCACGCTCGATCACGTCGCGCAGCAGGCGCGGCCGCTGGCTGGGCTCGAGACGGTCGAGCTTGTTGAACACCAGCACCTGGGTGATCTGCCCGGCGCCGATCTCCTCGAGCACGCGCTCGACTTCGGCCATCTGCTCATCGAGCACCGGGCTGGAGCAGTCGACCACGTGCAGCAGCAGGTCGGCATCGGCTGACTCCTGCAGCGTGGCCTCGAAAGCCTCGACCAGCTTGTGCGGCAGGTCGCGGATGAAGCCGACGGTGTCGGAAAGCGACACGGCGCGCCCGGCCTCTTCGAGGTAGAGCTGCCGCGTGGTCGTGTCGAGCGTGGCGAACAACTGGTCGGCCGCATAGCTGCGCGCCTTGACCAGCGCATTGAACAGCGTGGACTTGCCGGCGTTCGTGTAGCCCACCAGCGAAACGCGGAAGGTCTGGTTGCGCTCGCGGGCACGGCGCTGCGTCTTGCGCTGCTTCTTGACGCTCTCGAGCCTGCGCTTCACCGTCTTGATGCGCTCGTCGATCATGCGGCGGTCGAGTTCGATCTGCGCCTCGCCCGGTCCGCCGCGGGTGCCGATGCCGCCCTGCTGGCGCTCCAGGTGGCTCCAGCGGCGCACCAGCCGGGTCGCCAGGTATTGCAGGCGGGCCAGTTCGACCTGCAGCTTGCCCTCGTGGCTCTGGGCCCGGGCGGCGAAGATCTCGAGGATCAGCATGGTGCGATCGGCCACGGCCACGCCCAGATGCTGTTCGAGGTTGCGTTGCTGGGCCGGCGAGAGCGCCTGGTCGAACAGCACCGCTTCGGCCTGATGACCCTGCACCAGCGCCTTGATCTCGTCGGCCTTCCCCGAACCGACGAACAGGGCCGCATCGGGTGCCTTGCGGCGTGCGATGACGCGCGCCACCGCCACGTCGCCGGCGGACTCGGCCAGCAACGCGAGTTCGTCGAGCGACGCATCGAACGGGCCCCGCCCGCCGAAGTCGACGCCGACGAGGATCGCCCGTGCAGGGCCGCCCGCCGGGCCGATGGGTTCCGCGGAACTCAAGCCTGCTCGGGCGTTTCGTTGGCGTGGAAGTTCACCGCCCGGCCCGGCACGACCGTGGAGATCGCGTGCTTGTAGACCATCTGCGTGACGGTGTTCCGGAGCAGCACCACATACTGATCGAAGGACTCGATGTGGCCCTGCAGCTTGATGCCGTTGACGAGATAGATCGACACCGGCACATGCTCCTTGCGCAGCAGGTTCAGGAACGGGTCTTGTAGGAGTTGCCCTTTGTTGCTCACGATATGCTCCGTGATGAAAGTTCGTAGGACGGAGACGTTAACACAGCGCCATCGCGCTCTGCTGGATTCTCCGCATTGACCTTGTGATCAGCCGCTCTGATCACTTCTCGTCGAAGGGGTTCCGCGACGAACGCATCTCGATGCGCAACGGCGTGCCGACGAGCTTGAAGTGCTCACGGAACCGCCCTTCCAGGTAGCGCTTGTACGAATCCGTCACGTGTTCCAGCGAATTGCCGTGGATGACGATGATCGGCGGGTTCATCCCGCCTTGGTGCGCGTAGCGCAACTTGGGCCGGAACATGCCGGCGCGTTTGGGCGTCTGGTGCTCCACCGCCTCGAGCAGCAGGCGCGTCAGCACCGGCGTGGGCATCTTGCGCGTGGCCGAGGCGTGCGAGTCGGCGATCGCCTTCCACACCGGCGCCAGGCCCTGGCGCTTCTTGGCCGAGATGTGCAGCAGAGGCGCGAACTTCAGGAACGCCAGGCGCTGCTCGATCGAGCGCTGCAGCGTCTGCTTCTGGTAGTCGTCGACCGCATCCCACTTGTTCACCGCCATCACCACCGCGCGGCCGCTGTCGAGGATGTAGCCCGCGATGTGCGCGTCCTGGTCGGTCACCCCCTGGGTGGCGTCGAGCAGCAACAGCACGACGTTGGCGTCGGCGATGGCCTGCAGCGTCTTGACCACCGAGAACTTCTCGATCGCCTCGAACACCTTGCCCTTGCGGCGCAGCCCGGCGGTGTCGATCAGTTCGAACTTCTGGCCGTTGCGCTCGAAGGGCACGTGGATGGCGTCGCGCGTCGTGCCCGGCAGGTCGAAGGCGACGAGACGCTCCTCGCCCAGCCAGGTGTTGATCAGCGTGGACTTGCCGACGTTCGGCCGGCCGGCCACGGCCAGGCGGATCGGCCCGTCGGTCTGGTCGGGCGCTTCGTCTTCCTCGTCGAAGGCGAAATCCGCCAGTGCCGCCTCGATCAGGCTGCGCACGCCCTGCCCGTGCGCGGCCGACACCGGGTGCGGCTCGCCCAGGCCCAGTTCGTAGAACTCGCCGAGCAGCGGCGACTCCGCCATGCCTTCGGCCTTGTTGGCCGCGAGCACCACCTTCTTGCCGGTGGTGCGCAGGAACCGCGCGATGTCGTGATCCTGCGCCGAGAGACCGCCGCGCACGTCGACCACGAAGACCACCGCGTCCGCCTCGGCCACCGCCTGGCGCGTCTGCTTGGCCATCTCCTTGAAGATGCCGGACTCCGCGGTCGGCTCGAAGCCACCGGTATCGACGACGATGAACTCGCGGTCACCCAGGCGGCCGTCACCGTAGTGGCGGTCGCGCGTCAGGCCGGCGAAGTCGGCGACGATGGCGTCGCGGCTCTTCGTCATGCGGTTGAACAAGGTGGACTTGCCCACGTTGGGCCGGCCCACCAGGGCGAGAACAGGCTTCATGGACGCGAGCCTCCCGCCGCGTGGCGATGCGTCACTCGGGACGGAAGGCGTGCAGCCCGCCGTTGCGCGTGACGACCAGCAGCGTGTTGCCGGCGGCGACCGGCGCCGCCGCCGCGCCAGAACTGTCGGTGGACAGGCGCAGCACCGGCTCGCCCTTGTCGAGCGACATCCAGTGCACCGTGCCCTCGCCATCGACGAACACCACCGTCGGGCCGACCGCCAGCGGCGAACTCACGCTGCGATACATCAGCCGCTCCGAGGTCCAGGCCACTTCGCCCGACGCCGTGCGCCAGGCGGTGAGGCGATCCGACGCATCTGCGCCGACGATGACCTGCTCGTTGCCGGCCACGCCCTCGGTGCCGCCGATGGTGCGCGACCACAGCAGGTTGCCGCGTTCGGCGTTCACGCAGCCCACGGCGGACTGGAAGGCCCGCATGCAGACGGTGTCGCCCAGGCGCAGCAGCGGGGCCACCAGGTCGGCCAGGCGTTCCACCTCGTTGGCGCCGCGCGGCGATGCCACCGGCACCTCCCAGCGTACCGAGCCGCGCAGCGGGTCGATGCCGGCCAGGCGCGGGCCCTGCCCGACCAGCAGGGTGTCCTTGAAGGCCGCGATCACGCCGCCCTGGGCCAGCGTCAGCGCATCCCCCGGGCGCTGCAGCGACCACAGCATGCGGCCGTCGAGCACGTCGTAGGCGAGCACCCGGCGGTCGACGCCGAGCACGAAGACCCGTTCGCCGGCCACCAGCGGCGCCGTCACCACCTTGGTGCCGATCGGCTTGCGCCAGGCCGGCTTGCCGCCGTCGAGCACGACCAGATCGCCCTCGCGCGTCACCACCGCCGCGAAGCGGCCGTCGCTGCCCACGCCGGCGACGATGCGTCCGTCGACGCTGGTGCGCCAGATCGTCTTGCCGGTGTCCGCCTGCACGGCAGCCACGGTGCCATCATTGCTCGCCACGGTGAACACGCCGGCATTGACGGCCACCGAGAGCGGGAAGCCGACGTCGCCGATGCGCTCGGTCCAGACCTGCCGCCCGGCGATCGCAGCGGTGATCGGCTCGAGAGGCTTGGGCTTCGGGCGTTCCGGGCCGCTGGAACAGGCCGCCATCAGCAGCACCAGCGCGCCGGCCAGCAGCCGGCCGGTCGTGGCGGCGCGGCAGATCACTTCGTCGCTCCGGCGGTCTTGGGCGCTTCGGCCGGCGGCGCGGCGCCCAGCGAGGTGAGCTTGGCGTCGATCAGCCGACGGTACTCGACCTTCGGGTCCATCGTGTCCCAGGCCTTCTTGTAGGCGGCCTTCGCCTCCTCCGTCTTGCCTTGCGCAAGCAGGACGTCGCCACGCCGATCGGCCACCAGCGCCTCGAACTCCTTGCCGCTCGCGCCATCGAGCTGCTTGAGCGCTTCGTCGTACTTCTTCTGGTCGGCCAGCACGCCGGCCAGGCGCAGGCGCGCCACCGTCTGGTACTCGGCTTCGGTGGCGTTGCCGGCCACCCAGCCCAGCGTGGCCACGGCGGCCTCGGGCTGGCCCTTCTCGAACTGCACCTTCGCCGCCACCAGGCCGCCCTGCTGTGCGTAGGCGGTGCGCGGGAAGCGCTCCTTCATGTCGTTGAAGATGCCGCCGGCCTTGCTGACCTCGCCGGCGATGGCGGCGCGCTCGAGCTCGTCGAACATCGCGGCCGCCTTCACGGCCTGGTCGCGCTGCCACCAGTTCCAGCCGTTCCAGGCCGCGAAGCCGGCCAGGGCCAGCGTCACCAGCCAGGTCAGGGCGTTGCCGTATTGCTTCCAGAAAGCCTTCAGCTGGTCGAGTTGTTCTTGTTCTTCGAGATCGAGATGCGTGGCCATGGCGTGTGCGTAACGTCGGAAAGGCGGGATTATGCGGTGGCGAGGTCGGCCGCCCAGCTGGCGGCGCCGGCCAGCGGCAGGCTGCGTTGCGGGGCGGCGGGGTCGCGCAGGTCCTTCAGCGCAACCTCGCCGCGGGCGACTTCGTCGTCACCGAAGATCAGCGCGTAGCGCGCGCCGCTGGCATCGGCGCGCTTGAACTGCGACTTCATGCCGGTGAAGCCGGCGTTCATCTGCACCGCGATGCCGGCCGCGCGCAGCGCCTCGACGGCGACCATCGCCGGCACCAGCGCAGTGGCCGAGGGCACGACGGCGTAGACACGCGGCGGCGTCGCCGGCGGCGCGATGCCGAGTTCCTCGATCAGCAGCAGCACCCGCTCCAGCCCCAGGCCGAAGCCGACCGCCGGTGCCGGCTTGCCGCCGAGCTGCTCGATCAGGCCGTCGTAGCGGCCGCCGCCACACACCGTGCCCTGGGCGCCGAGCTTGTCGGTGACCCACTCGAAAACAGTGAGGTTGTAGTAGTCCATGCCGCGCACCAGGCGCGGGTTGATGCGGTAGGCCAGGCCGGCCGCATCGAGCACGGCACGCACGGCGCCGAAGTGCGCCAGCGACTCGGCGCCGAGGAAATCCGGCAACTGCGGCGCGGCCTCGATGAGCGGCTGCATCGCCGGATTCTTGCTGTCCAGGATGCGCAGCGGGTTCGTGTGCAGGCGGCGCTTGGCGTCTTCATCGAGCTGCTCGGCGTGCGCCTCGAGGTGCTTGATCAGCGCCGCGCGGTGGGCCAGGCGCTCGCCCGGCTGGCCCAGGCTGTTGAGCTCCAGGCGCACGTCGCGTTCTTCGACGATGCCCAGGTCGCGCCACAGCGCGCGCAGCATCAGGATCAGCTCGGCGTCGACGTCTGGCCCGGCGTAGCCCAGCGCCTCGGCACCGAACTGGTGGAACTGCCGCGAGCGGCCCTTCTGCGGACGCTCGTGGCGGAATTGCGGGCCGATGTAGAAAAGGCGCCGCCCGCCCTCGCGCAGGAACGAGTGCTCGGTCATCGCGCGCACCACGCCGGCGGTGTTTTCCGGGCGCAGCGACAGGCGGTCGCCGTTCATCGAGTCGACGAAGGAATACATCTCCTTCTCGACGATGTCGGTCACCTCGCCGAGGCCGCGCACGAACAGCGCCGTCGGCTCGACGATCGGCGTGCGCACGTTGGCGTAGCCGTAGCGGTGCATCAGCGCGCGGATCTTGTCCTCGAGCCACTCCCACCGGGCGGAATCCGGCGGGAGGATGTCGTTCATGCCCTTGACGGCGCGTATCGGTTCAGCCATGGAATCGTGGTGCAGCGGATCGGCGCCGCTCGCGCGGCCGACCCTTCGGTGGGGTATCGCCTCAGGCCGCGGTTGCGGCGCCGAAGCGCTTCTCGACATAGTCCTCGACGATGCGGTGGAACTCCTGCACGATGCCGTCGCCGCGCAGGGTCAGTGCCTTCTCGCCGTCGATGAACACCGGCGCGGCCGGCGCCTCGCCGGTGCCGGGCAGGCTGATGCCGATGTCGGCATGCTTGCTCTCGCCCGGGCCGTTGACGATGCAGCCCATCACCGCGACCTTCATCGTCTCGACGCCAGGGTACTTGCCCTTCCAGACCGGCATCTGCGCGCGCAGGTAGTCGTCGATCTGCTTGGCCAGCTCCTGGAACGTGGTGCTGGTCGTGCGGCCGCAGCCCGGGCAGGCAGTCACGCTCGGGTTGAACGAACGCAGGCCCAGCGACTGCAGGATCTCCAGCGCCACCACCACCTCCTGCGTGCGCGCCTCGCCGGGCTGCGGCGTGAGGCTGACGCGGATGGTGTCGCCGATGCCGTCCTGCAGCAGCAGCGCCAGCGCGGCAGTGGAGGCCACCGTGCCCTTGGTGCCCATGCCGGCTTCGGTCAGGCCCAGGTGCAGCGGGTAGTCGCAACGTTTGGCGAGCGCACGATAGACGCTCACCAGGTCCTGCACGCCGGACATCTTGCATGACAGGATGATCTGTTCGGGCCGCAGGCCGATCTCCTCGGCGCGGTGCGCCGACTCGACCGCCGACATGATGATCGCGCGGTACATGATCTGCTGCGGCTCGTGCGGCTCGGCCAGCTTCGCGTTCTCGTCCATCAGCTGCGCGAGCAGTTCCTGGTCGAGGCTGCCCCAGTTGACGCCGATGCGCACCGGCTTGTCGAACCTCGCTGCCGCTTCGACCATCTGCGCAAACTGGCGGTCGCGCTTGTCGCCCTTGCCGACGTTGCCCGGGTTGATGCGGTACTTCGACAGCGCCTCGGCGCAAGCCGGATGCTCGGTGAGCAGGCGGTGGCCGTTGTAGTGGAAGTCGCCGATCAGCGGCACGTCGATGCCCATGCGGTCGAGCTGCTCGCGGATGTGCGGCACTGCCTCGGCGGCCTCGGGCGTGTTGACGGTGATGCGCACCATCTCCGAGCCGGCGATGGCGAGCTCCTTGACCTGGATGGCGGTGCCGATCGCGTCGACCGTGTCGGTGTTGGTCATCGACTGCACGCGCACCGGTGCGCCGCCGCCGATGGTCACGACGCGCGAGCCCCAGCGCACCTGCGCCTGGTGCGAGCGGCGCTGGGCGGGGCGCGCCGGCTCGATGAACTCTTCGAGGGAAATCCGCTGCTCGCTCATCTCGGGCCTCGTTACTTCAGGTCCAGCCGGGCGACGTTGTCGCGGGTGAAGCCGGCCAGCTCGATCGGCTTGCCGCGGAAAGACAGTTGCGTCACGGCCGAATTGCCGATGGTGACCTTCATCGGCATCGCGCCGTCGACACCGACCGCCTCGCCGGGCTGCAACAGCCGCGACAGCAGGGTCTGGCCGCGCGCGTCGAGCACCTCGACCCAGGACTCGCCGTCCACACGGAGTTGCAGCACGCCGGCCATGCTGGCCGCCGGCGAGGTGGCGGCGCTGGCCGCGTCGTCCGCGGCCGCGGGCGGCACCGAATGCACCGTCTCGACGACGACGGATGCCGCGGGCGCCGGCACCGCTGCCAGCGGAGCGGTGACCGTCGCGGGCGCCGCGGCCGGTGCACTCGCGACCCGGCCGGCGGACACTGCCGGTGCAGAGGCGGGCTGCGCGAGGGGCACGGTCAGCGTGCCGGGCGGCAGGAAGTAAACGATGCCGGCGAGCACCAGAAACAACAGCGGCGCCCACACTGCCGGCGAGCCGAGCAGCGACCAGTCGCCACCCTGGCTCATCCCCGGGCGTTCACGGAACGGCGCATTGATGCCCTCTCCGACCTGCTCGAGCCGATGGCCCGGCGGCGGCGGCAGCAGCGCGAGCACCGGCGCCGGATCGATCTTCAGCGTGCGGCAGACGGTCTGCGCCAGCGCCCGCGTGAAGGTCGCGTCGGGCAGTTCGTCGAGGCGGTCGTTCTCGAGCGCCTCGAGCTTGCGCGGCGTCACCTTGATCGCGGTGGCCAGAACGGCGATGTGCATGCCCTGGGCCTGCCGGGCCTGGCGCAGCAGGCTGCCGGCGGTGACCGCGGGCGGCCTCGGCGCCGCGCTGTCGGGCGTCTCACTCATTGAACTGCCCTCGTTCGAAGGCCACCGCTTCGCGCGATTCACGATAGCGCGCGCGCAACTGCGCGCCCAGCTCGGCGACGCCGTTCTGGTTGCCCAGCTTGTGCTCGATGCGCACGGCGAGCCACAGCGTCTGCGCGCTGATGTAGTTCGGGTTGCTGTTGATGCGACGGATGTGGAAGCGCGCACGCTCCGGCTCGCCCCGACGAAGCAGCACCTCGGCCAGGTTGACCGAGGTCGACGGGTTGCCCGGGTCGACCTGGAACGAGCGCATCAGCGCCTTCTCGGCCTCTTCCAGCTGCCCGGCGAAGGCATGGCACACACCCTGGGTGAGCAGGATGCGCCCCGTGTCTCGGCGCTGAGGGATGGTCAGCGCCTGCGTGAACTGCGCGTCAGCCTCGCCATAGCGTTTGTGCTGGCACAGGAACCAGCCGTAGTTCTGCATCGCATCGACGTCGCGCGCGTTCAGCGCGAGCGCGCGGCGAAAGCTTTCTTCTGCCTGGCTGTCCTGCCCCAGGTTGCCCAGGATCAGTCCGCGCAGGTTGTGCGCCGCGCCGACATTCGGGTCGGCGGCGATCGAGCGATTGACCTCTTCGAGCGCCACGTCCATCTGGTTGCGGCTGAAATAGGCGCTGGCCAGCTCGAGCCGCACCTGCGCGCGGCGCGCAGCGTCGCCCTCCTCGGGGGCGCCAGGCTTGCCGCGCACGTCGCTGACCGGCCCGGAGCTCGTGGACACCGTGGTCGAGCAGCCGGCCAGCCACACGGCGAACAGGCCGACGATCACCCGCGCGAGGAATCGGGCGTTGCCCTTCATGCCTTGGTCTCCTGCATCGGCGCTGCGCGCCGCATCACCTTCACGGGCGCATGCACGAGCCGCTGGTGCACACGCGTGCGGTCCTGCACCTCGCCGGCGAGCTGGCCGCAGGCCGCGTCGATGTCGTCGCCGCGCGTCTTGCGAACCGTAGTCACGATGCCGGCGCGCAGCAACACGGCTGCGAAGGCCTGCACGCGCTCGGCGGACGAGCGCACCAGGCCCGACTGCGGGAACGGGTTGAACGGAATCAGGTTCACCTTGCAGGGTACGCGGCCCTTGACGAGCCGCACCAGCTCCTGAGCGAGCTCGGGCGTGTCGTTGACGCCGTCGAGCATGCAGTACTCGAAGGTCACGAAGTCGCGCGGTGCGGCCGGCAGGTAGCGCACGCAGGCGTCCAGAAGCGCGTCGATCCCGTCCTTGCGATTCAGCGGAACCAGATCGTTGCGCAGCGCGTCGTTCGGCGCATGCAGCGACACCGCCAGCGCCACCGGGCAGTCCTCGCGCAGGCGGTCGATCATCGCCACCATGCCGGAGGTCGACACCGTCACGCGTCGGCGCGACAGCCCGTAGCCGTGGTCGTCGAGCATGGCGCGCAATGCCGGCACGAGGGCCGCGTAGTTCTGCAGCGGCTCGCCCATGCCCATCATCACCACGTTGGTGACGGCGCGCTCACCTTCCTTCAGGCCCAGGCGCCGGCGAAGCTGGTGCTCGGCATGCCACAGCTGCGCCAGGATCTCGCCGGTGGAGAGGTTGCGGCTGAAACCCTGGTGCCCGGTCGAACAGAAGCGGCACCCGACTGCACAGCCGGCCTGCGACGACACGCACAGCGTGCCGCGGTCGGATTCCGGGATGAAGACCGTCTCGATCGCATTGCCGGCGCCGACGTCGAACAGCCACTTGACAGTGCCGTCGTTCGACACATGCTCGCTGATCACGGGCAGCGACTGCACCGCGGCGCGTTCGCGCAGCTTGTCGCGCAATGACCTGGCCAGATCGGACATGGCGTCGAAGTCCGACGCGCCCTTCTGGTGGATCCAGCGGAACAGCTGCGTGGCGCGGAAGCGCTTCTCGCCGAGCTGTTCGACGAACGCGGTCAACCCGTCCCGGTCGAAATCGAGCAGGTTGACCACGCTCATCGGAGTCAGCGCGAGTAGACGTTCATGCCGGGGAAGAAGAACGCCACTTCCACGGCGGCCGTTTCCGGCGCGTCGGAGCCGTGCACCGCATTGGCGTCGATGCTGTCGGCGAAATCGGCGCGGATGGTGCCCTTCTCGGCCTTCTTCGGGTCGGTCGCGCCCATCAGCTCGCGGTTCTTCGCGATCGCGTTCTCGCCTTCGAGCGCCTGGATCATCACCGGGCCCGAGATCATGAAGTCGACCAGGTCCTTGAAGAAGGGACGGGCCTTGTGCACGGCATAGAACTGCTCGGCTTCGCCGCGCGAGAGGTGGGCCATCCTGGCTGCGACGATCTTCAGGCCTGCGCCCTCGAAACGAGCATAGATCTGGCCGATCACGTTCTTCGCGACGGCGTCGGGTTTGATGATCGAAAGGGTGCGTTCGAGCGCCATGAATTCTTCTCCTGAATCAATAACTTGGCAAAGTTTCGGATTGTAGCTTGCGCAGTGCGTCAGGCTGATGTCGCAAGGGCTTCAGCGGCCACGCCGGCCACCACCGCCGCCGCTGCCACCGCCGCCAAATCCACCACCACCACCGCCGCCGCCGCCACTTCTGCCGCCGCCGAATCCACCACCGCCGCTACCTCCGCGGCCACCGCGGTTCTTGCGATGGAAAGCGTCCCCGCCGATGTAGCCCACCGAGGTCTGCATCGGGTCGGGCTGCTTCGGGCCGCCCTTCTTCGCGCCGCCGCCGCCGGTGGGCTGGCTGCTGCCGCCCGGGCCGAAACCTCCGCCGCCCTGGCCGAAGCCGCGCCCGCCGACCCGGCTGCGCGGGTTCTGCACGAAGCGCTTGTCAAAGGTCTGCTCGAGCGGGTTCGGGATGTTCATCGGGTCGATGTCGAAATCCTCGTCGCCATCGAACTCGCCGCGCTCGCGGTTCTCCAGCGGCGGAGCGTCCGGCGCAGGCACCCTGCTGCGCTGCTGCGGCGGCCCGCCGCGCCCACCGCGGTCGTTCGGCCGACCCGCGGGCGGGCGACCGTCGCCACGGGCCTCGTTGCGCGGCTTGTTGCGCGGTTCGTTGCGGCCGTCGCGCCGCTCTTCGGGACGCGGCTGGGCCGGCCCGCTGGCCAGGCGCCGAATCGCACGCACGTCTTCCGGGCCCATGTCGACCCATACACCCCGCTTGAGGCCACGCGGCAGCACCACACAGCCGTAACGAATGCGGATCAACCGGCTGACCGTCAGGTCGACAGCGTCGAACAGCTTGCGCACCTCTCGATTGCGGCCTTCGGTGATGACGACGCGGTACCAGTGATTGGCGCCTTCGCCGCCACCGTCTTCGATGGAGCGGAAGGCGGCAGTCTGGCCGTCGATCTCCACGCCCTCGAGAAGTTGCGCCTTGTCCTCGCTGTCCAGCGTGCCGAGCACGCGCACCGCGTACTCGCGCTCCACGCCGAAGCGAGGGTGCATCAGCTGGTTGGCCAGCTCACCGGATGTGGTGAACAGCAGCAAACCTTCGGTGTTGATGTCCAGCCGGCCCACCGCCTGCCACTTGCCGTGCTGCAGGCGCGGCAGGCGGCGGAACACCGTCGGCCGCTGCTGCGGGTCGTCGTTGGTGACCACCTCGCCCACCGGCTTGTGGTACGCGATCACGCGCGGCGGCGGCTGCTGGATGCGCACCTTCACCGGCTTGCCGTCGAGCGCGATGCGGTCGCCGAAGGAGATGCGCTGGCCGATGTGCGCCGGTTCGCCGTTCACGGTGATGCGGCCGTCGGTGATCATCGCCTCCATGTCGCGCCGCGAGCCGACGCCGGACTGCGCCAGCACCTTCTGCAGCTTCGGCGCATCGGGCTCGGCAGCCAGCACGCGCTTGTGCGGCTCGGCCTCGCCGGCGTCGCCGGATTCACCAGCCTCGCCCGCTTCAGCGTTCTCGGCGTTCTCGGCGCTGTCGGCGGCCTGCGGTGACACTTCAGCCGGCAGCTCGGACGCCGCTTCGGCGATGGCCTCACCGGCCTCGTCGAAGGCGCCGGAAAGCACCTCGGCGAACACCTCGCCGGTGCGCTGCGCGGCGGCCGCCTGCGCGGCCTCCGGCGTCACGGGTTCGCCGCCTTCGCCGCGCCGGCGGTCGCGCCGGCCGCGACGCCGGCCGCGGCGTGCGCCCTCTTCACCGCCCTCGCCCGGCTCGCCGCCCTCACCGCCTGCATCACCCGCGTCACCGCTTTCGCCGGAGCCGCCATCGGCAACGCGCACGGCATGCGGCGCGCCGTCGCGGGCTTGCGCCTGCGGTGCCTCGGTCCGCAGCTCGGCCACCGGCTGTGTCGGGGCCTCAGCCGCAGGCTCCTGCGCGCCAGCATCGGCCACAGCAGCCGCCGGCGCCTTGCGACGGCGCGGCTTGGGTGCCTCTTCGGCCGCAGACTCCGTCGCCGCGCCGGCTTCTGCCTCGGCGGGCTTGGCCACGGCCCGGCGCTTTCGCGCCGGCTTGGGCGTCGCGGTGTCGGTCGCGGGCGTGACTGCCTCATCGGGGGCGTCGGGCTGAGACTCGGGCGGCAGGTTCATGCTTGGGGTTCCATCGGGGCGGCGTCGGCCGCAGGCTCGGGCTCGGGGTCGTTCGGGGGGGTGGGGCCGGGGGCGGGCTCAGGCTCGCCCGCAAGAGGCACATCGACAGAGTGGTCGAAAGCTGGCTCGGTCGCTTCGTCGTCAGCAGCCATCGCGACAGCCGCGACTTCGGTGGCTTCGAAGGCCACATCGGTCGCGTCCGCAGGCGCATCGAGCGCAAGAGCCGCCTGCGCGTCGATCAGCGAGGCCTGCTCGGGCAAGGCGTCGGCCAGCATCGCGCCAGCCGCAGGGGCGCCGTCGAGCAGGGGCAACTGCTCGAGGCTCGCCAGGCCCAGGTCATCGAGGAAATGGCGCGTCGTGGCCAGCAGCGCCGGGCGGCCGGGGGCCTCGCGGTAGCCGATCGCCTCGACCCAGCCACGGTCCTCGAGCTGCTTGATGATCTGGCTGGCCACGGTGACGCCGCGGATGTCTTCGATGTCGCCGCGCGTCACCGGTTGACGGTAGGCAATGATCGCCAGCGTCTCCATCACGGCACGCGAATACTTCGGCGGCTTTTCCGGGTTGAGTCGATCGAGGAACTCGCGCATCTCGGGCCGGCTCTGGAATCGCCAGCCCTGCGCCAGCGCCACGAGTTCGACGCCGCGGCTGTCCCAGTCGCGTGTCAGTTCGTCGAGCAAGGCGCGCAGCGTGTCGGGGCCCAGTTCATCGTTGAACAAGGTGCGCATGTCGCGCAGGGGCATCGGCTGGCTGGCGCAGATGAGCGCGGTCTCGAGGACGCGCTTCGCATCCTGTGTGTTCATGGATCCTGTCAAATCCTCGGCCGGGGGTATCCGGCTGGTCTACGGGCTCGTGTCGAGCGTCACCCCACGGGATGACACACTGCAACTGGCTGTTGGCCGCGCATCGTGCTGCGGCGTGGGCTGGCGAGCCTCCAGGCCCGCCAGACTGCCCGGCAACCGGACTCTCGGCGCGGCCACGGTGATGGCGCTGGCGCAGGCAGTCGGGCTGGGGGTCTGGCGCGCATTGTACCCAAGCGCGCCATCGGGGTGTTCAGTGTTTGCGCGCCACCTGCCGCCACGCGGAGTCCAGGTCCGGCGGAGGTGGGCACTCGAACTGCAGCGCCTGGCCACCGACGGGATGGTTGAAGCCGAGCCGGACCGCATGCAGGGCCTGTCGCGTCATGCCCAGCGCCGGCGTGCCGCCATACAGCGCGTCGGCCACCAGCGGGTGCCCGCGCGAGGCCAGGTGCACGCGGATCTGGTGCGTGCGTCCGGTGTGCAACGTGCAGTGCACGGCGCTGAACCCGTCGCGCACCGCCACGCGCTCGACGTCCGTGCGCGCCGGCTTGCCCGAAGCGAGCACGCCCATGCGCACGCGCGACTGCGGGTCGCGCCCGATCGGCGCATCGATGCTGAACGCCCGCTCCGCGAGTTCGCCGTGGCACAGCGCCATGTAGCGACGGTGCACCGAGCGCTCGCCGATGGCACGCACCAGCGCCGTCATGGCCACCAGCGTCTTGGCCACGACCATCAGGCCCGAGGTGTCCTTGTCCAGGCGATGCACGATGCCCGCGCGCGGCAGCAGGCTGGCACCCGCATGGTGGGCCAGCAGGCCGTTGAGCAGCGTGCCCGACCAGTTGCCCGCCGCCGGGTGCACCACCAGCCCGGCAGGCTTGTTCACCACGATCACGTCGGCGTCTTCGTGGACGATGTCCAGCACCATCGCTTCGGCCTTGAAGGCCCGGCTCTCCTCGGTGCCAACCAGTTCGACCTCGATGCGCTGGCCAGCCTGCACACGCTGCGAGGCAGAACTCGCCACCAACCCGCCCACGCGCACGTGCCCCTGCTCGATCAGGCCCTGCAGGTGGCTGCGCGAGAACTCGCCGGCCATGGCCACCAGCACCTTGTCCAGGCGCAGGCCATGCCATGAGGCCGCCGCATCGACCGTTCGACGTTCGCTCTCGCCGCCGTCGTCCAGGGGCTCGTCCATATAATCCCGCTCTCTGTTGATGACAGGCAGCGCGTTCGTCCGCGATCTGCCCCTGCCCATGGATCTGTTGCGTTGGACCGGCCCGCTGGGTGCGCGCGCTGCCCTGATCACCCTTGCCCTGGCCCTGGCGGGCTGCGGCTCGGCACCGCAGGACGAGAGTGTCTCGTGGTCGCCCGAGAAATTGTATGCAGAGGCCAAGGACGAAATGGCCTCGGGCGCCTACGACAAGGCAGCCAAGCTGCTCGAGCGCCTGGAAGGCCGCGCCGCCGGCACGCCGCTGGCGCAGCAGGCGCAGATCGAGCGAGCCTACGTGCTGTGGCGCAGCGGCGAGAAGGCCCAGGCACTGACGGTGCTCGAGCGCTTCATCAAGCTCAACCCCTCCAGCCCCGGCGTCGACTATGCGCTGTACCTGCAGGGCGTGGTCAATTTCAACGACAACCTGGGCATCCTCGGCAACCTGGCCGCGCAGGACCTGTCCGAGCGCGACCAGCAGGCCTCGCGCGACTCGTACCAGTCGTTCAAGCAGCTCGTCGACCAGTACCCGCGATCGATCTACGCCGAAGACGCGCAGATCCGCATGAACTACATCGTCAACTCGCTGGCAGCCTACGAAGTGCACGTGGCGCGTTACTACTTCCGCCGCGGCGCCTACATCGCCGCCGCGAACCGTGCGCAGCAGACGGTGCAGGAGTTCCAGTTTTCGCCCTCGGCCGAGGAGGCCCTGGTCATCATGGTGCAGAGCTACGACCGGCTCGGCCTGAACGACCTGCGCGACGACGCGCAACGCGTGCTGGCGAAGAACTTCCCGAACAGCCGCTTCGCCAGCCAGGGCCTGAGCACCCGCGAGCGGCAGTGGTGGCAGATCTGGTAGGCCGGGCTCAGAACGGCAGCGCCTGGCCCGCCAGCGTCGCCAGCCAGGCCTGCGCCTCGGCCTCGTTGGCCACGCGGGTCATCGGCGGCAAGGCCTCCCGCAGGCGCCGGCCGTAGTTCATGCCCGCCATGCGCGGGTCGCACACCACCAGCAGGCCACGATCGGTCTCGCTGCGGATCAGTCTCCCGGCGCCCTGCTTGAGCGACACCGCGGCCTCGGCGACGAAGTAGTCTGCGAACGCATTGCGCCCCTGCGCCTCGAGCCGCTTCACGCGCGCCTCGACGAGCGGGTCGTTGGGCGGCGGGAACGGCAGCTTGTCGATGATCACGCACTGCAGCGCGTCGCCGGGCACGTCGATGCCCTCCCAGAAGCTCTGCGAGCCCACCAGCACCGAGCGCGGCTCGGCGAGGAACTGCTGCATCAGCTGGCGCTTCGGTGCTTCGCCCTGGCGCAGCACACGCAACGCATCGCCGTGCTCCTCGAATTGCGCGCGCAGCGCTTCGCCGATGGCCTGCAGCGCGCGCAAGGTGGTGGTCAGCACGAAGGTCCGCCCGCCCAGCGTGCGCGCCAGCCGGGCGGCCAGAGTGGCCACGGCGGCCGGATGCCCGGCTTCGTTGGGCTTCGGAAAGCCCGCCGGCACGTACAGGCGCGCGTGGGCGGCATAGTCGAACGGGCTGCCCACGCGCAGGGTGCGCGCCTGCTCCAGGCCCGCCTGCTCGGTGAACCAGCTCAGAGCCTCGTCGTCGCCCAGCGTGGCCGAAGTGAAGATCCAGGCCTTGCCGCCGGCGGCCATCTGCTCGGACAGCGCCTCGCGGATGTCCAGCGGCGACTCGACCAGCCGCGCCTGGTGGGGCGACAGATCGATCCAGCGCACGCGGCCGTCGGCGGCCGCGGCGCCGAAACGATCGGCCAGCGCAGCGAGTTGCCCGGCGCGCTCGGCCAGCTTGGAAAAATCTGGCGACAGCTCGCCGACGCCATCGAGCGCCTCGCCGGCAGCGTCACAGGCGCGGCCCAGCCCCTGCAAGGCGGCTGCGAAATCGTCGCGCCCGGCGCGCTCTTCCCAGCGCAGCTTGAGCGTGCCGCGCGGCTCGCGCAACGGCCCGGCGGCAGCGATGCGCAGCTCGCGTGCGGCCTTCTCGCAGCCGGCCGCCAGCTCCTGCCAGGGCGCCAGGCCACGCGCCTGCTGCAGGCCGACAGCGAGCAGGTCGCGCGCGAAGTCCAGCGCCTGCGCGGTCGACAGCGTGGTGCCGAGGAACTGCACGCCGGCCTCGGCGAGCTGGTGCGCCTCGTCGAACACCGCCACTTCGACGCTGGGCAGCAGCTCCGCCACGCCGGTGTCGCGCAGCGCCATGTCGGCGAAGAACAGGTGGTGATTGACCACCACCAGGTCGGCCGCCATGGCCTCGCGGCGCGCCTTCACCACGTGGCAGGCGCGAAAGTCCGGACATTCGCTGCCCAGGCAGTTCTCGCGCGATGAGGTGACCAGCGGGATCACGCTGCTGCGCTCGTCCAGCCCGTCGAGTTCGGCCAGGTCCCCGCTGGCAGTGGCCTGCGACCATTGCTCCACCTTGGCCAGAGTGCGCACCGCCCAGCGGTCGGGCAGCGTCGCCGAATGGCGCGCCTGCTTCATGCGGTGCAGGCACAGGTAGCTGCTGCGGCCCTTGAGCAGCGCGATGCTCACCGGCAGCTGCAGCGCGTCGCGCAGCCGCGGCAGGTCGCGCAGGAAGAGCTGGTCCTGCAGGCTCTTCGTCGCGGTGCTGATCAGCGCCCTCGCCCCGCTGAGCAAGGTCGGCACCAGGTAGGCGAAGGTCTTGCCGACACCGGTGCCCGCCTCGGCAACGAGCGCGGTGCGGCTCTCGATGGCTTCGGCCACGGCCTGTGCCATGGTCATCTGCACCTCGCGCTCCACATGCCGCTCGTCGCGGCGCGCCAGCGCGCCGGCGGCGCTCAGCGCATCGCGTGCAGCGGCGACCAGGGAGCCGGCGGGCGCGGGGTGGTCCGGCGTCATGCCGGCTCGGGCGGGTCGAGCTCGGCTTCCAGCCGGGCGATCATGTCTCGCAGCGCCAGGCGGCGCTTCTTCAGGCGCCGCACGGCGAGATCGTCGGTGGGGTGTTCGATCACGGCCTGATCGATCAGGCTGTCCAGATCGGCATGCTCGATGCGCAGTTCGATCAGCCGTCGAGGCAGGGAGTGCAGGTTGTCGTCCATCGGCGCGCGACTTAATCGCGTAATTTGCTCCGACGCCGGAGGCGGGAGCGATTATAGTTTTCGGCCATGAGCACCACGAGCGTCGGTTACCGCCTGTCCGCCGCCACCGGCATCCACCGTGGCGACCGGGCCTACCAGCAAGACCAGGTGCAGATCATCCCGCACCACCGTGTGCCCGGCAGCGTGATGGCCGTGCTGGCCGACGGCATGGGTGGCAAGAGCGGCGGCCGAAAGGCGGCCGACCAGGTCATCCTGACCGCACAGCAGATCTTCGAGCGCTTCTCGCCCTCGCGCGACGACACCGCCGAGGCGCTCAAGCAACTGGTGCTCGAAGCGCACCTCATGATCAAGCTGACCGCGATCACGTCCGAAGAAGAACCGCACAGCACGGTCGCCGCCTACATCATCAGCCCGACGCGCGAATGCCACTTCGTGCATGCCGGCGACTCCCGCGTGTACCACTTCCGCGGCTCCGACATGATGGCGCGCACGGTCGACCACTCCTACGTGCAACGCCTCGTCGCCGAAGGCTCGATCTCCGAGGAAGAGGCCAACAACCACCCGCAGTCCAACCTGCTGACGGGCTGCCTGGGCACCCACCAGGATCCGCCCTTGTCGGTGGGCCTGGTCGAGCGGATGGAGATCGGCGACTGCGTGCTTGCCTGCAGCGACGGCCTGTGGCATTACTTCACGCCGCGCGAACTGGGAGCCATCGTGCATGCCCTGCCGCCGCGCGAGGCCAGCGAGATGCTGGTCAGCAAGGCGCGCCAGCGCGCCCGGGGCGGCGGCGACAACCTGTCGCTGGCGCTGGTGCGCGTCGATCCGTTGGGTTGACGGCGTTCAGCGACCGGCCGGGTCAGGCAACGGCGCCCCTGGCGACTTTCCAGGTTTCGCCCGCTCGGCCTGCCGCCTGGCGGCCTCGTCCCGATCTGCCCTGGCTTCGCGCTGGCGCTTCTCGAATCGCTCGCGACTGCGTGCCTCCTGGGCCGAACGCTCCGGCGCGCTCGCTGCTGTGGCGGGCCGCGAGATCGCCGACGAAGCCGCCTTCTGGCGCGGCTCTCTGACCTGCATGGCAGGTGCCGGCCGCACGGGCCGCGGCGACGCATCGCGGGCCGCCTCGGCACTCACCTTCTCGCGGATCGCCGCCATCCGCTGTGCGGCACGCCGCTTGCGTTCCGCCTCGTCGAGCACGCTCTCCTGTCCACGCAGGCGCAACAGCGCCTGCCGGTGTTCGGCGCGGGCCTCGTCGACGCAGGCGGTGACGGCAAAACGCTGCTCACATTCGCGCTGGCGCTGCTGAAAGCGCAGCGTGGCCTCGTCACGCTCGCGAGCGATGCGCGCGCGCTCCTGTCGGTCGTCGGCCTGCGCAGGGACGCAGGCCAGGAGCCCGCAAACCCACAGCAGCACGCAGCGCATCAAGAACGGGTTCATGTCAAGGAAGTGTCCACCGTCCGCCGCGAGAGCGCCAGGAACTCCGCTGATCGCATCTCTGCCAGGCGGGACACCGTGCGCGGGAACTCGTGCGCCAGCGGGCCTTCGCTGTAGAGCTGCTCGGGTTCCACCTGGGCCGACATGATGAGCTTCACGCGCCGGTCGTAGAGCACGTCGACCAGCCAGGTGAAGCGCCTCGCCTCCGAAGCCATGCGCGGCGCCATCTGCGGCACGTCGGACAGCATCACGGTGTGGAATTGCGACGCCAGCTCGAGGTAATCGTTTTGCGAACGAGGGCCGCCGCACAAGGTCTTGAAATCGAACCACACCACGCCGCCGGCGCGTCGCCGTGCGCGCAGTTCGCGGTGCTCGATGCGCAGCACCGGATCCTCGTCGCGCGCCTCGGCCAGCCTCTCGAAGGCCTGTGTCATCGCCGCGTCGGCTTCGGCACCGAGCGGCGCGTGGTACATCTCCACCTGCTCGAGCGTGCGCTGGCGGTAGTCGGTGCCGTTGTCGACGCTGATGACCTCGAGCTTCTTCTTGAGCAGCTCGATGGCCGGCAGGATGCGGTCGCGGTGCAGCCCGTTCGGGTAGAGCTCGTCGGGGTGGAAGTTCGAGGTCGTGACGATGCTCACGCGGTGCTCGAACAGCGAGTCGAGCAGCCGGTGCAGGATCATCGCGTCGGTGACGTCGGCGACGTGAAACTCGTCGAAGCAGATCAGCCGGTGCCGACGTGCGATGCGCGCGCCCAGCTCGTGCAGCGGATTGACCACGCCCTTGAGCTCGGCCAGCTCGCGATGTACCTCGCGCATGAATTCGTGGAAGTGCAGCCGCGTCTTGCGCATCAGCGGCACCGAGTTGAAGAAGCAGTCCATCAGGAAGCTCTTCCCCCGGCCCACGCCGCCGTGCATGTAGACACCGCGCGGGATCGGCGGCCGCGCGATCAGCTTGGTCAGCGCATTGCCACGACGGGCCTTGTAGTCGGCCCACTCGTTCTCGCAGCGCTCCAGCGCCGCGATGGCACGCAGCTGCGCGGGGTCGGCGGCATACCCACGCTCGGCGAGCGTCGCCTGGTACAGCTGACGAACGCCCATGCGCTGGCCGGACTCAGAAGTTCAAGGTGCGCTTGTCGACCGCGAGCGCGGCTTCCTTGGTCGCTTCGCTGAGCGACGGGTGCGCATGGCAGATGCGCGCGATGTCCTCGGCGCTGGCCTTGAACTCCATCGCCACCACCGCCTCGGAGATCAGCTCCGACGCGAACGGCCCGACGATGTGCACACCGAGGATCTCGTCGGTCGCCGCGTCAGCGAGGAACTTCACGAAGCCGGTGGTGTCGCCCAGCGCCCGCGCGCGGCCGTTGGCCATGAACGGGAAGCTGCCTGCCTTGTAGGCGCGCCCGGCGGCCTTCAGCTGCTGCTCGGTCTGCCCGACCCAGGCGATCTCCGGGCTGGTGTAGATCACCCAGGGAATGGTGTTGAAGTTGACGTGCCCGTGCTGGCCGGCGATGCGCTCGGCCACCGCGACGCCCTCTTCCTCGGCCTTGTGCGCCAGCATCGGGCCGCGCACCACGTCGCCCACCGCCCACACGTTGGGCAGGTTGGTACGGCACTCGTCGTCGACCTCGATCGCGCCACGCTCGTTGAGCTTCAGGCCGACGGCTTCGGCATTCAGGCCGGTGGTGTTGGGCGAGCGGCCGATCGAGACGATCAGCTTGTCGACGGCCAGCGTCTGCGCCGCGCCCTTGGCATCGGCATATGCGACGGTGACACCCTTCTTGTCGGCCTTGACCGACTCGATCTTCACGCCCAGCTCGATCTTCAGGCCCTGCTTGGTGAAGGCCTTGTGCGCCTCCTTGGCCACCTGCTCGTCGACGGCGCCGAGGAAGGTCGGCAGCGCCTCGAGCACGGTCACCTGCGCGCCCAGGCGCCGCCACACGGAGCCCATCTCCAGGCCGATCACGCCCGAGCCGATCACGCCCAGCGTCTTGGGCACGGCGGGGATCCGCAGTGCGCCGTCGTTGCTGAGGATGTTCACTTCGTCGAAGGGCGCACCCGGCAGGGCCCGCGCATTCGAGCCGGTGGCCACGATGACGTGCTTCGCGCTCACGCTGGCCGGCTTGTCGCCCGCCACGGCGATCTCGTAGGCGCCGCCCTCGGCCTTCACGAACGAGCCACGGCCGTGGAAGAACGTGACCTTGTTCTTCTTGAACAGGTAGAGGATGCCGTCGTTGTTCTGCTTCACGACGGTGTTCTTGCGCCCGAGCATCTTGGCCACGTCGATGCTCAGGTCCTTCAGGCCGATGCCGTGGTCGGCAAAGGAATGGCCGGCGTGCTCGAAGTGCTCGCTGGACTGCAGCAGTGCCTTGCTCGGGATGCAGCCGACATTGGTGCAGGTACCGCCCGGAGCCGGGCCGCCCTTGTCGTTCTTCCACTCGTCGATGCAGGCTGTGTTGAAGCCGAGTTGCGCCGCGCGGATCGCCGCGATGTAGCCGCCGGGGCCGCCGCCGATGACGACGACGTCGAAGTGGTTGCTCATGATCTGTTCCTCAGATGTCGAAGAGCAGGCGTGCCGGATCTTCCAGCGCTTCCTTCATGGCCACCAGGCCGAGCACCGCTTCACGGCCGTCGATGATGCGGTGGTCGTAGCTCATCGCGAGGTAGTTGATCGGTCGCACCACGACCTGGCCGTTCTCGACGACAGCACGGTCCTTAGTCGCATGAACGCCCAGGATGGCCGACTGCGGCGGGTTGATGATCGGCGTCGACAGCATCGAGCCGAACACGCCGCCATTGCTGATCGAGAAGGTGCCGCCCGACAGGTCGTCGAGCGAGAGCTTGCCGTCCTTGGCCTTCTGGCCGAACTCGGCGATCTTCTTCTCGATGTCGGCGAAGCTCATCTGGTCGGCATTGCGCAGGATGGGCACCACCAGGCCGCGCGGCGAACCCACCGCGATGCCGATGTCGAAGAAGCCGTGGTAGACGATGTCGTTGCCGTCCACGGAGGCATTGAGCACCGGGTACTTCTTCAGCGCCGCCACCGCGGCCTTCACGAAGAAGCTCATGAAGCCGATCTTGACGCCGTGCTCCTTCTCGAACTTGTCCTGGAAGCGCTTGCGCATCTCCATCACCGGGGCCATGTTGACCTCGTTGAAGGTGGTCAGGATGGCGTTGGTGGCCTGCGACTGCAGCAACCGCTCGGCGACACGCGCACGCAGGCGGCTCATCGGCACGCGCTGCTCGGGGCGATCGCCCAGGTTCATGCCGGCGGGCGCCGCCACGGCGGGCAGCGGCTTGGCCACGGCCGGGGCCGCAGCCACCGGCTTCACGGCCGCAGCTGGCGCCGGAGCGGACAGCGCACCCAGCACATCGCCCTTGGTGACGCGGCCATCCTTGCCGGTGCCGGCCACCGATCCGGCGGCCAGGCTGTTGTCGGCCATCAGCTTGGCGGCGGCGGGCATCGCCACGCCGGCCTTGCTGGTGTTCGCGGCAGGCGCCGCGGCGGCCGCAGCCGGTGCGGCGGCGACCACGGGCTTGACTTCCAGCGGGCTGACCGCGGCCTTGCCGTCGGTATCGATGCGCGCGATGACCTCGTCGCTGAGGCAGCTCTCGCCGTCGTTCTTGACGATCTGCGCCATCACGCCGGCAGCCGGCGCAGGCACTTCGAGCACGACCTTGTCGGTCTCGATCTCGACGAGGATCTCGTCCAGGGCCACGGCTTCGCCGGGCTTCTTCTTCCACTGCAGCAGGGTGGCTTCGGCCACTGATTCGGACAGCTGCGGGACCTTGACTTCTACGATTGCCATGTCAGTTCTTTCTGGTATCCGGTACACGCCGCGCGGATGCGTGCGAAGGCACGCCGGGGCGGCGCCGCGCAGCGCGCGCCGCCCCTGGCCGCGGGATCACTTGGTGAGAACGAAGCCCTTGAGCTTGCCGAAGGCCTGGTCGAGCAGCGCCTTCTGCTGCTCCTGGTGCAGGTGGGCATATCCCACCGCCGGCGAGGCCGAGGCCGGGCGACCGGCGTAGCCGAGCTTCTGGCCCTCGGCCATGTTCTCGTGGATGTAGTGCTGCACGAAGAACCAGGCGCCCTGGTTCTGCGGCTCGTCCTGGCACCACACGACGTCGGTGAGGTTCGGGTACTTCTTCATCTCGGCCGCGAAGGCCTTGTGCGGGAACGGATAGAGCTGCTCGACGCGGATGATCGCCACGTCGTTCTGCTTCTTCTCCACACGGGCCTTGACGAGGTCGTAGTAGACCTTGCCGGAGCAGGCGATGATGCGCTTGACCTTGTCGGCGTTGATCTCGGCGTTCACCTCGCCGATCACGGTCTTGAACTCGCCGCGCGTGAAGTCGGTCAGCGGCGAGGTCGCGTCCTTGTTGCGCAGCAGGCTCTTGGGCGTCATCAGCACCAGCGGCTTGCGGAACATGCGCACCATCTGCCGGCGCAGCACATGGAAGATCTGGCTGGCCGAGGTCGGCTGCACGATCTGCATGTTGTTGTCGGCCGCCAGCTGCATGAAGCGCTCCAGGCGCGCCGAACTGTGCTCCGGGCCCTGGCCTTCGTAGCCGTGCGGCAGCATCAGCGTGATGCCGTTGGCGCGGCCCCACTTCACCTCGCCCGAGGCGATGAACTGGTCGATCACGACCTGCGCGCCGTTGGCGAAATCGCCGAACTGCGCTTCCCAGATCACTAGCGTGTTCGGCTCAGCGCTCGCGTAGCCGTATTCGAAGCCGAGCACGGCTTCTTCCGACAGCAGCGAGTCGATCACGACGTACGGCGCCTGGCCCTCGGCCACGTGCTGCAGCGGCGTGTAGGTGCCTTCGTCCCACTTCTCGCGGTTCTGGTCGTGCAACACCGAGTGGCGGTGCGTGAAGGTACCGCGGCCGCAGTCTTCGCCCGACAGGCGCACCGCGTAGCCGCTGGCCACCAGCGAAGCGAAGGCGAGATGTTCGCCCATGCCCCAGTCGACGTTGATCTCGCCGCGGCCCATTGCTGCGCGGTCGGCCAGCACCTTCTCGACCAGCGGATGCGCCTTGAACTTCTCAGGCAGCGTGGTGATGCGCTCGGCCAGGCGCTTGACCTCGGTGAGCGGCAGCGCCGTGTCGGCCGCATCGGTCCACTTGCGGTTCAGGAACGGCGCCCAGTCGACCGCGTACTTGCTCTTGTAGTTGGTCAGCACCGGGTCGACGGTGTGCTTGCCGGCGTCCATCGCGGCGCGGAAGCCCTTGACCATCTCGTCAGGGCCGTCCGGCGGCAGCACGCCCTGCGCAACCAGCTTCTCGCCATACAGCTTGCGCGTGCCGGGGTGCACGGCGATCTTCTTGTACATCAGCGGCTGCGTCAGCGCCGGCGTGTCCTGCTCGTTGTGGCCGAGCTTGCGGAAGCAGACGATGTCGAGCACCACGTCCTTGTTGAACTCCTGGCGGTAGTCGAGCGCGAGCTGGGTGCACAGCACCACGGCCTCGGGGTCGTCGCCGTTCACGTGCAGCACCGGTGCCTCGATCATCTTGACGACGTCGGTGCAGTACAGCGTCGAGCGGCTGTCGCGCGGGTCGCTGGTGGTGAAGCCGATCTGGTTGTTGATGACCAGGTGCACCGTGCCGCCGGTGAAGTAGCCGCGCGTCTGTGCCAGCGCCAGCGTCTCCATCACGACGCCCTGGCCGGCGAAGGCCGCGTCGCCGTGCACGATGACGGGCAGCACGGAATCGCCGCGCTTGTCGCCGCGGCGGTCCAGGCGGGCCTTGACCGAGCCTTCGACGACCGGGTTGACGATCTCCAGGTGCGAGGGGTTGAACGCCAGGCTCAGGTGGACCGGGCCGCCGGGCGTCGTGACGTCGCTCGAGAAGCCCTGGTGGTACTTCACGTCGCCCGAGGGCAGGTCTTCCTTGGCGGTGTGGTCGAACTCGGCGAACAGGTCCTTGGGCATCTTGCCCAGGGTGTTCACGAGCACGTTCAGGCGGCCGCGGTGGGCCATGCCGATGACGATCTCCTGCACGCCGCGCTCGCCGGCGCGCTGCACCACTTCGTCCATCGCAGCGATGAAGCTCTCGCCGCCTTCGAGCGAGAAGCGCTTCTGGCCGACGTACTTGGTGTGCAGGTAGCGCTCCAGGCCTTCCGACGCGGTCAGGCGGTCGAGGATGTGCCTCTTTTCCTCGGCCGTGAAGTTGGGCTTGCTGCGGATCGATTCGAGCTTCTGCTGCCACCAGCGCTTTTCGACCGGCTCGGTGATGTGCATGAACTCGGCGCCGATGGAGCCGCAGTAGGTTTCACGCAGGGCCTGCAGGATCTCGCGCAGCGTTTGCTGCTCGGCGGTGGTGAAGTAGGTGTTCGTGGCGCTGAACGTGATGTCCATGTCGGACTCGCTCAGGTCGTAGAACGCCGGCTCCAGCTCGGGGATCTTGGGGCGCTCCTGGCGCTTGAGCGGGTCGAGGTCGGCCCAGCGTGCGCCGAGCGAACGGTAGGCGGCGATCAGCGACTGGACGTGGACCTGCTTGCGCGCGACCGCGAGTTCGGTGGCGCTGGCCTTGACGCTGAAGGCGTTGGCCTTGGCACGCTGCGCGAAGGATTCGACGACCGGGGCGTGGGCCACGTCCTTGGCATTGCTGCCGTCGGTGGCGGGGACGTGCTGGAGCGCATCGAAATACGCGCGCCAGTTGTCGGGGACGGAGCCCGGATTGTCCAGGTAAGCCTCGTACATCTCTTCGACGTACGGCGCATTGCCTCCGAACAGGTACGAGTTCGACCTGTATTGCTGCATCATCTTCGCTCACCTCTCGCACCGGTTTCCGGCACTGTAGTGGGTTGAAAAACCTTCCGCGACACGGCTGCGCCGGCTGGCGGACTAGCGACCCGCCTTGACTGTTACCAGCAAGGGGACGGGAAGGACCTGTCAAGTCTCGGGCGCGACTGTAACACCGCCGTTATCGACCACCAAATCGAAGGACTGAGGGCCGGGGCGTCGAAACAGAATGCAGCCGGGCTTGAACGACCACATGCAGATCATCCGCATCCATGCTGACGCGCCGCTGAAACCGCGGCCGGGCGAGGCGTGCAATGGTTGCGGCGTGTGTTGCCTGGCCGAGCCTTGCCCGGTGGGCGTGCTGGTCTCGCTGCGCCTGCGTGGCGCGTGCCGGGCGTTGCGCTGGGACGACGCTCAGCGACGCTACCGCTGCGGCCTGATGGGCCGGGCCGCGAAGTCGCGCTCGCCCTGGTCGTGGTTCGCCCGCCGGATGATCGCCGCGGGCCAGGGCTGCGATTCCGACGCCGAGGTCGGCTGAACGAGTCCGCCTCAGGCGGCCAGCAATCGGTGCCGGGCTTCCTGGTACTCGCGCGCCAGTCGCGCCACCAGCTCGCGCGTGGGGACGACCTTGTCGACTGCGCCGATGCCCTGCCCGCAGCCCCAGATGTCCTTCCAGGCCTTGGACTTCGAGCCTTCGCCACCACCGAAGCTCATCTTGCTCGGGTCGCTCTCGGGCAGCTTGTCCGGATCCAGCCCCGCCGAGCGGATGGACGCCTTGAGGTAGTTGCCGTGCACGCCGGTAAAGAGGCTCGAGTAGACGATGTCGTCCGACGTGCCTTCGACGATCGCCTGCTTGTAGGCCTCGCTGGCCCGTGCCTCCTCGGTGGCGATAAAGGCCGAGCCGATGTAGGCGAGGTCGGCGCCCATGGCCTGCGCGGCGAGCACGGCGCCGCCGGTGGCGATGGAGCCCGACAGCGCGATGGGCCCGTCGAACCAGCTGCGGATCTCCTGGATCAACGCGAAGGGGCTCTTCACGCCCGCATGGCCGCCGGCGCCGGCCGCCACCGCGATCAGGCCGTCGGCACCCTTCTCGATCGCCTTCTTCGCGAACATGTTGTTGATGATGTCATGCAGCACGATGCCGCCCCAGCCATGCACCGCGTCGTTGATGTCGGTGCGCGCACCCAGCGAGGTGATGACGATCGGCACCTTGTACTTGGCGCAGACCTGCATGTCGTGCTCGAGGCGGTCGTTCGTCTTGTGCACGATCTGGTTGATTGCGAACGGCGCGGCCGGCTTGTCCGGATTCGCGCGGTTGTAGGCCGCCAGCGTCTCGGTGATCTCGGCCAGCCATTCGTCGAGCTGCTCGGCCGGCCGCGCATTGAGCGCCGGCATCGATCCGACGACACCGGCCTTGCACTGCTCGATCACGAGCTTGGGGTTGCTGATGATGAACAGCGGCGAGCCGATGATGGGCAGCGGCAGCTTGGCGAGGATGGGAGGCAGGGACACGCGGGGTACTCCAGGTTCGGATCGTTGAAGGCTCAGTACGCGTCGACCGGCAGCGCAGTGACGCTCTCGCCGCCTTCGACGATCGCGTCGCGCACGCCGGGTGCCTTGCTCAGCAGATGCTCCGCATAGAAGCGCGCCGTGGCCACCTTGGCCTGCAGGAAGCCGGTGTCGGCACCGCCCTGCGCGAGTTGCTGCTCGGCGACGACCAGCGCGCGCGCCAGCTGCCAGCCGGCCATCAGGTTGCCGGCAAGCATCAGGTAGGGCACCGAGCCGGCGAACACCGCGTTCGGGCTGGCCTTGGTGTTGCCGGCGACGAAGTCGACCACCTGCAGGAAGGCTTCACGCGCCGCGCGCAGGCGCTTGAGCGTCGACGACGCGGCGGCACTGCCGCTCTTCGCGAGCGCGGCCTCGGTGTGCTCGATCTGCTTCGCGATGGCCTTGGCCGTCTGGCCGCCGTCGCGCGCCGTCTTGCGGCCCACCAGGTCGTTCGCCTGGATTGCGGTCGTGCCCTCATAGATGGTCAGGATCTTCGCATCGCGGTAGTACTGCGCCGCGCCGGTCTCCTCGATGAAGCCCATGCCGCCGTGCACCTGCACGCCCAGGCTGGTGACCTCCAGGCTCATCTCGGTCGAGTAGCCCTTCACCAACGGCACCATGAACTCGTAGAAGGCCTGGTTCTGCTGGCGCACTTCCTTGTCGGGATGATGATGCGCGGCGTCGAACGCTGCCGCGGCCGTCAGCGCCATGGCGCGGCAGCCTTCGGTGTAGGCGCGCATCGTCATCAGCATGCGCTTCACGTCGGGGTGCTGGATGATGGCCGCGCTGCCGGGCAGCGAACCGTCGACCGGACGCGACTGCACACGATCCTTCGCATAGGCCACGGCCTTCTGGTAGGCCCGCTCGGCCACCGCGATGCCCTGCACGCCCACCGCGTAGCGCGCGGCGTTCATCATGATGAACATGTACTCGAGGCCGCGGTTCTCCTGGCCGATGAGCTGGCCGATGGCCCCGCCATGGTCGCCGAACTGCAGCACCGCGGTCGGGCTGGCCTTGATGCCCAGCTTGTGCTCGATGCTCACGCAATGCGCGTCGTTGCGTGCGCCCAGCGAGCCGTCGGCATTGACGAGGAACTTGGGCACGATGAACAGGCTGATGCCCTTGACGCCCTCCGGTGCGCCGACCACGCGCGCCAGCACGAGGTGCACGATGTTCTGCGCCATGTCGTGCTCGCCGTAGGTGATGAAGATCTTCGTGCCGAAGATCTTGAACGTACCGTCGGGCTGTGGCTCGGCACGCGTGCGCACCAGGGCCAGGTCGGAGCCGGCCTGCGGCTCGGTGAGGTTCATGGTGCCGGTCCACTCGCCACTGATCATCTTCGGGATGAAGGTGGTTTGCTGCTCCGGCGTACCGGCGGTCAGCAAGGCCTCGATGGCGCCGTCGGTCAGCAGCGGGCACAGCGCGAAGCTGAGGTTGGCGCTGTTGAGCATCTCGCCGCAGGCCGCGCCGATGGTCTTGGGCAGGCCCTGCCCACCGAAGTCCGCCGGGTGTTGCAGGCCCTGCCAGCCGCCCTCGGCGTACTCGCGGAAGGCCTCCTTGAAGCCCGGCGTGGTGGTGACTTTGCCGTCATGCCACGACGACGGGTACTTGTCGCCTTCCCAGTTCAAGGGCGCGATCACCCCCTCGTTCAGCTTGGCGCATTCCTCGAGCACGGCCTGCGCCGTGTCGAGACCGGCGTCCTCGAAGCCCGGCAGCCTGGCCACTTCCTCGAGGCCGGCGAGTTCCTTCATGCAGAACAGCATGTCCTTGATCGGCGCGACGTAGCTCACGGTGTCTTCCTCGGTGTGTTTCAGGCAGGAAAAAGCCCGTTGGCCAGGGACTGCGGCGAACGGGCTTCGGGTGGGGTGGGTCAGCCGGTCAGAGCGCGGCCACCAGTTCGGGCACGGCGGTGAACAGATCCGCTTCGAGGCCGAAGTCGGCCACGCTGAAGATCGGCGCCTCGGGATCCTTGTTGATCGCCACGATGACCTTGCTGTCCTTCATGCCGGCCAGATGCTGGATCGCCCCGCTGATGCCACAGGCGATGTAGAGCTGGGGGGCGACGATCTTGCCCGTCTGCCCGACCTGCCAGTCGTTGGGCGCGTAGCCCGCGTCCACCGCAGCGCGGCTGGCACCCAGCGCAGCGCCGAGCTTGTCGGCCAGCGGCGTGAGCACCTCGTTGAACTTGTCGCTGCTGCCCATGGCGCGGCCGCCGCTGACGATAATTTTCGCCGCGGTGAGTTCGGGGCGCTCGCTCTTGGCGATCTCGTTGCCCAGGAAAGTGCTCTTGCTGCTGACTGCTGCCGCGGCCAGGCTCTCGATCGCGGCACTGCCGCCCTGCGCCGCGGCGTCGAAGCCGGTGGTGCGCACGGTAATGACCTTGATCGCATCCAGGCTCTGCACGGTGGCGATGGCGTTGCCGGCGTAGATCGGGCGCTCGTAGGTATCGGCAGCAACCACCTTGATGATGTCGCTGACCTGCCCGACGTCGAGCTTGGCGGCCACGCGCGGCGCGATGTTCTTGCCGCTGGCGGTGGCCGGGAACAGCAGGTGGCTGTAGTTCTTCGCGACGGCCAGCACCACGGCGGCGACGTTTTCGGCCAGGCCATGGGCCAGGCCCGCGTCTTCGGCGTGCAGCACCTTGCTGACGCCGGCGATGGCGGCAGCCTGCTTCGCGGCTTCGCCGGCGTTGTGGCCGGCCACCAGCACGTGGACTTCGCCGCCGGCCTGCACGGCGGCAGTGACGGTGTTCAGGGTCGCGCCGCGGATGCTGGCGTTGTCGTGTTCGGCAATGACGAGTGCGGGCATGGTCAGATCACCTTGGCGTCGTTCTTGAGCTTGGCCACGAGCGTGGCGACATCGGGCACCTTGATGCCGGCGCTGCGCTTGGGCGGCTCGCTGACCTTCAGGGTCTTGATGCGCGGGGCCACGTCGACGCCCAGGTCTGCCGGCTTGACGATCTCCAGCGTCTTCTTCTTGGCCTTCATGATGTTGGGCAGCGTGACGTAGCGCGGCTCGTTCAGGCGCAAGTCGGTGGTGATCACCGCGGGCAGGCTGACGGACAGGGTTTCGAGGCCGCCGTCGACTTCACGCGTCACCTTGGCCTTGCCGTCGACAACTTCCACCTTGGAGGCGAAGGTCGCCTGCGGCAGGTCGGCCAGCGCGGCGAGCATCTGGCCGGTCTGGTTGCAGTCGTCATCGATGGCCTGCTTGCCCAGGATGATCAGGCCGGGCTGCTCCTTGTCGACAAGTGCCTTGAGCAGCTTGGCCACGGCCAGCGGCTGCAGCTCATCGGCACATTCGACGAGGATGGCGCGGTCGGCGCCGATGGCCATCGCGGTGCGCAAGGTTTCCTGGCACTGGGTGACACCGCAGGAGACGGCGATCACTTCGGTGGCCACGCCCTTCTCCTTCAGGCGCACGGCCTCTTCGACAGCGATTTCGTCGAAGGGGTTCATGCTCATCTTGACGTTGGCAATGTCGACGCCACTGCCGTCGCTCTTGACGCGCACCTTGACGTTGTAGTCGACGACACGCTTGACCGGGACCAGGATCTTCATCCGGTGGGCTCCTGCTGAATTGACGTTTACGTTAATCGGATTCTAGTGGCGCGGCCAACCGATCTCGACGGCTTGCCGATCGCGGCGCGATCAAAATCGAACGATCGTGCTATTTTAGACTGCACCGAGCCGCTCGGGCAACGTCGCTGCCGTCGCGGGCTAGACTGCGCGCCCCAATCCTGAACCCATCGAGCCGATGGCCACCCCTCTGTCCGACAACTGCATCGGTGTGTTCGACTCCGGCGTCGGTGGACTGTCGGTGTTGCGAGCGATCCGATGGCAGTTGCCGTTGGCACCTCTTCGCTACGTGGCGGACTCCGCGCACGCGCCGTATGGCGAAAAGCCGGCGGACTTCATCCGAGATCGGGCCGAGCGGATCGCTGCGCATCTGGTCGGCCAAGGCGCCACGGTCATCGTGGTGGCCTGCAACACGGCCACGGCGGTGGCCATCGACCCGCTCAGGCGCCGCTGGCCAGGGCTCAGTGTCGTCGGCGTCGAACCCGGGGTGCGCCCGGCCGTCGCCGCCTCGCTCAACCGGCACGTCGGGGTGATGGCGACCGACGCCACCTTGCGCAGCGAACGGTTCCGCGCGCTGGTCGCGCGCGAAGCCGACGGTTGCACGATGCACCTGCAGGCCTGCAACGGCCTGGCCGCCGCCATCGAGCAGCGGGACTTGAACGATCCGGTGCTGCTCGATCTCGTGCAGCGCCATGCGAGCGCGCTGCGCGAGGCGGGCGTGGATGTCGTCGCGCTCGGCTGCACCCACTACACGTTCGTGAGCACGGCCATCGAAGAGTCGCTCGGCGCAGGCATTCGCATCATCGACACGGCCAATGCCGTCGCGGCGCAAGTGGCACGCATGTGGAAGGCGAAAGAAGGTGCGGGCGCAGAGCCGCGCTGCCGGCTCGAGACGACCGGCGATCCGCGGCGACTGGCGCAATTCGCCGCGCGCTGGCTGGGCTTCGACGCCGAGATCGCGGCCAGGCCCTTGTCGCTCTAGCGGCTCGCCTTCGCCGCGTCGATGCCGCGTTGCATGTTGACCGGCATCAGCAGGGCCAGCCCCATGACAAAGAAGATCGCCGTCGACAGGATCGCCAGGCGATGATTGCCACTCGTCCACCACGTGACCAGACCGTAGGTCACCGGCCCCACGATGGCTGAAAGACGCGTGGCGAACGTCCACAGGCCGTAGAACTCGGCACGCTGTGAGGCCGGTGCGAACAGGCCCGCCATCGCACGCCCTGCAGATTGACTCGAACCCATGCACAGACCGGCAATCACGGCGGCGAGCCAGAACAAGGCCGGCCCCTGCGCGAGCACGGCGAGTACCGTCATGACGATCCATCCGGCCAGCGTGATGGCCAACGCGCGCTTGTGCCCGATCGCGTCCTGCCAGTAGCCGAAGGCGAAGGCTCCGACCGCCGCGGCGATGTTCACCAGGAAGACCAGCATCATGGTCTGCGCCTGCTTGAAGCCGAGCACCTGCTCGGCATATACGGCGGCCAGTGCGATGACCACCGAAATGCCGGCCTGGTAGCAGGCGCCGCAGGCGAGCAGCCAGCTGAAGTCGCGCAGTTCGCGGGCACGGCGCGCAGTGGCGGCCAGCCGCTGCATGGCGGTCCCGCCGGCGTCAGCCGAATCGCGCACCGGGCTGGGTACCGCCCTCTCGCGCAGCAGCGCAAAGGTCGCCAGGGACGCGCCACCGTAGACCGACGCTGTGATCAGCATCGTCACCGGCACAAACTCGGTGGCCGGCAGGCCGCGTGCCTGCGCCCACAGCACGTAGCTCAGGCTCAGGCCGAGCGACAACATGCCGCCGAAATAGCCGAAGCTCCAACCCCAGCCCGACACGCGCCCCATGGAGTGGGGGCGCGCCAGTTCGGGCAGGAAGGCCGCCGTGAGCGATTCACCGTACGAGTAGCAGACGTTGGAGATCACCATTGCGACGACCGCGATCCACAGGTCGCCTCGCCCGACCAAGGCCAGAGCCACGGTGGCGGCCACACAGATCGCCGTGGTCATGCCCAGCAAGGCCTTCTTGCGCGCGTGCATGTCCGCGTAGGCGCCCAGTGCGGGCATCGTCAGCATCACGAGCAGACTGGAGGCGGCGATGACCAGCGTCCACGCCAGCGTGGCCCAGTCGGCGCCCTGCGCGGCGACACCGACGAAGTAGGTGTTGAACACCGCCGTGAGCACGACGGTCGTGTAGCCCGAGTTGGCGAAGTCGTACATCGCCCAACCAAACACCTCGCGCTTGCGCACGCCGTCGTTCAGCGCTTCCTGGGGAAACAAAGCCATGCGGCCTCCGGTGCATCGCGTGGTGCCCGGGACGGGGATCGAACCCGTATGCCCTCTTGCGAGAGGCGGCGGATTTTAAGTCCGCTGTGTCTACCAACTTCACCACCCGGGCGGGCCGCAGCGATTGTGCGCGACGCGGGCTCTGGCAGTGGCGGGAAGGTTTGGAGGCGCGGGCCGGAGTCGAACCGACCTACACGGATTTGCAATCCGGTGCATAACCGCTTTGCTACCGCGCCCCTGATCGACGGGACAGAACCGCATTCTGACAAAAAAGGGAAGCCTGGGCTTCCCTTTCGCTTACCTCATCAGAATCTGGAGCGGGAGACGAGTCTCGAACTCGCGACCTCAACCTTGGCAAGGTTGCGCTCTACCAACTGAGCTACTCCCGCGTGAGCCTCGCATTATAGGCGAGAAAACAGCCGGTTCGCAAACCGGCTGCTTTTCTTCGCTCAGTGCGTGATGACTTCGCCGGCCGTGCCCGCGGGCTTGGCCGCATCTTCGGTCTTTGCCGGCTCGTCTTCGGGCAGGGGCTGTGGTGCGGACTGAAGCGCCACCTCGAGCACGCGGTCGATCCACTTGACCGGCACGATCTCGAGATGGTTCTTCACGTTCTCCGGAATGTCCTGGAGGTCCTTGGCGTTCTCTTCCGGGATCAGCACCGTCTTGATGCCGCCGCGGTGGGCCGCGAGCAGCTTCTCCTTCAGGCCACCGATCGCCGTGACCTCGCCGCGCAGCGTGATCTCGCCGGTCATCGCCACGTCGGCGCGCACCGGGATGCCGGTGAGTGCCGACACGAAGGCCGTGGTCATCGCGATGCCTGCGCTCGGACCGTCCTTGGGCGTGGCGCCGTCGGGCACGTGGATGTGCACGTCGCGCTTCTCGAACATCTCGTCCTTGATGCCCAGGCGCCGTGCGCGGCTGCGCACGACAGAGCGTGCGGCCTCGACCGACTCCTTCATCACATCGCCGAGCTGGCCGGTGCGGATGATCTGGCCCTTGCCGGGCATCACCGCCGCCTCGATGGTCAGCAGGTCGCCTCCCACCTCGGTCCACGCCAGGCCGACGACCTGACCGACCTGGTTCTGCTTCTCGGCCTGGCCGTAGTTGAACTTGCGCACGCCCAGGTAGTCGTTCAGGTTCTCGTCGGTGACGATCACCTTCTCGGTCACCTGCTTGAGCTGGATCGACTTGACCACCTTGCGGCAGATCTTGCTGATCTCGCGTTCGAGCGAGCGCACGCCGGCCTCTCGCGTGTAGTAGCGAATGATGCCGCGCACCGCGGACTCGGTGACTTCCATCTCCTCGTCCTTGACGCCGTTGTTCTTCGCCTGCTTCGGGCACAGGTAGCGCAAGGCGATGTTGACCTTCTCGTCTTCCGTGTAGCCCGACAGGCGGATCACTTCCATCCGGTCCAGCAGCGCCGGCGGGATGTTCATCGAGTTCGAGGTCGCGATGAACATCGTGTCGCTCAGATCGAAATCGACCTCGACGTAGTGATCGCTGAAGGTGTGGTTCTGCTCGGGGTCGAGCACTTCCAGCAGCGCCGATGACGGGTCGCCACGGAAGTCCATGCCCAGCTTGTCGATCTCGTCGAGCAGGAACAGCGGATTGCGCGTGCCGACCTTGGTCAGGCTCTGCAGCACCTTGCCCGGCATCGAGCCGATGTAGGTGCGGCGGTGACCGCGGATCTCGGCTTCGTCGCGCACGCCACCCAGGGCCATGCGCACGAACTTGCGCCCGGTCGCCCGCGCGACCGACTGGCCCAGCGAGGTCTTGCCCACGCCCGGGGGGCCCACGAGGCACAGGATCGGCGCCTTGACCTTGTCGACGCGCTGCTGCACCGCGAGGTACTCGAGGATGCGGTCCTTGACCTTTTCCAGCCCGTAGTGGTCTTCGTTGAGAACCTGCTCGGCGAAGGTCAAGTCGTGCTTGATCTTGGTCTTCTTGGCCCAGGGCAGATTGATCAGCGTGTCGATGTAGTTGCGCACCACCGTCGCTTCAGCGGACATCGGCGACATCAGCTTGAGCTTCTTCAGCTCGGCGTCAGCCTTCTTGCGCGCCTCCTTGGGCATCTTGGCAGCGATGATCTTCTTCTCGAGATCCTCGAGATCGGCGCCCTCTTCGCCGTCGCCCAGTTCCTTCTGGATGGCCTTGACCTGCTCGTTCAGGTAGTACTCGCGCTGGCTCTTCTCCATCTGGCGCTTGACGCGGCCACGGATGCGCTTTTCCACCTGCAGGATGTCGACTTCATGCTCGAGCTGCTCGAGCAACTTCTCCAGGCGCTTGTCGACCGCGAACAGGTCGAGCACCGACTGCTTGTTCTCGAGCTTGAGCGGAAGGTGCGCGGCGATCGTGTCTGCCAGGCGGCCGGCATCGTCGATGCCTGCGATGGAGGTCAGGATCTCGGGCGGGATCTTCTTGTTCAGCTTGACATACTGGTCGAACTGCTGCGTCACGGCGCGGCGCAGGGCCTCGACCTCGGGCTTGGCATCGGCCTCGGGCGGCACCGGCGTGACGTCGGCGACGAAGTACTCGCCGTTGTCGCTGATCTGGTGGGTGTTGGCGCGCTGGATGCCTTCGACCAGCACCTTCACCGTGCCGTCGGGCAGCTTGAGCATCTGCAGGATGCTGGAGACGCAACCGACTTCGAACATGTCGTCGGGCTTGGGCTCGTCCTTGCCAGCGGCCTTTTGAGCGACGAGCATGATCTGGCGGCCGGCCTCCATGGCCACTTCGAGCGCCTTGATCGATTTCGGGCGACCCACGAACAGCGGGATCACCATGTGCGGGAAGACCACCACGTCGCGCAGCGGCAGCAGCGGCAGGTTGATCTTCTCGGCGGGGAGCACGGGATGTCCGGACATTGGAAACCTCTCTTTCTCAGGCCGATCTGAGGCCCGAGGCGTCAATTGCAAGGAGCCGCACCTGCCTCACACGGTGCGGGGCACCGGAAAGTCCGGAAACGTCAAGCGCTGGCTTTGGCCTGCTCTCGGTAGACGAGCAAGGGTTTCGCTTCTTCTTCGATCGTGTGCTCGTCGAGCACCACCTTCGCCACGCCGTCGAGGTTGGGCAGGTCGAACATGGTGTCGATCAAGGCGTGTTCCATGATGGACCGCAGGCCGCGCGCGCCGGTCTTGCGCGCCAGTGCCTTGCGGGAGATGGCCGCCAGTGCCGAGGGGCGGATCTCCAGCTCGACACCGTCCATGGCGAACAGCTTCTGGTACTGCTTGAGCAGCGCGTTCTTCGGCTCGGTGAGGATCTGCACCAGCGCGTCTTCGGTGAGCTCACCGAGCGTCGCCACGACAGGCAGGCGGCCCACCAGTTCGGGGATGAGGCCGAACTTGATCAGGTCTTCGGGCTCGACCTCGCGGAAGACTTCCGAGACGCGCTTTTCCGACTTGCCGTGCACCGTGGCGCCGAAGCCGATGCCCGAACGTTCGGAGCGGTTCTGGATGACCTTTTCGAGGCCGTCGAACGCGCCGCCGCAGATGAACAGGATGTTCGTCGTGTCGATCTGCAGGAAATCCTGGTTCGGATGCTTGCGGCCGCCCTGCGGCGGCACCGAGGCCATCGTGCCTTCGACAAGCTTGAGCAGCGCCTGCTGCACGCCCTCGCCCGACACGTCGCGCGTGATCGACGGGTTGTCGGCCTTGCGCGAGATCTTGTCGATCTCGTCGATGTAGACGATGCCGCGCTGCGCCTTCTCGACGTCGTAGCCGCAGTTCTGCAGCAGCTTCTGGATGATGTTCTCGACGTCCTCGCCCACGTAACCGGCTTCGGTCAGCGTGGTGGCGTCGGCGATGACGAACGGCACGTTGAGCAGGCGGGCCAGCGTCTGTGCCAGCAACGTCTTGCCCGAACCGGTCGGCCCGATGAGCAGGATGTTGCTCTTGGACAGCTCGACTTCGTCCTTCGTGCGGCTCATGTGCTTGAGCCGCTTGTAGTGGTTGTAGACCGCCACCGCCAGCGTTCGCTTGGCCGCGTCCTGCCCGATCACGTACTGATCGAGGATGGACTTGATCTCGGTCGGGATCGGCAGGTCGGACTTGGCGGCGCGGGCTTCCGCGCCCTCAGCCGGCACTTCATCGCGGATGATGTCGTTGCAAAGCTCGATGCACTCGTCGCAGATGAACACCGACGGGCCGGCGATCAGCTTCTTGACCTCGTGCTGGCTCTTGCCGCAGAAGGAGCAGTACAGAACCTTCTCGGTCGGGGAGCCCTTTTTGTCGGCCATGGGTTGGGTGCCTGGGAGGGTGGCGCTGGTTCAATGATAGTTGAAAAGGCAACCTGCCCTTCCCTGTGGATAAGGCCGGGAAACGGCCCTTATCCGCGCCTGGACGCCCGGCGTGCGCTCAGGGCCGCTTGGCGATGACCTGGTCGATCAGACCGTAGGCCTTGGCTTCTTCCGCGTCCAGGAAAAAGTCACGCTCCATGTCGGACTGGATCTTCTCCAGCGGCTGGCCGGTGCGCTCGGCGTAGATCTTGTTGAGCTGCTCGCGGGTCTTGAGGATCTCCCGGGCGTGGATTTCGATGTCGGTGGCCTGCCCCTGGGCGCCGCCGGACGGCTGATGGATCATCACGCGCGAGTTGGGCAGCGCCACGCGCTTGCCCTTGGCGCCGGCCATCAGCAGGAACGAGCCCATGCTGGCGGCCATGCCCAGGCACATCGTCGAGACGTCCGGCTTGACGAACTGCATGGTGTCGTAGATCGACATGCCCGCCGTCACCGAGCCGCCCGGCGAGTTGATGTACAGGTAGATGTCCTTGTCCGGGTTCTCGCTCTCGAGGAACAGCATCTGCGCCACCACGAGATTGGCCGACTGGTCGGTCACCGGGCCGACCAGAAAGATGATGCGCTCACGAAGCAGCCGGCTGTAGATGTCGTAGGCGCGCTCGCCGCGGCCCGAGGTTTCGATGACGATGGGCACCATGCCCAGGCTGGTGGTGTCGAGCGCGCTCATGGCATTCCTTGGGGAGATGGGGTCTACGGGATATCGGGGTCGATTATGTGGCCACAAGAGCGGCCCTGCAGAAGCGGCGCGGGGCGCCGGCTTCACAGCTCGGCGCCCCGTGTGACCGGTTGCTCGGTCGCTCGTTCGAGTCGACTCAGCCGACCATCAATTCGTCGAACGCCACCACCTTGTCGGTGACCTTGGCCTTGGCCAGCACGAACTCGGCCACGTTGTTCTCGATGACCACCGCCTCGACCTCGGCCATGCGCTGGCGGTCGCCCAGGTACCAGCGCACCACTTCGGCCGGGCGCTCGTAGCTCTGCGCCATTTCCTCGATGTGCGCCTGCAGTTGGTCGGGCTTGGCCTGCAGGTTGTTGGCACGCACCAGTTCACCCACCACGAGGCCCAGGCGCACGCGGCGCTCGGCCTGCGGCTGGAAGATCTCGGCCGGAATCGGTGCGCTGTCGGCGTCCTTGATGCCGCGCTTCTTGAGGTCGGCACGCGCCGACTCGGTCATGCGCTCCACTTCGCCGGAGACCAGCGCATTCGGCACGTCGAGCTCGGCCACCTTGATCAGCGCGTCCATCACGCTGGCCTTGTTGCGCGCCAGCACGCGGAATTTCACCTCGCGCTCGAGATTGCGCTTGATGTCGGCGCGAAGCGCCTCGACCGTGCCGTCCTTGATGCCCAGCGACTTGGCCAGCGCTTCGTTGACTTCGGGCAAATGCTGCGCCTCGATCTTCTTCAGCGTGACGAGGAAATCGGCTTCCTTGCCGGCCACGTCCTTGCCGTGGTAGTCGGCCGGGAACTGCAGCGGGAAGGTCTTGCTCTCGCCGGCCTTCATTCCGCGCACGGCGGCGTCGAACTGCTCGAGCATCTGGCCTTCGCCGATGATGAACTGGAAGGCCTCGGCCTTGCCGCCCTCGAAGGGCACGCCGTCGATCTTGCCTTCGAAGTCGATCGTCACGCGGTCGCCTTCGGCCGCGCCCTCGGCGGCAGCGCGCTGCTGGAAGGTGCGGCGCTGCTTGCGCAGGATGTCCAGGGTCTTGTCGATCGCCGCTTCGGTCACCTCGGTGGACACGCGCTCGACCTCGGCCGTGCCGATGTCGCCGAGCTTGACCTCCGGATACACCTCGAAAGTGGCGTCGAAGGCGACCTGGCCCTCGGGCGCGCCTTCCTTCTCGGTGATCTTCGGTGAGCCGGCCACGCGCAGCTTGGCCTCGTTGACGGCCTCGTTGAACACCTGGCCGACCTTGTCGTTCATGACCTCATAGTGCACGGAATAACCGTAGCGCTGGGCGACCACGCTCATCGGCACCTTGCCGGGGCGGAAGCCGTCGGCCTTGACGGTGCGGGCCAGGCGCTTCAGTCGAGACTCCACCTCCGACTGGATGGTGGTGGCAGCCAGCGTCAGCGTGATGCGGCGCTCGAGCTTTTCGAGGGTTTCGACTTGAACGGACATGATGATCTCGAACTTGAGGGTTGAATGGCTGGTGCGCGGGGGGGGACTCGAACCCCCACACCATCGCTGGCGTCAGGACCTAAACCTGGTGCGTCTACCAATTTCGCCACCCGCGCAAGGGGGACGGCCTCGACGGCAGACCCGGCATTTTAGCGGGATGCCGCGAGCCGCTCCTCGCGAGCCGGTTTGACGCGGAACCAGGCCGCGTACATGGCCGGCAAGGCCAGCAGCGTCAGCGCGGTCGCCACGATCAGCCCGCCCATGATGGCCACGGCCATCGGCCCCCAGAAAACGCTGCGTGACAGCGGGATCATCGCCAGCACGGCCGCCGCCGCCGTCAGGATGATCGGCCGGAAGCGCCGCACCGCCGCCTCGACGATGGCGTCCCAGGTCGCCACGCCGCGCTCACGGTCGTGTTCGATCTGGTCGATCAGGATCACCGAATTGCGCATGATCATGCCCATCAACGCGATCACGCCGAGCAGCGCGACGAAACCGAACGGCCGGTTCAGCAGCAGCAGCGCCGCGGCCACGCCGGCAATGCCCATCGGGCCGGTGAGGAACACCAGCACCGAGCGGCTGAAGCTGTGCAACTGCAGCATCAGCAGTGTGAACATGATGAACAGCATCAGCGGCGCGCCCGCAGCGATCGAGCCCTGGCCCTTGCTGCTCTCTTCCACGGCGCCGGCCACCTCGATGCGGTAGCCCGGCAACATCTTCTCGCGGATGGGTTTGAACAAGGGATCGAGCTGCGCCGTCACGGTGGCGCCCTGCAGACCTTCGACGATGTCGCCCTGCACGGTGGCGGCGTAGTCGCGCCCCTCGCGCCACAGCACGCCCGGCTCCCAGGTGAACGAGGCCTTGGCGATCTGTGCCAGCGGAATGCTGCGCCCGGTCGTCGTCGGCACGTAGCCGCTGGCCAGATCGGTGATGGCGTCGCGCTCTTCCAGCGGCTGCCGCAGCACGATGTCGATCAGCTTGTCGCCGTCGCGGTACTGGCCGATGTTGCTGCCGCTGTTGATGGTCCGCGCGGCCTGGGCGATGGCCTGGCTGCTCACGCCCAGCGCGCGCGCCTTCTCCTGGTCGACGTCCAGGCGCAGCACCTTGACCGACTCGTTCCAGTTGTCGTTGATGCCGCGCAGGTTGGGGTTGCCGCGCATGATCGCCTTCACCTCGTCGGCGTAGGCGCGCACCTTGGCCGGATCGGGCCCGACGACGCGGAACTGCACCGGGTACGGCACCGGCGGCCCATTGGGCAGCAGCTTGGCGCGGCCGCGCGCTTCCGGGAACTCGGTGGCCAGCAGTTCGGGCAGCAGCTTGCGCAGGCGTTCGCGCGCCGCCAGGTCCTTGGGCAGCACGATCATCTGCGACACGTTGGTCTGCGGGAAGATCTGGTCGAGCACCAGCGCGAAACGTTCCGCACCGCTGCCTACCCAGGTGGTGACGTGGTCCACGCCCTCGAGCTTGATGATGCGCGACTCGACTCGCTTGGTGATCGCCTCGTTCGCCGCGTAGGACGTGCCTTCCGGGTACCACAGGTCGACCAGCAGCTCGAGCCGGCTCGAGTCGGGGAAGAACTGGTTCTGCACCTTGCCCATGCCCATGAGCCCGAGCACCAGCGTGCCGATGGTCAGGCCGATGGTGATCCAGCGGTGCTTGACGCACCAGTTCACCAGCGCGCGAAAGCGTGTGTAGAACGGCGTGTCGAACAGTTCGTGCGGCTCGCCGGCCACATTGCCGTTGTCCTTGTGCTTCAGGATCAGCGTCCCGAGGTAGGGAACGAAGTACACCGACACCAGCCACGAGATCAGCAACGCCGCCGCCGTGACGGCGAAGATCGCGAAGGTGTACTCACCCACCGTCGACTTGGCCATGCCGATCGGCAGGAAACCGACCGCAGTGATCAGCGTGCCGGTGAGCATGGGCATCGCCGTGGCCTCGTAGGCGAAGGTCGCGGCACGCACCTTGTCGTAGCCCTCCTCCAGCTTGCGCACCATCATCTCGACGGCAATGATGGCGTCGTCCACCAGCAGGCCCAGCGCGATGATCAGCGAGCCCAGCGAGATCTTGTGCAGGCCCACGCCCCAGTAGTACATGACCACGAACGTGATGGCCAACACCAGCGGGATGGTGATGCCCACCACCAGACCCGGACGCCAGTCGATGCGGAAGGGCTTGAAGTGCAGCCCCAGGCTGATGAAGCTCACGGCCAGCACGATCACCACCGCCTCGATCAACACCCTGACGAATTCGCCGACCGAGCGCGAGACCACGGTGGACTGGTCCTGGAACTGGTGCAGCTCGATGCCCGCCGGCAGGTCGGCGCGGATGGTCTGGGCCGCAGCGTGCAGTGCCTGGCCGAGCTCGATGATGTCGCCGCCCTTGGCCATCGAGATGCCCAGCGCGATGACCTCGCGGCCCTGGTGGCGCACCTTCACCTGCGGCGGGTCGACGTAGGCGCGGCGGATCTGCGCAATGTCGCCGAGCTTGAAGCTCGCGCCGTTGGCGCGGATCGGGAACACCTTCAGTTCATCGAGGGTGTTGAACTGCCCGCCCACACGAACCTGCAGGTAGTCGGTGGGCGAGTTGATCGTGCCTGCCGACTCGACCGCGTTCTGCTGGCCGATCTGCGCGAGCACCAGGTTGAAATCCAGGCCGAGCTGCGCCAGGCGCTTCTGCGAGATCTCGATGAAGACTTTCTCGTCCTGCGCGCCGAACACCTGGACCTTGTTGACGTCTTTCACCTTCAGCAGCCGCTGGCGCACGCGGTCGGCTTGCTCCTTCAGCTCCTGGTAGGTGAAGCCGTCGGCCGACAGCGCGTAGATGGAACCGTAGACGTCGCCGAACTCGTCGTTGAAGAAGGGGCCGATCACGCCGGCCGGCAGCGTGGCGCGCATGTCGCCGACTTTCTTGCGCACCGTGTACCAGATCTGCTGCATCTCGCGCGGCGGCGAGTTGTCCTTCACCTGGAAGATGATCAGTGCCTCGCCGGGCTTGGAGTAGCTGCGGATCTTGTCGGCGTAGGGCACCTCCTGCAGTGTCTTCTCGAGCTTGTCGGTCACCTGGTCGGCCACTTGCTGCGCGGTGGCGCCGGGCCAGAACACGCGCATCGCCATGGCGCGGAAGGTGAACGGCGGGTCTTCGTCCTGGCCGAGCTGGAAGTAGGCGGCGAAGCCGAGCGCCAGCAGCACGAGCAGCAGGTAGCGGGTCAGCGCCGGGTGGTCGAGTGCCCAGCGCGAGATGTTGAAACGCGACGTCGTCGCGGCGGAAGTCGGCAGGCTGTCCACGTGCGCCCCGCTCACTTCACCGTCACCGCGGTAGCGGGCACGGCGGCGGCGGCCGAGGCCGAGGGCACGCCAGGTTCGACGTAGAACTTCACCTTCTGGCCCGGGTTCAGCACGTGCACGCCGGCGGTGACGACCACCTGCCCGGCCTGCAGCCCGGCCGCGATCACGGCCTCGTTGCCATCGGCGCCCGCCACCTGCACGGGCTGCGCGCGCACCGTCATGCTCGAGCGATCGACCAGCCACACGATGCTCTTGCCCTGCTCTTCCTTCAGCGCGGACAGCGGCAGCTTCACGATGCCCGCCGTCTGCGGCATCTCGACCAGCACGGTGGCCGTCTGCCCCAGCCGCACCGCGGCATTGCCGATGTCGGCCTTGACGAGAAAGGTGCGCGTCACCGGGTCGGCCGCCGCCGAGATCTCGCGGATGGTGGCAGCGAGCGGTGCTGCATCGGCGCCCCACAACTTCACCTTGAAACGGCCCGGCGCGCCGGCCAGTTGCTTGATCAGGCCGACCCGATCTTCAGGCACCGAGAAGATCACGTCGCGCGCTCCGTCGTGGGCCAGGCGCACCACCGGCGACCCTGCCGCCACGACCATGCCAGGCTCGGCGTCGACCCCTGTGATCACGCCTTTCGCATCGGCCACCAGCGACGCATAGGCCGCCTGGTTCCCCTGCACGCTGTTCTGGGCGCGGGCTTGCGCCAGCTGGGCCTGCGCGGACTTCAGCGTCGTCTCGCGTCGCTCCAGTTCCGCCGAGCTGATGAAACCCTGGTCACGCAAGTCCTTGAAGCGCCTGAAGTCGGCCGCGGCCTGGTCGAGGTTCACCTGTGCCGCCGAGAGCGCCGCGCGCGCCGACTCCTGACCCAGTTGCAGGTCCTGCGGGTCGAGTTGCGCCAGCACCTGCCCGGCCTTCACCACGTCGCCCAGGTCCGCCGCACGCCGAACGATCTTCCCGCCGACGCGGAAACCCAGCCTCGATTCGGTCCGTGCGCGCACCTCGCCCGCGTATTCGTGCGTGCCGCCGGCCGTCTGCGGCGCGATGGTCAGCGTGCGCACCGCGCGGATGGGGTCGGGAGCGGGCTCCTGCCTGGAGCAGGCTGCCAGCACGACGAGGCTGGCAAGCACGAGGACGATCGGCGGCTTCATGCGGATCCTTGCGGTGGGATGTCTGCAGAGTAAATGACTGACCGGTCAGTAATGTATTGGGGCAACTGTCCGATGTCAAACACGATCGAGCAAGCAGGCGGCGAGCCAGACCGGCACGCTCGCGTGGACAATCATGGCCGTGAGCGTCGACCACTACGAGAACTTTCCCGTGGCCTCCTGGCTGTGCCCGCCCGCACTGCGGCCGGCGGTGGCGGCCATCTACTGGTTCGCACGCACAGCGGACGACCTGGCCGACGAAGGTGATGCGCCGGCCGGCATGCGGCTGGCCGATCTCGACGCCTACCGGGCAGACCTGCTGGCCATCGCCGGTGGCAGGGCCGCATCGGCTCGCTGGCCGCAGGTCTTCGGGCCGCTGGCAAACGCCTTGCGGCGTCACGCCCTCCCCACCGAACTGCTCAACGATCTGCTCGACGCTTTCGCGCAGGATGTCGTGAAGACCCGCTACGCCGACCGAGCCGAACTGCTCGACTACTGCCGCCGCTCGGCCAACCCGGTCGGCAGGTTGCTGCTGCATCTGTACGGCGTGCACGACGAGCACTCGAAGCGATGCTCGGATGCCATCTGCAGCGCGCTGCAGTTGATCAACTTCTGGCAGGACGTGGCGGTCGACGCGCGCAAGGGGCGCCTGTACCTGCCACTGGCCGACTGCGCGCAGCACGGCGTGGACCCGGCCGGCGTGCTCGCGCAGAACGATTCGCCCGCCACCCGCGGGCTGATCCGCGCTGAATGCGACTGGGCACGCGCCTTGATGCAGTCTGGCGCCCCGCTGGTGTACCGCGTGCCCGGCCGCGCCGGATGGGAGTTGCGCCTGGTGGTGCAAGGCGGCCTGCGCATCCTCGACAAGATCGCGGCGCTGGACTTCGGCACGCTGGTGACGCGGCCTCGCTTGCGCAGGACGGATGCCGCGGTGCTGGTCTGGCGCGCGCTGCAGATGCGCGCCTTGCCTGCAGCCCTGGCCGGCAGAACCGCATGACGCCGCAACAGTACGTGCAAGACAAGGCTGCGCGCAGCGGCTCGAGCTTCTACTACGCCTTTCTCTTCCTGCCGCCGCCGCGGCGGGCCGCGATCACTGCCTTCTATGCCTTCTGCCGCGAGGTGGACGACGTGGTCGACGAGGTCAGCGACCCCGCCATCGCCGCCACGAAGCTGGCATGGTGGCGCCGCGAGGTGGCCACGTCCTTCGAAGGTCGCCCCAGCCATCCGGTGATGCAGGCCCTGCAGCCGATCGCCGCCGAGTTCGGCATTCGTGCCGACCACCTGCTCAGCGTGATCGATGGCTGCCAGATGGACCTGGACCAATCGCGCTACCTGGACTTCGCCGGGCTCGCGCGCTACTGCCATCTCGTGGCCGGCGTGGTCGGCGAGGTCGCGGCCGGCATCTTCGGTCGCACACAGGATCAGACCGTGGCTTACGCCCACCGCCTGGGGCTGGCGATGCAATTGACCAACATCATTCGCGACGTCGGCGACGACGCCCGCCGCGGCCGCATCTACCTGCCGGCTTCCGATCTGAAGCAGTTCGACGTGAAGGCGCAGGAGATTCTCAACCGCGGCTACAGCGAGCGCTTCACGGCGCTGATGAGATTCCAGGCAGAGCGTGCGCACCGCTGCTATGACGAAGCCCTCGCCCTCTTGCCCGAGACCGACCGCAACGCCCAGAAGCCCGGGCTGATGATGGCCAACATCTACCGCTCCCTGCTTCGCGAGATCGAGGCCGACAACTTCCAGGTTCTGCACCAGCGCATCTCGCTGACACCGATGCGCAAGCTCTGGATCGCGATGCAGACCCATTGGCGAGGCCGTTAGTGCCGCGCAGCGTGGCGGTGATCGGCGCTGGCTGGGCCGGTCTGGCGGCAGCGGTCGAGGCCACACGCGCCGGCCACAGGGTCACCTTGTTCGAGATGGCCCCGCACGCCGGCGGCAGAGCGCGCGAGGTACGGCACGACGGGCTCGTGCTCGACAACGGGCAGCACATCCTGATCGGCGCCTACACGCAGACTCTGCGCCTGATGCGCGAAGTCGGGGTCGACACCGAAGCAGCCTTGCTGCGCACCCCACTGCGCCTGACCGAGCCCGACGGCCGCGGCCTGCACCTGCCTCCCGGCCCGCCGGTGCTCGCATTTGCCCGCGGGGTCTGGGGCCGTGCCGGCTGGTCGTTGCGTGAGCGCCTGTCCCTGCTGGCTGCGGCCACGGGATGGGCCGCGCAGGGCTTTCGTTGCGACCCGGCCGCCACGGTCGAATCCTTGAGCCTCGGCCTGGGTGAGACGATCGCGCGTGACCTGATCGACCCGCTGTGCGTCGCGGCGTTGAACACGCCCGCCAACGAAGCAAGCGCCGCCGTGTTCCTGCGCGTGCTGCGCGATGCGCTCTTCAGCGGGCCGGGTTCGGCCGATCTGCTGCTGCCGCGGGTCAGTCTCGGCGACCTGTTTCCCGTGCCCGCCACATCCTGGCTGCAACGGCATGGCGCCGTGGTGCAAACCGCCACGCGAGTCCGAGAGCTGGCGCGCGATGGAGCCGGCTGGCGTGTCGACGGCGCGGCCTTCGACCGTGTGGTCCTCGCCACGCCGCCTACCGAGGCGGCGCGGCTGGTGGAGCCGATCAACGCGACATGGTCGGCAAGCGCCGCGGCTTTCGGCTACGAGCCCATCGTCACGGTCTACCTGCAATGCGAGAGCACCTCCCTGCCCGAGCCCATGCTGGCGCTGCGGGCGGGCGACGATGCGCCAGCGCAGTTCGTCCTCGATCGGGGCCAGCTCGGTGGCCCGAAGGGTCTGCTCGCCTTCGTGATCAGTGGCGCGCGGCTCTGGGTCGAAGCAGGGCGCGACGCGACGCTCGCGGCGACGCTGCGGCAGGCCCGTCACTCCCTCGGCACTTTGCTGCGCGGCACGCCCGAGGCGCGACTCTTGATCACCGAGAAGCGCGCCACGTTCCGCTGCGTGCCTGGGCTGGAACGCCCGCCGATGGTGATCGCACCAGGGATGCTGGCCGTGGGTGATCACGTCGAGGGCCCCTACCCGGCGACGCTCGAAGGTGCCGTGCGGAGCGCCGTCGGTGCCATCGATGCCCTGGCTTGAGGCATCGAGGTTCCAGATGGCCCGAGCCGCTTTCGCCATATAAAACTCGCTGCGTTTGAGCGAGAATCCCAAGCATGTCCAAGACCGAAGAGAAGAAGCCGACGATCCAGGTGCTCGAGCGGGCCTTCGACCTGCTGGAAGTACTGGCCTCGTTCCCCGACCCCGTCTCGTTGAAAGTGATTGCCGAACGTTCAGGGCTGCACCCCTCAACCGCTCACCGAATCCTCAACGACCTGACGATCGGCCGCTTCGTCGATCGACCCGAGGCCGGCAGCTATCGCCTGGGCATGCGCCTGCTGGAACTCGGAAACCTGGTCAAGGCGCGCCTGGACGTGCGCGACGCGGCGCTCGGCCCGATGCGCGAACTGCACAAGCTCACGCACCAGCCAGTGAACCTGTCGATGCGCCAGGGCGACGAGATCGTCTACATCGAGCGTGCCTACAGCGAACGCTCGGGCATGCAGGTCGTGCGGGCCATCGGCGGTCGTGCGCCCTTGCACCTGACCTCCGTCGGCAAGCTGTTCCTGGCCAACGACGATCCGCAGCGCGTTCGCGCCTACGCCATGCGCACGGGCCTGGCGGGGCACACCCGCAACAGCATCACCGACCTGCCGGCGCTGGAGCGCGAGCTCACCCGTGTGACCCAGCAGGGCACGGCCCGCGACGACGAAGAACTGGAACTGGGGGTTCGCTGCATGGCCGCCGGCATTCGTGACGACCAGGGCAACCTGATCGCGGGCCTGTCGATCTCGGCCCCAGCCGATCGCCTGGAAGAGTCCTGGCTGGAGCGTCTCAAGGCCACTGCAGGGCAGATCTCTGCCGCGCTGGGCCATCGCGCCTGAAGCGCGTTCAGATCGCGAGTTTGACTGCGGCGGAAGCTGAAGGCGAAAGATCTGCGGGCGCCGGCACCGCAACCGGCGCATGCGCCGGAGCGAATTCCGTGACCCAGCGGCGCACACGCTCGGCGTCACCCAGTCGCGAGTATTTCCCGGTCGAGTCGAGGAACACCATGATCAGTTGCCGACCGGCCAGCGTGGCCTGCATGACGAGACAACGCCCCGCCTCGGTGATGTAGCCGGTCTTCTGCAGTCCGATCTCCCAGATCGGGCTGCGCACCAGCGAGTTGGTCGTGCGGAACTGCATCTCGCGCCGGCCAACCGCGACCCGGAACTCGGGTGAGGTCGACAGTTCGCGGATCAGCTGGTGTTCATGCGCGGCCTTCACCAGCGTGGCGAGGTCCTTCGCGCTCGACTGGTTCTGGCTCGACAGCCCCGTCGGCTCGACGTAATGGGTGTCGCTCATGCCCAGCAGCGCGGCCCTCGCGTTCATGGCCTTCACGAAGGCCGACAGACCGCCGGGGAAGGCTCGACCCAGCGCATGGGCAGCACGGTTCTCGGAAGACATCAGCGCGAGATGCAGCATTTCTTCACGCGTGAGCTGGGTGCCCACGCGCAGGCGCGAACGGCTGCCCTTCTCGGTATCGACGTCTTCCTGCGAGATGGTCAAGGTCTCGTCGAGCGGCAGGTTCGCCTCGGTCACGACCAAGGCAGTCATCAGCTTCGTGATGGACGCGATCGGCAGAACCGCGTTCGAGTTCTTGCTGAGCAGCACCTCGTTGGTGTCCTGGTCCATCACCAGCGCCACGCTGGATTTCAGGTCGAGCGCGTCGTCCGTCGCGCGCAGCCCGGCCAGTTGACCGAACGAGGGGCGCGCAGGCACCACGCGGACGACGCGTTTGGCGCGCTTCGCCTTGTGCGCCGGGCTCTTGGCCGTCGCGGTGGCTTTCTTCTTGGCCTGTTTCTGGGCGGCCTCGACCGGCGTCGACAGCGTGAGCGCGACCGCCGCCACCAGGGCGGCGATCGCCGTTGTCACGAACTTGCTGATCATTCCCACGACAGTCCTTTTGACGCTCGTTATGCACGAGTCTATGCGAACAGAAAAAAGCGCGCAAGATCATGACCTTACGCGTTTTTCCTAAAGTCAGTCCTCGGACTGTCAGGAATGTGACCAACTTGGCATCTCAGCCCTGCGCGGCCACGCGCTCCGTCTTGCTGTGCAACTTGTTCAACGCTGAGAGGTAGGCCTTCGCCGAAGCGACGACGATGTCCGGGTCGGCCCCGACGCCGTTGACGACGCGGCCCCCGTGCTGCAGCCGAACCGTCACCTCGCCTTGTGATTCTGTGCTGCCGGAGGTGATGGCATTGACCGAATAGAGCAGCATCTCGGCCCCAGTCTTGAGCTTCGATTCGATGGCCTTTAGGCTCGCATCCACGGGCCCGTTGCCGTCGCTCTCGGCATGCATCTCGACCGCGCCGGCCGCGAAGGCGACGCTGGCATGCGGACGCTCGCCGGTCTCGGAGCGCTGCGACAACGCCAGCAGCCGATAGTGCTCGTGCTCGGCGGTGACCGACTCGTCCATCACGAGCGCGAGGATGTCCTCGTCGAAGATGTCGCTCTTGCGGTCCGCCAGTTCCTTGAACCTCGCGAAGGCCGCATTGACCTCGGACTCCGACTCCATCGAGATGCCCAGGTCCTGCAGGCGCTGCTTGAAGGCGTTGCGCCCGGACAGCTTGCCCAGCACGATCTTGTTGGCGGCCCAGCCCACGTCTTCGGCGCGCATGATCTCGTAGGTGTCGCGCGCCTTCAGCACGCCATCCTGGTGAATACCCGAGGCATGCGCGAAAGCGTTCGCGCCCACCACGGCCTTGTTCGGCTGCACGACGAAGCCGGTGGTCTGGGCCACGAGTCGAGAAGCCGGCACGATCTGCGTGGCGTCGATGCCGAGTTCCAGGCCGAAGTAGTCGCGGCGCGTCTTCACGGCCATCACGATCTCCTCGAGCGAGCAGTTGCCTGCTCGCTCGCCCAGGCCGTTGATCGTGCACTCCACCTGGCGCGCGCCGCCAAGCTTCACGCCGGCCAGCGAGTTGGCCACCGCCATGCCCAGGTCGTTGTGGCAATGCACCGACCAGATCGCCTTGTCGGAGTTCGGCACACGCTCGCGCAGCGTGCGGATGAAGCTGCCGTACAGCTCGGGCACCGCGTAGCCGACGGTATCGGGGATGTTGATCGTGGTCGCTCCTTCGGCGATCACCGCCTCGAGCACGCGACACAGGAAGTCGGGGTCGGACCGATAGCCGTCTTCCGGCGAGAACTCGACGTCGGCCGTCAAGTTGCGTGCGAAGCGAACCGCGAGCTTGGCCTGCTCTTGCACCTGATCGGGCGTCATGCGCAGCTTCTTCTCCATGTGCAACGCACTCGTGGCGATGAAGGTGTGGATGCGCGACGAGGCGGCGCCCTTGAGTGCCTCTGCGGCGCGAGAGATGTCTCGGTCATTGGCCCGCGCGAGGGAGCAGATGGTCGATTCGCGGACTTGATCTGCAATCGCCTTCACCGCCTCGAAGTCTCCATTGGACGACGCAGCGAAGCCCGCTTCGATCACGTCCACGCGCAGACGCTCGAGTTGCCGCGCGATGCGCAGCTTCTCGTCCTTGGTCATGGAGGCGCCCGGCGATTGCTCGCCGTCGCGCAAGGTGGTGTCGAAGATGATGAGCTTGTCGGCCATGGTGATGCTCCTGGGCGGAAGAGGTGGAAGCCTCGTAGGGTGTTGGAAGGGGCAACCCGCGTATCCGGAAAAGCAAACGGCCCGCTGCGGGTTGCATACGGGCCGTGAGATCGGAAGACGAACAGACGTGAGCGATCAGCGAGCCCGTGAAACTCCTAGAAGAAGCGCTAGCGTGATCGTGGTCGCAAACATCGTGGATGCAGTCTAGCACGGCCGCATCAGCGGTGAAGGCCCTGCTCGTCGGGCTCATCCGTCGAGGTGGCGATGACGCTGACCGGCTTCCCCTTGACCTTGCGGTACACGTACATCGCATAGCCTGAGATGCCGTAGACGACGAACAACGCGAACAGCACGGTCGGCGGGTGATAGGCGATCAACGCAAACGCGAGCGCGATGGCCACGATCACGACAAAGGGAACGGATCGCTTCAAGCTCACATCCTTGAAGCTGTAGAACGGCACGTTGGTGACCATCGTCAGCCCGGCGAACAGTGTGAAGCCCAATGCCACCCAGCCGAGCCACGGCCCCTCGCGGAAGCCCTTGTAGCCGTTGTCGTCCATCAGCCAGATGAAGCCGATGACCACCGCCGCGGCCGCAGGGCTCGGAAGCCCCTGGAAGAAGCGCTTGTCGACCACGCCGGTGTTGACGTTGAAGCGTGCAAGCCGCAATGCCGCCGCTGCGCAATAGACGAAGGCGGCGATCCAGCCGAGCTTGCCCATGCCCTTGAGCGCCCATTCGTAGACGATGAGAGCCGGTGCCGCACCGAAGGACACCATGTCCGACAGGCTGTCCATCTGCTCGCCGAAGGCACTCTGCGTGTTCGTCATGCGCGCCACGCGGCCGTCGAGGCTGTCGAGCACCATCGCGCAGAAGATGCCGATGGCGGCGTTCTCGAATCGCTGGTTCATCGCCATCACGATGGCGTAGAAGCCGCCGAAGAGCGCCGCCAGCGTGAACAGGTTCGGCAGGATGTAGATGCCCTTGCGGCGCGGACGAGGCGGCAGGTCCGCGTCGTCGGAGCCCAGGTCGGGTGCGTCGTTCATGGTCCGGAGGATACCGCAGCGCCAAGCAGAAGGGCCGCGCGGTTGCCCGTGCGGCCCTCGGATGGCTGGCTGAAGATCAGTTGCGCGACTGGTCGACCAGCCGGTTCTTCTTGATCCACGGCATCATCGCTCGCAGCTTCTCGCCGACGATCTCGATCGAGTGCTCCGAGTTCAGGCGGCGGCGCGACTGCAGCGTCGGCGCACCGGCCCGGTTCTCGAGGATGAAGCTCTTGGCGTACTCGCCGGTCTGGATGTCCTTGAGGACCTGCTTCATGACCTTCTTGGTCTCTTCGGTGACGATGCGCGGGCCCGTCACGTACTCGCCGTACTCGGCGTTGTTCGAGATCGAGTAGTTCATGTTCGCGATGCCGCCCTCGTAGATGAGGTCGACGATCAGCTTCAGTTCGTGCAGGCACTCGAAGTAGGCCATCTCGGGCGCGTAGCCGGCCTCCACCAGCGTCTCGTAGCCGGCCTTGATCAGCTCGACCGTGCCACCGCACAGCACGGCCTGCTCACCGAACAGGTCGGTCTCGGTCTCTTCGCGGAAGTTGGTCTCGATGATGCCGGCCTTGCCGCCGCCGTTGGCCACGGCATAGCTCAGCGCCAGGTCACGCGCCTTGCCGGACTTGTCGGCGTAGACGGCGATCAGGTGAGGCACGCCACCGCCTTGCGTGTAGGTGGACCGCACGGTGTGGCCCGGCGCCTTCGGAGCGACCATCCACACGTCGAGGTCAGCGCGCGGCACGACCTGGCCGTAGTGCACGTTGAAGCCGTGCGCGAAGGCGAGCGATGCGCCCTGCTTGATGAACGGCTCGACATCGTTCTTGTACACCGCGGCGATCTGCTCGTCGGGCAGCAGGATCATCACCACGTCGGCGGTCTTCACCGCGTCCGACACCTCGGCCACCTTCAGGCCGGCCTTCTCGGCCTTGGACCAGCTCGCGCCGCCCTTACGCAGGCCGACGGTTACCTTCACGCCGCTTTCGTTCAGGTTCTGCGCGTGCGCATGGCCCTGCGAGCCGTAGCCGATGATGGTGACGTTCTTGCCCTTCACCAGGCTCAGATCGGCGTCCTTGTCGTAGTAGACCTTCATGCTTGTTCTCCTTCAGTCAATCGCTGTTCAATGGGGGCGGGATTCAGACGCGCAGGATGCGCTCGCCGCGACCGATCCCGCTGGTGCCGGTGCGCACGGTTTCGAGAATGGCGGCGCGGTCGATGGCTTCGATGAAGGCATCAAGCTTGCTCGCGTCGCCGGTCAGTTCGATGGTGTAGCTCTTCTCGGTGACGTCGATGATGCGACCGCGGAAGATGTCGGCCATGCGCTTCATCTCCTCGCGCTCCTTGCCGACCGCGCGCACCTTGATGAGCATGAGCTCGCGCTCGGTGTAGGCGCCTTCGGTGAGATCGACGACCTTGACGACCTCGATCAGACGGTTCAGGTGCTTGGTGATCTGCTCGATCACCTCGTCGGAACCGGTGGTGACGATCGTCATGCGCGACAGCGAGGCGTCCTCGGTGGGCGCGACGGTCAGGCTCTCGATGTTGTAGCCGCGGGCGGAGAACAGTGCGACGACACGCGAGAGCGCGCCGGGCTCGTTCTCGAGCAGCAGGGCGATGATGTGTTTCATGTTTGGCTTGGCGCGCTCTTCAGGCCGGCGGCGGTAACCGACGGCCCTTGGCCACGCTGAATGTGAAGAAGGAATCGATGCCGAGGCGTTCGGCGCATCCCGCCGGCTCCTGGCGCCCGCCCGGTCAGGCGCGCACCCTCGCCGGGGTTCAGCGCTTTACAGGTCCTCGGAGCCCAGCAGCATCTCCGAGATGCCCTTGCCTGCCTTGACCATCGGCCAGACGTTTTCTGTCGGATCCGTGCGCACGTCGAGGAACACCGTGCGGTCCTTCAGCTTGATGGCTTCACGCAGCGCCGGCTCCACGTCGCCCGGCTTCTCGATCTTCAGCCCGACGTGGCCATAGGCCTCGGCGAGCTTCACGAAGTCGGGCAGCGCATCCATGTAGCTGTGCGAGTAGCGGCCCTGGTAGTCCAGTTCCTGCCACTGCCGAACCATGCCGAGGTAGCGGTTGTTCAGCGAGATGATCTTCACCGGCGTCTTGTACTGCAGGCAGGTCGAGAGCTCCTGGATGCACATCTGGATCGAGCCTTCGCCGGTGATGCAGAACACGTCCGAATCCGGCTTCGCGAGCTTGATGCCCATCGCGTAGGGCAGGCCCACGCCCATCGTGCCCAGGCCGCCGGAGTTGATCCAACGGCGCGGTTCGTCGAAGCGGTAGTACTGCGCCGCCCACATCTGATGCTGGCCGACGTCCGAGGTGATGTAGCAGTCGCTGTCCTTGGTCAGTTCCCAGAGCTTGTCGACCACGTACTGCGGCTTGATCACCTCGGTGCTGTTCTTGTACTTCAGGCACTCGCGCTTGCGCCACTCGTTGATCTGGCCCCACCACGCCGACAGCGACTGCACGTCGGGCTTTGTCTGGGCTTCCTTGATCTGCGCGATCAGTTCCTGCAGGACGTCCTTCACGTCGCCGACGATCGGAATGTCGACCTTCACGCGCTTGGAGATCGATGACGGGTCGATGTCGATGTGCACGATCTTGCGCTGCACGGAGGCGAAGTGCGCCGGGTTGCCGATCACGCGGTCGTCGAAGCGCGCACCGACAGCCAGCAGGACGTCGCAGTTCTGCATCGTCATGTTGGCTTCGTAGGTGCCGTGCATGCCCAGCATGCCGAGGAACTTGGGGTCGCTGGACGGGAAGGCGCCCAGACCCATCAGCGTGTTCGTGCACGGGTAACCGAGCAGATTGACCAGCTCGCGCAGTTCAGCCGAGGCGTTGCCCAGGATCACGCCGCCGCCCGTGTAGATGTAGGGACGCTTGGCCGCCAGAAGCAACTGGACCGCCTTGCGGATCTGCCCGCCGTGGCCCTTGCGCACCGGGTTGTAGGAGCGCATCTCGACCGTGGCGGGATAGTGGAAGGGCGTGGTCTTCAGCGACACGTCCTTCGGGATGTCCACCACGACCGGGCCGGGTCGGCCGGTGCGGGCGATATGGAAGGCCTTCTTGAGCGTCATCGCCAGGTCGCGCACGTCCTTGACCAGGAAGTTGTGCTTGACGATCGGTCGCGTGATGCCGACGGTGTCGCATTCCTGGAAGGCATCGAGGCCAATGGCCGGCGTCGGCACTTGCCCGGTGATGATGACCATCGGGATCGAGTCCATGTAGGCCGTCGCGATGCCGGTCACGGCATTGGTGACGCCTGGGCCTGACGTGACCAGGGCGACACCGACGTCACCCGTGGCGCGCGCATAGCCGTCGGCCGCGTGGATGGCGGCCTGCTCATGGCGCACCAGAACGTGCTCGATGGTGTTCTGCTTGTACAGCGCGTCGTAGATGTAGAGAACTGCTCCGCCGGGATAGCCCCAGAGGAACTTGACGTTCTCGGCCTGCAGGCAGCGGACCAGGATTTCCGATCCGTTCGGATCGGCGTGGGGGGGAGTTTGCGGTTGTGCCGAAGCGGCACGTTTGACTTCCGCGGCAGACATATCCATGTTGAACCTTTGTGATTTTCTCTAACGAAAAACCATCGGTGCGCCTCTCCGCGTCCTCATGAGACGGGTGTGGCGCCTGCGCGATCAAAAAACGAGGCGTCCGGGTCGGACGTCCAGCCTCTGACCCAGCTGTTGTGCAAAGCAGCATTATGACACCTGTTTGCACATTGATCGTTCACGAGGCCGTCCCAATGCGGTGCGATGACATAATCCGCGCCGTCTCCCCGGGCCTCATTCCGAGGCGCTCCTGCCTTGGCTTCCGACAAAGAACTCTCCGACTTCCTCAAGAGCGTCGAGAAGCGCGCCTTCAAGCGCGTAGCCTATGCCGTTCGAGACGACGATGCGGCCCTCGACATCGTTCAGGACTCGATGATCCGCCTGGCCGAGAAGTACGTCGACCGCCCCCCGGCCGAACTGCCGCTGCTTTTCCAGCGCATCCTGTCCAACGCGACGATGGACTGGTTTCGCCGCCTGAAGGTGCGCAATGCCCATGTGCGGAATTTCTCGGATTTCGAATCCTCCGACGAGGACGGAGACTTCAATATCCTGGAGACGCTGGAGGCCTTGGACAGTTCGGCCGGTACCGAGAGCGCGGCAGATTCGGTGTCACGGGCCCAGATCCTGCTCGTCATCGAGTCGGAGGTTTCGCAGTTGCCGGGCCGTCAACGGGAAGCGTTCACACTGCGTTACTGGGAGGAACTCGATGTCGCCGAAACCGCTCAGGTGATGGGTTGTTCGGAGGGAAGCGTCAAGACACACTGCTCCAGAGCCGTGCACGCCTTGGCCAAAGCCCTGAAGGCAAAGGGAATAGCACCGTGAAGAACTCGAAAGCCACCATCTACAAGTCAGGTCAGGACGCCCTCGAAGCTCGCATCGCCTACCGGATCGCCGCCCGGCTGAACGAACGCGCCGAAACCGTCGACACCGACATCTCCGAGCGCCTGCGCTTTGCGCGCGAGAAGGCGCTCGAGAAGGCACAGGCCGCGCGCAACGCCGAAGCGGCGCACGTGATTTCGGGCGGGAATGTCGCTGCGGCGCTGCTGGGCGGCGGCAACGGGTGGTGGGTGAAGCTCGGCTCCGCACTGCCGTTGGTGGCGCTGGCTGCTGGCCTGATGGTGATCCAGCACCTCCACACTCAGGCACAGATCTCTGTGGCCGCCGAGATCGATGCCGAACTGCTGGCCGACGACCTGCCCCCGGCTGCCTACAGCGACGAGGGCTTCGTCGAGTTCCTCAAGACCCCGCGCGACTGAAGGAGTGCCATGAGCTTTGGCATCCCCTTGAGCGCGCTGCGCCGCATCGCCGCTGTCGCGTTGTGCGCTTTGGTGCTGGCGCCCGCCGTGCGTGCCCAGGCGAACCCGGCGAGCAAGCCCTTATTGGTCGGCGGCGCGGCGGAAAGCGGCCCTCGCTGGCAAGACCTGACAGCGCCCCAGCGCACCTCGCTCAGGCCCCTGGAACGCGACTGGTCGACCATTGACGGCCAGAGCAAGCAGAAGTGGCTGGAGATTGCTGCGCGGTACCCGGCCATGCCACCCGCGGAACAGCAGCGCGTGGCGGCCCGCATGTCCGAGTGGGTCAAGTTGTCGCCGGCGCAACGAGGCCAGGCGCGCATGAACTACCAGGAAGCCCGCCAGGTCACCAAGGAAGAACGCCAGGCACGCTGGCAAGCCTATCAGGCGCTCACGCCGGAGCAGCGCGGCAAGCTGGCCGCACGCGCCGCTCGGCCAACGTCGGCGAACGCTGCGCGCAACGGCGATGCTGCCCGCAAGTCAGCCTTGGCCCAGCGCGACGGCGTGCAGGCCAAGTCCAATCTGGTGCCCAACACATCCTACGCGGCGCCGCCCAGGGCGGTCGGTCCGACTGTGGTCCAGGCCCAGCCCGGGGCAACGACATCGCTGATCTCCAAGCGGCCTGCGCCGCCGCCGCATCAGCAGCCCGGCCTGCCGAAGATCGCGGCCACTCCGGGATTCGTCGACAAGGCAACCCTGCTGCCGCAGCGCGGCCCGCAAGGTGCCGCAGCAACCGCGACGATCGCGCCAGCGACGACACCGTCACCGAAGCGGTGAGTTCCTTACCGGTGACGGACGGCTTGCCGCACCTCCAGGCGCCCGGCCTGTGGCGGCGAATGGCCTGCTTCCTCTACGAAGGCGTGCTGCTGTTCGGGGTCCTGATGATCTCGGGCTACCTCTTCTCCAGCCTCACCCAGCAGCGGCACGCCCTCGTCGGGCGACATGCGCTGCAAGCCTTCCTCTTCGTCGTGCTGGGCATCTACTTCGTGTGGTTCTGGTCGCGCGGCGGGCAGACCGTGGCCATGAAGGCCTGGCACATCAGGCTGGTCGACCAACACGGCCGACCCGTCACGCAGTTGCGTGCCCTGGGCCGCTACCTGCTCAGCTGGCTGTGGTTCGTGCCCGCGTTGTTGGCGCTGTGGCTGGGCGAACTCCACGGCGGCGCTGCAATCGGCAGTGTGCTGATCACCGGCGTGATCGGCTACGCGTTGCTGGCATTGCTACATCCGCAGCGGCAGTTCTGGCACGACGCTGCCTGTGGAACCCGCCTGATGCACTGGAAAGCGGCGGACCGACGTTGATCACGAGGCAGAATCCGCCTCCATGACCAATCCGCACAAGGGCCGCACGGGCGTCGAGCGCATCGTTCGAGCCACCGGCTACTCGATCGAGGGCCTGGCAACGGCCTACCGCGGCGAGAGCGCCTTTCGACAGGAAACCTGGCTGGCAGTGATGCTGATTCCGCTGTCGTTCTGGCTTGGCCGCAACTGGGTCGAGGTGGCCCTGCTGGCCGGCTCGGTCATGCTGGTGCTCGTCGTCGAACTGCTGAACTCGGGCATCGAATCGGCGATCGACCGCGTCTCCTACGAGATGCACGACCTCTCCAAGCGCGCCAAGGACCTGGCCAGTGCGGCCGTGTTCCTGTCGCTGCTGCTGTGCGCGGGCATCTGGCTGGCCGCGTTGTGGCAGCGCTTCGGGGCCGCGGCATGAGCGGCCGCGTCTCGCTGTGCGTCTATTGCGGCTCGCGCGCGGGTGACAACGCGGCCTACGAGGCCGCAGCGACAGCCGTCGGCACGGCCATCGGCCGACGCGGCTGGCGGCTGGTGTACGGCGGCGGCCGCGCCGGGCTGATGGGCCGCGTGGCCGACGCAGCGCTGTCTGCCGGCGCACCGGTGCTCGGTGTGATCCCCCGCTCGCTGATGGAGCGCGAAGTCGGCCACCGGGGCCTGACGGAACTGCACGTGGTCGAAACGATGCACGAGCGCAAGCTGATGATGGCGCAGCACAGCGATGCCTTCATCGCCTTGCCCGGCGGCATCGGCACCTTCGAAGAACTGTTCGAGGTATGGACCTGGCGCCAGCTCGGCTACCACGACAAGCCGGTCGGCCTGCTCAACGTCGACGGCTACTACGACGCCCTGCTCGACTTCATGAGGCAGACGGTCGCACGCGGCTTCGTCTCTGACGCGCAGAATGCACTTCTGCAGGTGCACACGCAGGCGGACGACCTGCTCGATTCGATCGCGCGGCTCACGCCGCTGGCCACCGCACCCGACGACTACCGGCGCATCTGAGCGCCGATACCGGCCTCAGACGGCGTCTTCGTTCGTCTCGCCGGTGCGAATGCGCACCACCTGCTCGACGGCGGTGACGAAGATCTTGCCGTCGCCGATCTTGCCGGTCTTGGCGGCCTTCACGATCGCCTCGATGCAGCGGTCGACGTCGGCGTCCTTGACGACGACCTCGACCTTCACCTTGGGCAGGAAGTCGACCACGTACTCGGCGCCGCGGTACAGCTCGGTGTGGCCCTTCTGGCGGCCGAAACCCTTCACCTCGGTCACGGTCAGGCCGGTCACGCCGACCTCGGCCAGCGCCTCGCGCACCTCTTCGAGCTTGAACGGTTTGACGACGGCGGTGATCTGCTTCATGGCCAGCTCCGAAAACGTTGCACTCGCCGTAGTTTAAGCGCGGAACTTCGACGTGATGGGGTATCTCCAGTCGCGCCCGAAAGCACGGTGCGTGATGCGGATGCCCACCGGCGCCTGCCGGCGCTTGTACTCGTTGATCTTGATGAGGCGCGTGACCCGCTCCACATCGGCCGGGTCGAAGCCGGCCGCGACGATCTGCTCGATCGACTGATCGTCTTCCATGTAGCGCTCGAGGATGGCGTCGAGCACCTCGTAGGGCGGCAGGCTGTCCTGGTCTTTCTGGTCAGGCCGCAGCTCAGCCGAGGGTGGCCGCGTGATGATGCGCTCGGGGATCACCTCGCGACCCTGCGCGTTCTTCCAGACCGCCAGTCGGTAGACCAGCGTCTTGGCCACGTCCTTGATGACCGCGAAGCCGCCGGCCATGTCGCCGTACAGCGTGCAGTAGCCCGTCGCCATCTCGCTCTTGTTGCCGGTGGTCAGCACGATCGCGCCGAACTTGTTCGACAAGGCCATCAGCAGCGTGCCCCGGATGCGCGCCTGGATGTTCTCTTCGGTGGCATCTTCCGGCATACCGGCGAACTCCGGCGCCAGGCTGGTGCGGAAGGCATCGAACATCGGCACGATGGAGATCTCGTCGTAGCGAACGCCCAGGCGCCGCGCCATGTCGCGCGCGTCGATCCACGAGATGTCGGCCGTGTACGGCGACGGCATCATGACGGCCCGCACCTTGTCGGCGCCCAGCGCATCCACCGCGATGGCCAGCACCAGCGCCGAGTCGACACCGCCCGACAGGCCGATGAGCGCGCCGGGGAAGCCGTTCTTGCCAAGGTAGTCGCGCACGCCGGTGACCAGCGCTGCCCAGGCCTGTGCCTCGACGCAGGGCACCGGTGCGATCGGGCCCGAGACGCTTTCGCCCTGGATCTCGACGAGCGTCAGCGCCTCTTCGAACATCGGCGCGCGGGCCGCGACGCGGCCCTTCACATCGAGCGCGAACGAGGCACCGTCGAACACGACCTCGTCCTGCGCACCTGTCAGGTGCGAGTAGAGCAGCGGCATTGCCACGCTGCGCGCACGATCGGCCATGCGCGCTTCGCGCTCGGCCAGCTTGCCCAGGTGGAAGGGCGACGCGTTGAGCACGCACAGCACCTGTGCGCCGGCGGCCTTGGCGCTGGCCGCCGGCTCGTCGAACCAGGCGTCCTCGCAGATCAGCACGGCGAAGCGCGTACCGCCGACATCGAACACCACCGGCGACTGCGCTGCGTCGCGGCCGGAGGCGAAATAGCGCCGCTCGTCGAACACCTGGTAGTTCGGCAGTTCGCGCTTGCAGTAGGTGGCGACGATGCGTCCCCCTGCGAGCACCGAGGCCGCGTTGTAGCGCTGCTGCACCGCCACCGACTTGGACCTAACATCCCCTCGCTCACCGAACTGATGCGGATGCCCCACCACCACGTGCAAGCCCTCGAGATCGCCCAGCGCACGCGCGCAGCCGGCCAAGGCGTCGGCGCAGGCCTGCATGAAGGCCGGGCGCAGCAGCAGGTCTTCGGGCGGGTAGCCGCACAGGCTCAGTTCGGGAAAAAGCACCAGCCGCGCGCCCTGCGCGTGTGCACGCTGGGCCGATTCGACGATTCGCTGCGCGTTGCCGGCGATGTCGCCCACCGTCACGTTGATCTGCGCGAGGGCCACCTTCACCGTGGGCTGGGCTGACATATGGGCAAGTTTTCGCAGGTGGATTCAGGCCTCGACGAGGGCTCGAAAGATTATGTCATCCAGGTGCACGATGACCCGGCTCAGATCGACGCGGCAGCCTGGAACGCCTTGCTCTCGGACCAGGACGCTGCCACGCCCTTCATGCGACACGAATACCTCGCTGCCTTGCACGAGTCGGGAAGCGCGAACGCGGCCGCAGGCTGGCAACCTCGCTTCATCGCGGTGCGGCATGGCAAGCAGCTCGTGGCCGCCTGCCCGCTCTACCTGAAGGCACACTCCTATGGCGAGTATGTGTTCGACTGGGCCTGGGCAGATGCCTATCAGCGTCACGGCCTCGCCTACTACCCGAAGCTGCTCGACGCCGTGCCCTTCACACCGGTGCCGGGCAGCCGGCTGCTGGCGCGCAGCCTGTCCGACCGCCGCCTGCTGTTGCACGCGATGCGCCAACTCGCCGTTCAGGACGGCCTGTCGTCGGCGCACCTGCTCTTCATCGACGACGTCGACCGCGAGGCCGCACTGGCCGAGGGCTGGATGCTGCGCAGCAACGTGCAGTTCCACTGGACCAACCTGGCCGACGCCCCCTACCCCGACTTCGCATCGTTCCTGTCGCGGCTGCAGCGCGAGAAGCGCAAGAAGATCCAGCAGGAGCGGCGCCGCGTCGGCGAGGCCGGCATCCGCTTCGAAACGCTCGAGGGCGACGCGATCTCTGCGTCGGACTGGGACTTCTTCCACCGCTGCTACACGCTCACCTACCGTGCGCACCACTCCACGCCCTACCTGACGCGCGACTTCTTCGCCCGCATGGCCGCGACCATGGCGCGCCACTGGGTGATGTTCGTGGCGCGGCGAGGCGACGAAGCCATCGCCGCCTCGCTGATTGCCGTCGATCCCGAGCGCGGCGTCGCGTTCGGCCGCTACTGGGGCTGCACCGAGCAGGTACCATGCCTTCACTTCGAGGCCTGCTACTACCAGCCGCTGCAGTGGAGCATCGCCCAGCGCTATGTGCGCTTCGAAGGCGGCGCGCAGGGCGAGCACAAGATGGCGCGCGGCCTGCTGCCAGTGCAGACGCATTCCGCGCACTGGCTCGCCCATCCGCAATTCGCGCAGGCAGTGGCCGACTTCCTGGCGCGCGAAGGCGCCGGCGTCGAGGACTACCTCGACGAGCTGAACGAGCGCCGCCCGTTCAAGGCTTGAAGTCGCCGGCGAGAACGAAGACCAGACTCTGCGGCTTCAGGTACTTGCGCAATGCAGCGTTGACCTGCGCCAGCGTCAGCCGGCTCAGTTCGGCATCGATGCGGGCGGAATAGGCGAAGCTGCGATCGAGGTTCAGGTTGTTGGCCAGCGTGGCGGCAATCCCGCCGTCCTGCGCGCGCGACAGCCGCCTGAAGTTCAAGAGGCCACGCTGGCCCTCGGCCAGTTCCTGCGCACTGAAGCCTTCGCGCAGAACACGTTCGAGTTCCTCGCGGAACGCCTTCTCGACCTTCGGCCCATTCTGCGGCGCGAAGATCGCGCTGGCCGTCCAGATCGAATGGGCTTCGTGCGAGTTCCACGACACCCGGCTGTTCACGTCATAGGACAGGCCCTCGGTCTCGCGGATGCGCTTCCACAGGCGCGAGTTGCCGCCCAGGCCGAGCAGGTAGTTCGCCATCGTCAGCGCCGGGTAGTCGGCATCGCGATCCGACAGCGGCACCGGCAGTTGCACCAGCATCGTCGCGTTCTGCTTGTCCGGTGTGCTCAGCACCAGGCGCTGCGGCACCGGCGCCACGAAAGGCTGCGGTACGCGCGTGTAGGGTGCCGCACCGCGCCAGTCGCCCAGGGCCGCCTGCAGCGCCGTGCGCACCTGGGCTGCATCCATGTCGCCTGCCGCGGCGAACTCGCCGCGCGCTGCGCCATAGAAGCGCGCGTGGAATTCGCGCACCTGCTCGAGGGTGACGGCGTTCACGTCGGCCACCATTTCGTCGAAGGTCCGCTCGTAGCGCACGTCGCCGCGAGGGTACGGATTGCCGAGCCGGCCGAGCGCGTTGTCGGCGACGGAGCCCGGTTCCTTGCGCTGCTGCTCGATGCCGGTGAGCGCCTGGCGGCGGATCTCGTCGAAGGCGTCTGCCGGAAAGGCCGGCTTGCGCAGGAGTTCGCCGACCAGCGCGATGGCGGCCGGCAGGTGCTCGCGGCGCGAGGCGATCGACACGCTCAATTGCCCCGTTGAGGCGCGGAACGACAGCTCGGTCTTCAGCTGGTCCAGCCGGTCCTGCACCTGCTCGCGCGTCATCGTCGCCGCGCCCTTATCGAGCAGCGCCGCGGTGAAGTCCGGCACGTCACCCAGGCCGGCCAGGCTGTCCACATTGCCGAAGCGCAGTGTCAGCACAGCACGCACCGCCTGGCCGCGCGTGCCCTTGGGCACCAGCGCTGCACGGATGCCGCCCACCTCGAAACGCTGGGTGCGCGCGTCGATGTTGGCCGGCGTCGCCTCGAAGGCCTCGACCCGCCCGGCCGCCTGTGCGGGCTTGAACTCGCGCATGGCCTGCGCCATGTCCATGCGCTGTGGCGCCGGCGCACGCAACGGCTTTTCCGTCGGGATGTAGGTGGCCAGCGTGCGGTTGTCGGCCACGAGGCGCTGCGAAGCGACACGCTGCACATCCGCCAGCTTGACCTCGCGAACGCGGTCTCGAGCAAGGAAGAACATGCGCCAGTCGCCCTGCGCGACCGACTCCGACAGCGTCATCCCGATGGCTTCGGGGTTGTTGAAGGTCTGCTCCCAACCCTTGAGCCACTTCGCACGGGCCCGCTCCAGTTCCTCCTCGCTGATCGGCTCGCTGGCGAAGGTCTCCGCAGCGGACAGCATGGCGGTCTTCGCCGCATCGGCATTCTGTCCCGGCGAAAGTTGCGCGCCGAGCAGCAGTACCGAAGGCTCGGCCAGCCCGAAGGATTCGCCGAAGGTCCCCGCGGCAAGCTGCTTCTCGGTCAGGCGTTTGTGCAGGCGGCCCGACGGCGAGTCGCCGAGCACCAGCGCCAGCAAGTCAGACGCAGCCGAATCCGGATGGCCGGCGGGCGGCATGTGGTACCCGACGAAGATCAGCGGCGCGCCGCCAACGCGGCGCAGGGTGACACTGCGTTCGCCGTCCTGTGCTGCGTCGAGCGTGTACTGCACGGGCAGGCTGCGCTTCGGGCGCGGCAGCTTTCCGAAGGTCGCCGCCACCTGGCGCAGCACTTGCGCCGCATCGATGCGGCCGGAGACGATCAGCGTAGCGTTGTCGGGCTGGTAATACGTGCGATAGAAAGCCTGCAGCCGGCCGATGTCGACGTTCTCGACGTCGCTTCGCGCACCGATCACGTCCTTGCCGTAGTTGTGCCAGTCGTACATCAGGGCCATCGTGCGCTGGTAGAGGATGCGCTGCGGGCTGTTCTCGCCCATCTCCATCTCGTTGCGAACCACCGTCATCTCGGTGTCCAGGTCCTTGCGCGCAATGAAGCTGTTGACCATGGAATCGGCCAACCAACCTATGTACCAGTTGAGATTGCCCTCGTCGGCGGAGAAGCTGGCGGTGTAGTTGGTGCGATCGAAGTTCGTCGAACCGTTGGCTGCCAGCCCGCGCTTCTGAAACTCGGCCCAGACCTTGGGATGCTTCGGCGACCCCTTGAAGATCAGATGCTCGAGCAGGTGCGCCATGCCCGTCTCGCCGTAGTTCTCGTGGCGCGAACCGACGTGGTAGGTCAAATTGACCGTCGTCGTCGGCTTGGAGTCGTCGGGCACCAGCAGCAGCTGCAGACCATTGGCGAGACGGTACTCGTCGATGCCTTCGACCGAGGTCACGGCGCGCACGCCGGCGGGCAGGCGCTGCGCCTGCGCTGCGCCGAGCAGCAGCACGAAAGAGAAGAAGACGAACCCGCGGAGGAATCGGAGCATGGTCGGCACGGTGGCTTCGAGGAGACGGCAGTGTAGGAGCCTGCCGCACCCGAAAAGATCCGCGACCGCGCCGGCCGCCGCGACTCGGGCTTCGCTGTCAGGCCTTCTTCTTGGCGTTCTGGTAGGCCGCGACGCCGTTCACGACTTCAGTCTTGGCGGCTTCCGGGCCTTCCCAGCCCTGCACCTTGACCCACTTGCCGGCCTCGAGATCCTTGTAGTGCTCGAAGAAGTGCTGGATCGCCTTCAAGCGCATCTGGTTGATGTCTTCGGGCTTGTTCCAGTGGCTGTAGATCGGGCAGACCTTGTCGATCGGCACCGCCAGCAGTTTGGCATCACCCCCGGCCTCGTCGTCCATCTTCAGCACGCCCAGCGGCCGGCAGGTCACCACCACGCCCGGCGTCAGTGCGTAGGGCGTGATCACCAGCACGTCGACCGGGTCGCCGTCATCGGCCAGCGTCATCGGGATGTAGCCGTAGTTGCACGGATAGTGCATCGCAGTGGTCATGAAGCGGTCGACGAACATCGCGCCCGTTTCCTTGTCCACCTCGTACTTGATGGGATCCGCATTCATCGGGATCTCGATGATCACGTTGAACTGGTCGGGTGCCTTCGGGCCGGGGGTGACGTTGTGCAGGCTCATGCGCTTCTCGCAGACATTATTCGGACAAACCCGAATTCTACGCAGAGCACTGTCGGCGAACTGACACATTGATCCGGGGCACAAAAGGCTGGAAAACACCGTGACGGTGTCGTTGCCTTGCCTGAAGTCATCCCGTAGCATCCCGCGAGCCCCGGAACGGGCCGTCGCCTGCGCGTGCGCGAACGTTCCGAGAAGCGTTTCCCAGAAGTATTCCAATCAGATCCGAGCAATGAGGAAGGAGATCCCCTGATGTCCACCAACGTGGCGCTTTACATCGCGCTGGCCTGCGGTCTGGCCGCCGTCGTCTACGGCTTCGTTCAGCGAAGCTGGATTCTCAGCCAGAGTGCCGGCAACGCCCGCATGCAGGAAATCGCCGGAGCGATCCAGCAAGGTGCGGCCGCCTACCTGGCCCGGCAGTACAAGACCATCGCGATCGTCGGCGTGGTGCTGGCCATCCTGATCGGCATCTTCCTCGACGGCACGACCGCCATCGGCTTCGTCGTCGGCGCGGTGCTGTCGGGCGCCTGCGGCTTCATCGGCATGAACGTGTCGGTGCGCGCCAATGTGCGCACCGCGCAGGCTGCAACCAAGGGCATCGGCCCGGCGCTCGACGTCGCCTTCAAGGGCGGCGCGATCACCGGCATGCTGGTGGTCGGCCTGGGCCTGCTGGGTGTGACGATCTTCTTCATGTTCATCACCGGCAACGGCAACCTCACGCCGGACAAGAGCCTGTCGGGCGTTCTCAAGCCGCTGCTCGGCCTGGCCTTCGGCTCGTCACTGATCTCGATCTTCGCTCGACTGGGCGGAGGCATCTTCACCAAAGGTGCCGACGTCGGCGCCGACCTGGTGGGCAAGGTGGAAGCCGGCATCCCGGAAGACGACCCGCGCAATCCCGCGGTGATCGCCGACAACGTGGGCGACAACGTCGGTGACTGCGCCGGCATGGCCGCCGACCTGTTCGAGACGTATGCCGTCACGCTGATCGCCACCATGGCGCTGGGCGCGCTGATGGTCGCCTCCGCGCCGATGCAGGCCGTGGTTTACCCGCTGCTGCTCGGCGGCGTGTCGATCATCGCGTCGATCATCGGCTGCTCGTTCGTCAAGGCCTCGCCCGGCATGAAGAACGTCATGCCCGCGCTGTACAAGGGCCTGGCCGTCGCCGGCGTCCTGTCGTTCATCGCCTTCATCGGCGTGACGATGCTGGTGATGCCCGACACCGCGCTCGGTGCCGGCACGCAGTGGAAGCTGATCGGCTCCTGTGCCGTCGGCCTGGTGCTGACCGCCGCTCTGGTGTGGATCACCGAGTTCTACACCGGCACGCAGTACTCGCCGGTGCAGCACATCGCGCAAGCCTCGACGACCGGGCACGGCACCAACATCATCGCTGGCCTGGGTGTGTCGATGCGCTCGACGGCCTGGCCGGTGCTGTTCGTCTGTGCCGCCATCATGGCCGCCTATGGGCTGGCTGGCCTGTACGGCATCGCCATCGCCGCCACCGCCATGCTGAGCATGGCCGGCATCGTCGTCGCCCTCGACGCCTACGGCCCGATCACCGACAACGCCGGCGGCATCGCCGAGATGTCGGAACTGCCGGCCAGCGTGCGCGACGTCACCGACCCGCTGGACGCGGTGGGCAACACCACCAAGGCGGTGACCAAGGGCTACGCGATCGGCTCGGCCGGTCTGGCTGCGCTGGTGCTGTTTGCCGACTACACGCACTCGCTCGAAGGCCGCGGCATGAGCGTGAGCTTCGACCTGAGCGACCCGAAGGTGATCGTCGGCCTGTTCATCGGCGGCCTGATCCCCTACCTGTTCGGCGCGATGGCGATGGAAGCCGTCGGCCGCGCGGCAGGCTCGGTGGTGGTGGAAGTGCGCCGCCAGTTCAAGGAGATCAAGGGCATCATGGAGGGCACGGCCAAGCCCGAGTACGGCAAGGCGGTTGACATGCTGACCACGGCGGCGATCAAGGAGATGATCGTCCCGTCGCTGCTGCCTGTGATCGTGCCGGTGGTCGTGGGCCTGACGCTCGGCGCCGCAGCGCTCGGGGGCCTGCTGATGGGCACGATCGTGACCGGCCTGTTCGTGGCGATCTCGATGTGCACCGGCGGCGGTGCCTGGGACAACGCGAAGAAGTACATCGAAGACGGACACCACGGCGGCAAGGGCAGCGAGGCCCACAAGGCCGCGGTGACCGGCGACACGGTGGGCGATCCCTACAAGGACACTGCCGGCCCCGCCGTGAACCCGCTGATCAAGATCATCAACATCGTCGCGCTGTTGATCGTGCCGCTGCTGCCCATGCCGCCCAAGGCGACAGCCGCCGCGCATGCCTCGCCTCCCGCCGCCACGGCGCCTGCTGCCGCAGCCACCACGGCGAAGTTCTACTTCGACAGCGGCAAGGCCGAACTCCCAGCCAATGGCGCAGAGAGCATCGCCAAGCTGGCAGCGGCCGGAAAGGCCGGCGGCAAGGCGGTGATCAGCGGTTACCACGATGCCACCGGTGACCCGGCCCAGAACGCCGAACTGGCCAAACAGCGCGCGATCACCGTGCGCGATGCGCTCAAGGCCGCAGGCGTGTCGGAAGACAAGATCGAGCTGAAGAAACCCGAGCAGATCAATGCCGGCGATGCCGCGGAAGCACGGCGCGTCGAAGTGACAGTTCAGTGACGCGCACGGGCGGACGGCTCGCCCGTCCGCTCAGCGTGACAGCCAGGCCCGGGTAAATTCCGCCAGGTTCTGGTGGATGCTGCCGACGCTGGCCAGTTCCGGCCCCGTGTTCGGGCTGCCGTTCGGCGCGCGCAGTACCAAGGCCTTGTGCACCGAGTCGGGAATGCCGCGGAAGTAGGGCAGGTAGTCGTCGACGAAGGCCGCGGGATGCAGTTCCTCGACCACGTCGGCCTTCGGGCTGCGTTCGGTCTCGCGATTGCCAGTGGCAATTACCCTCTCGATCGGGAAGTCGAGGCTGCGCAGGTTGTGCAACCGGGCCGCCTCGAACCGCGCATCGAGCGCTGAAACGCAGACCAGATCGAAACCCGCGTCCCTCAACCGATGACAGGCCTGCACTGCGCCCTCCACGGGCGGCACGCTTGACCAGAAGAACTCGCCGAACTCCGACTTGAATCGCTGCCGCCTGAACATGCCCAGCCGCGGCACCTTCCACCGGTCCATCGGCCAATAGGCCTGGGGATCGCGCTCGTCCGGAAAGTGGCCGAACGCGCGCTGCCACGCAGCCGCATATGCGAGATGGAAATCCAGCAACACACCATCGGCATCAAGGGCTATCACGGGTCTGCGCATGCAGCCACTCTAGCGTTTCGCCCCGTTGCCGCATCGACCTTGGGGGTCGGCCTGTGCAACCGTTTACGCGGGTGTTGCGGAATGCTGGGACAATAGCGAGTTGACAGGGGCACCCAGCGCCCCCATCTCTGCGACTTGCACTTCGGATTGACCGCGCCATGACCACACGCCGCCCCTCGCCCCCCGCCACTCCGGATTCGTCGATGAAGCTTCGACAGACCCAGGCAGAGTACACGGCAGCCCGGCCCAGTTCCGAGCCGGGCATCCGGCCTCTGATGTCGAGTTCGAAGATGTATGTCTGTCGGCGCTGCCAGGCGAACTTCAAGACTGGCGACGGCAAGCCAGATCCGCGGCTGCCCGGCCTCGGCAAATGCAACGCCTGCTTGGCCACTGCGGCGACCACCGCCGCCTAGCGCGGCCCGAAAATCAGAAAGCCCGGGGCCTTTCGGTCCCGGGCTTTTGGCCGTCTGGAGTCAAAGCCAAGTCCAGAGGCGGCGCAACCATCTCGGTGCGCGGTCGGGCTTGGGTCGATAGAGCTCGCGAAACGTAGATTGCATGGTCGAGTCCTCCTGAGGACATTACTGTATGCAACAACAGTACTGTTTGCAAGTACAGACCCCCGTTGCCGTGCAGGCTACGCATCGATGATTGGCTTCGCAAAAGCAAAAAGCCCGGTACCTTGCGGTACCGGGCTTTCACTGTCTTTGGTCGGGGTGGCGGGATTCGAAACCGCCACCCACCTAGCATCCATGCGGGTTCGCGGCCGATTCGACCGTTTTGTTGCACGGTTGTTGCACGGGGCGGCCGCTTCGCTGCAGTTGGGCCTCAGTCACTCCTCCCCGTCATCTCCTTCGTCGGCCTCGCCGCCATCGCCATCCGCGCCGGCCAGCCAGTCGTCTCCCTCAGGCGGCTGCTGGCGAGTCCGGACCAGTTCGACCCGATGGGCCCAGATGGGCCCGAACTTCTCCTCGAACGTCGCACCAGGCAGGTTGGCCACCTCCGCGATGAGGTGCCCGTAGTGGCGAGCCAGCATCGTGATGTCCTTGTGGCCGAGGTGGTATGCCGCCTGAATCGTGGGGACCCCCGCCGACAGCAAGCTGGACCCACAAGAATGCCTCAGCTCATAGGGGCGCCGGTAGCGAACGCCAGCGGCGGCCAGGTGTGGGTAGCTCGCGGACGGTTTCCCGCCCCGATACGAGTCCTCCAGTCGGCGCCGTAGCACCGTGGGGTTGCGCTGCCCCCGGGTATTCGTAGCGAGTAGTTCTAGAGTCCGATCAACCCGAAATGGAGATCGGACCGATGAAGAAGCGATACACCGAGGAACAGATCATTGGCTTCCTGCGTGAGGCTGATGCCGGGCTACCGGTCAAGGAGCTGTGCAGGAAGCATGGCTTCAGCGAGCCGAGCTACTACGCCTGGAAGGCCAAGTTCGGCGGCATGAACGTGTCGGATGCGCAGCGCCTGAAGGCGCTGGAGGCCGAGAACACGAAGCTGAAGAAGCTTCCGGACCTGGCCACCGGACAGCCGATGTCGTTGGAGCTGTATGGTCGATTGCAGTTCGTGGATGGCTTGCACCTGGATTCCGAGGCTGGACGGGCCTGGTCGGAGCGCCGCATTGACGCCTATTGCGAGGCGCAAAGTCGAACGCCTGGAGAACTGCCGCCGGTTGAGGGTTCGGAGTTCTTCATGGCGCTCGAGGCAGCCACCTACTCCAACGTGCAGTTTCCGGGGGTCGGTGTGCCGTTCTACATGTGACTGGTCGAGTGCGCTCGAGCAGTGCCTGGGCGCCCTTGATTGCCGGCCTGTGGCGTGGGGCAAGTGACCAAGCGGGATGCGAATCCCGAGCGCCCACTGTTGCCGGCGCCACTCGCGCCCGCGGGAGTGGTCCAGCAAACGCAAGCTGGCGCGTTACACAGAGGCTTGTTTGGTCAGCCAGTCTGCGGCGGGCAAACGACGTTCAACCACTCGCGCTCAATTGGGAGACCCCGCACCTCGGTCGATAGGTCTCGTGTTCGACTCCCAATCTTGTTGCACGGTTGTTGCGCAACAGAGACCACTTCAGACCACATAAACGGGGTCCAGAAGCAAAAAAGCCCGCACCGGTTTCCCGTGCGGGCCTCTGCTAAGTAATTGATTTCGCTGGTAGTTCTTGGTCTCCGGTGGTCTGGAGTGGTCAAGACGAAATCTGATTCTTTGGTCGGGGTGGCGGGATTCGAACTCGCGACCCCTTGCACCCCATTCTTGATTGTGACCGTCCCGCACCGTTTCAGTGCGTCCCAGGACATCTCACAATCTCTTTTAAATCAACAA